>Ga0116231_10010283_pt1 | contig 15161 bp, 11 predicted proteins | sample S1TSphgellanicum_2_FD_89695 | JGI IMG/M metagenome (GOLD analysis project Ga0116231, IMG submission 89695) | Host-associated microbial communities from peat moss isolated from Minnesota, USA - S1T2_Fd - Sphagnum magellanicum MG | ecosystem: Host-associated > Plants > Peat moss > Unclassified...
CCCTAGGGCTTGGTTTTGCCAATCATAAAACATGAAGTGAACATTTTGCATATGTAGATCATGACATGTATGAGGGAAGGGGTCCTTATATCTACTTAGGAGACCCTCCAAATACCCTTAGGAAATTTGTCCAAGTGCTTTACGTGGCTCGAAAGCCCATGGATGATGTAACTTAGAAATGCTGAAGGGGGGCTTGAATAGAGTACATCTATGAATGATCATAACATGATCCACTCCCTCTAAAGGTGCATTCACACTTGGTGTTAGGGGCTTTAGTATTGATTCCCCTAACATCATGCTTAGTCATTTAGGACTTAAACTCACTTATTATTAAGATTTTATGTTAAAGCTAACATTCACTTAACATTAAGTTATCACCTATTTAACATTGTATGCCACCTAGGATGCCACCTAGATTTTTGTTTAAACATCAAGTCAAGTGTGAATGCAGCTAAAGAATGCTGCAAAAACCCTAAACTTAAAAGAAAGGAGTTGGAAGCTGAATTGCTTTGAGTTGGATTTGGCTATCCACATTACATGAGGCAAAGTCCAGATGCCACTGAGTTTGGCAAGAAGCTGGATGTGCAGTTTCTTCCTAGCAAATTCATTTAAGCCCCCCCACCAGAAGCTGCTCTTTCAGTCCATCTCAGATTTATGATTGTATGAGCTGATTTGGTTCTCCCCAAAGCTCTAACAAAAAATTGAATTGAGAGCTAGTTTTGGGTGTGAAAGAGCTGAAGTGTTTGATCATCCATAAGAGGATGATTTAGCCAACTCTGGCCAGACAAAAAAGAAAGCAAGCAAGCAAGCAAGCAAGCAAGAAAGAAAGCATGCTTGAATCCTTCTAATTTTTTGGCTAGCTGCCGGGACTTCATATATTCTGGCTCTGGTGATTTTTAATTTTCTTTTAAAGAAAATTGGAATTTTTTTTTTCCCCCAAAATAAAGAGAAAATTTCCTTCTTATTTTTTGAGGTTGAAATTTTTTGCAGCATTCTTCCCTTTGTAGTTGGGATTTCATCAAACTAGTTTATAGTTTGGAGGCTCTTATGAGGAGGAGATTTCCACTTTTGGCTATACCACAAAAGGTTTAGGTCTCATCATTATTTATGTCAATGTCAAATTTAATTTATATATATATATATATATATATATTTCATGGATATGAAAAGGTACATGTTAATTTGTTTTTTTCATATCCATGTTTGGTGAATAGGGAAAATGAGTGAGATAATAATAAAATGGAGATAATTATTAGAAAAGGTGAGAATTAATTATTAAAAAAGAAATGAAATAATTAGGCTTGAAAAAAAATGAGGTAATTGTTTCTGAATTTTTTTTTTTGGGGGAATGGTCCATGGATGACCATACGAAGGATTCCCAAAAATCCCTCATATACCAGTTCTAATCACTCGACACTGGAATTGAACCACAAAAAAAAAAGGGGGGTCTTGGATTCAATGGAGTTGAGAGGTAGAGTAGCCAAAACCCAATTCTTCTTTGAAAAACGGTGTCACCATGGACTTCCCAAATAATTAACTCCTAGCCTCAGCCTTTATTTTTCTAGCTATATATATATATACTAAGTGTGATGATGCAATCGATGGTTGGCATGTGTCTCTTCGTCACCACGACCCGCAGCGCCAAAATTATACAGAGGCCGATTTTGCCATAGAATGCTTTTGCAGCAGAATTGTCGTGTCACAGACAGATGTAGTGAATTAATATAGTAGATATATAGAGCCAAAAAGTTATATTAAAAATTCAAAGTGCAATAATATTAACAATTCAATGAACATAGTTTGTTTGCTATGTTGCGATTCCATGTTTGCGATGATGTTATTATAGACTCTCGGAAAGGGGTCTTCTTCAAGATGCCGGCATCTCTCCCCCCCTCCTCCCTCGCCCTATCTTCTTCTTCTTCTTCTTCACCATGGGTGGATATACCTAGAACGGGGAGGATATTATGCCGACTATCCAACCATTAAAAAATGGCTATGGACTTCATACACTCGTATCATGGGGATAGATGGCTACTCTTTCACAAGCAATTTCATGTATGTAGCCATATTACATGTAACTTTACTTCATTGTCAACAAACGATAAAACGTTTCGTTCATGTCATGGGAGGGGGTTGGGGGAGAGGCCGGGGGGGGGGGGGCAGGGCATCGTTCGTCTAATTTTCAGCTGATTTTCACTTGGTTCTTTGACTTTACCGTCCCCGAGTAAGGCTTGGTTCGACTAATTTTCAGTTGATTTTTAACTCGGTTCCTTGACTTTTTACTACCCTGGAGTGGGCATGGGGAGACTAATTTTCCTCTGATTCTGGGGGGCATGGGGAGACTCATTTTCATCTGATTCTGGTGGGGGGCATGGTTTGACTAATTTCCAGCTAAATTTAGGGCATGGTTGGACTAATTTCCAGCTAAATTTAGGGCATGGTTAGACTAATTTTCAGCTAATTTTAGGGCATGATTAGACTAATTTTCAGCCTAATTTTAGGGCATGGTTAGATTAATTTTCAGCCTAATTTTAGGGCATGGTTAGATTAATTTTCAGCCTAATTTTGGGGCATGGTTAGATTAATTTTCAGCCTAATTTTAGGACATGGGTCGACTAATTTCCAGCTTATTCTGGGGGGCATGGTTCCGACTTAATTTTCAACTGATTCTGGCAAGGAGCTTAGCCAGAATCAGCCAAACCCTAAAACCCAACTCCATAGTACCTTTTGTGACAAGCAAAACCCAATTGAGACTTTTTAGTTTGCCAACTGAAAAAACGTGAGTGAGTGAGTGAGTGAGTTGTGTGAGTTTTCTCTTCCTTTTGGCCTAAAAGAAAGGGACCATTTTATAGGGGCTCTCTCTAGACACCTACTCATGTTTGTGTGTGATGATATTATTGCTTGTGTACAGCAAGCAAGTTCCTAACACTTGCAACCCCACTACCTACCCAACTTTTTGCTAATCATGTTGTTTTTGGGGTTGTACATCCCTTGCCTCTAATTGTGTATAGACTACACAACACATACCCTAACCCAACCCAACCCAACCCGTAGTTTAGTTAGTTAGTTAGGTTCACCCATTAAACCTACTAGGCCTCTCTCTCACTGGAACAATGGTGAGTGTATTTTTTTTTTAATGAAAATTGGGATTTTTGACCATGGTACCAATGTGGGGGTGCTTGTTCTACCCAAGGCTCTAGTTTCTACCATGGTAAGACAATTGTGTGGGGGTGCTGGTTCTACCCAAGGCTCTAGTTTCTTCTGGTTGACCCAAAAGTTAATAAACACAACCATGGACAAACTCAGCTATATAGTTAGACCCACCTAGGGTAAACCCAGTGTGTATACCACAGAACTCTACTATCTTGTAACACGAGTTAGACAACTGAACTATAGTTAGGGTCACTACATAAACCAGTGCATATAATACAAAAGTACTTCATAGTACCTACTAGTCAATAATGTATGTATGTATGTATGTATGTATGTATGAATTTATGTATGTATGTATGTATGTATGCATTTCTGTATGTATATAGAGAGAGATGGAAGGTCTGGGCTTCTTCTTGCTCTGCTGTTGCTGGTTTCTTTTGTTGTTTTGTTCCTTTGGCTGTGATGAGGTGAATCGGTCGCGAAGAAGAGGAAGGAGAGAAGGTTAGTAGTATACGTTTATGGTTTCTCTCATCTCTGTGTCTTTTCTTCAACACCCAATTTGTGTGTAAAACAGATAGAGGTGAAGCTTTTCCCTTTCGTTTGAGCTTCTTGGCCTTTTCTGCTTTTGTTTTTCCGTAAACAGGTACTCTTGAGGAGCTATAGACCGGGGTGATTTTGGTTTTTCTTAGCTCTGATCATCCAAGTGATCTGTCTCTGTGATCGCCGTGATGTCGCTTCACATACCCATTTGGCGATCAGTGTTGCAAATTGGGTTTGGAATTTCGTCTTCTGGAAGGAAATAAGGACTCATATGATTTTCGCTTTTCTTGTTGTAACCCTCTTTGGGTTGTTTTGGGGTATGTTTGTGGTGTGCACGTCTCGTGAGATTGGAGGAAATCTAGATCCATTCCGTGATGTTGCAAAAATTGTGAGTTCATGGGGTCAGAGAAAAAAGGGGGATGGATGTGGTGATGATGATGAGATCAGGGTTTGGAGCACCATTTTTTGTTTGTTTGTAGATTTGGATTGAAGTGGCACTTGGGTGTGTCAATCTGGTACCTAGGGTTATGGACCTGACTTGTGGGTGTCTAAGATCTGTGCTGGATTTGGATTTCTGTGCACTTGGGTGTGTGCATATGTGGATATTGCAATTCTTGCGTGCTTAGGGTTATGAGCGCCTAGGGTAGTTGGTTCGAAGATCTGTGCAGAAAAATTGTTTTATTTGGATGGCTTCTAATCTTGGTGCGAATTTATAAAGCTGTAACGGTTGCACAAGCTTGCAAGGAAAGGAAATTTTGCAAAATGTCTTTTGCTAGTGTTGAAAAGGCATTTTGATGATAGATCTGTGAGGGAGTTTTGGACATGTGTACAGTTTGTGATCTTTGTGCAATTCACTTGAGTTCATGGTTTTTTTTGGGAGTTTTCAAACCCTAGTTTGTATTTGAGGATCCGCAGCTGTATTTTTCTCTAGTGCAGAGGTGAGGAGGAGGAGGAAGTTCATGTGGTAATCTGCTGCAACAATTTCTTTTGTATGTAAATTGCCTGGTTGTTGTGTATTGTGTATTGTGCAGAAACCTAGATCTCTGCACAAATTTCTACTGCGTAGATGCAAACTCTATGCCTGCTCCTCAGCATTCAATCCCTTCTTCCTATGGTGTGTAGATTTGTGGGTCGGTGAGCTTTCAAGTGCTAGTGGGAAAGGATGCCATGTGTTCTGAATTTCTCACAACAAATCTGTTGAGCTAGTTTCTGTGGGTACTTATTACTTGTATGTGTGTGTTTGCCAGGACCAGTCATTTATCAACTTGATTAACTCTCTTGGAACCTAGAACTCAAGAGCCCCAAGTGCAGTATTTATTGGGATGGTGGATTGTCGAGGCTGGGGTTCATTGCATAGTGCACTAGAGTACCATCACAGCATGGCCAACACACTCACAGTTACTGATCAGATCATGGTCCATTCACAGAAGCATCAGCACCAGCACCAACACCAGCGGCCTAGGAAACAGAGCCTGTCTGTGGCAGCCTCAATGCCAACCTTCTGTGATCAAATCACATCATCAGGAGCAGTGATTGATATCATTATTTTGATCTCAGTTCTAGGTTCCTGTGGGTTTCTCTTCACCCCTTACTTTACATTTATCTTTAGCCAAATGGGAGAAGTTTTGCCCGGGCTGTTCATGTTGATTGGGGAGGTCATATATCAAGCTCCTGTTGCATATGCATTTGGAGTCTTCCTTTTTTTCATAGCTGTTGTAGGTGGATATGGAATTTATGAATATAGGTCACGACGGTGTGACAATCCCCATTGCCGTGGCCTCCGTAAGGCCATGGAGTTGGATATTCAGCTTGAGACAGAGCAATGTGTGAGGACATCACTTCCAATTGCTCACGAGCTTCCCTGGAATAGTGGTGTGGAGCTTGGCCAAGATCCAAAGGAGCTGGAGGCAGAGCTACGAAGAATGGCACCACCTAATGGACGAGCTGTCCTCATTTTCCGTGCTCCATGTGGATGCCCCACAGCCAGATTTGAGGCTTGGGGTTCCAAGAAAGCTCGCAGATCTAAGAAATGAAGGAAGAAGATACACAAGGGGCAGATGATTGCACAAAATATGTGCTATCACCCATCATCATGCTTAACAGAATTGCAGCCTCTTGCAGGCTGTCAATATAGAAAAAAGTAAGAGTCCATGAATAAATGGACCATGCTTTGGGACTCAAGATAAGAACCAAAATTGTGAGAATTTTGAGGTATATATAATACTGAGGTTTTCTGAGACACTATTTTGATTCTTCATCTCCAGGTGTGTTCTACAGGTGGCTGCATTTTCAGAGATTGGTAACTACACAAGAAAGGACCTTCATTGTGTGACGTTCTTTCTTCCTGGGGCAGTAATGATTTCTGAGATGGATTCAGGGGATGTCACTGCATGTTATTGGCCAGTGGTGATTTGTTTTTTAATGTTTGGAATGATTGTGGTCCTTCCTCTTCTAAAACATTTTGTGGATGGTTTTCACCCATTGTGCTTGAGATGGAGGTCCTGTCACCTCTTCATTGGTGTCAAGTTTGCTGAATTATGCTAAAGAAGCTGGAGTGTCTGTGCCTGTAGGAGATACCTCAAATTTCGTTCCCAGCCACTTGGCTATGCACATTGGCACCACAAGTAGGAGAAGCCCCAGGGTGAGGGAATACCCAAAATAAGGGCACGATGATGAGGCGGTAGCCTGAGTCTGGCCCCATGTTTTGGGACACCTGTGGGTGCTAGCCATTGTGAAGCACAAGGCAAATGTTATCATGAACATAAACATACATGGATTACAAGGCTTAGAAGAGGGTGCTTTCTAAGACTATGCCCAATGGCAACAGTAAAATGTCCCTTTACAGTACTTTTTGGGTGAAGATTTGCAGAGAAGCACTGAACCTGTTTGGGGTCTGGAAAAGTGCACATCTTACCAGAGATCCTAGAGCGCCACAGGAGCAGGAAATGACTGTTTCTCACTGGCCAACTATAATGATTGGCCCAGATGGTGATAGTTAAATAGTCTCGTTTTGTACAGTCCATCTTTTCAGGTTCATGGGTGGGGATGGGGAGAGATACTAAAGAGTGCACTCTGGATGTGCTAAGTACTGATAGAGGGTTGCTGTTGGGCATGCTCTTACTCCTTCAAAAGTGGTAGGGATCTTGTGCCTACTTATAAGGGGAAGATTCCTTGCACTCTTTAGAGAGTAGGCATAATATCCCTCCTCTTTTCTAGGAGGGATATTGAGGGATATAAGGTTCCCTCCAGGAGATTTCTCCAAGAGCGTTTAGGTCCAAGTATTTGGTTTGTTGACCAAATTATAAGTCATTGATGCAAAAGAGTGTTCAGGGTATGGAAAGATTACTGTCCAAGCAAAATTGATGTTGCAATGTCGCTTCTTAAAAGGTCAGGAAACTGCTTTGCTCAATTGTATACTCTGGTGTATTGAACCTACCCCTCACAGTTCAGCGCTATTAATTCCCAAAGTCTTATGACAACAGCCTTGATTTCAACCAGGCTCCAGCTTTTTAATTCTCAGAGGTTGGGATGGAACAGAAAACTCCCATCTTTCACAGCCAGGGAATTGAACTCTCCACTTCGTACTTTTAGGCAAATCTGTATCATGTTGTCACAGCTAACAGCAAATGTCAGTGCAACAAACTTGAGCTTTTGAAAAGTTCTTACTAACTCGTCTAAAGTTCAGATCAAGGCTGCCAGGCACCTTTTCTTTGAAGTTTGAAATCATTTTTGTAATTTTTTTGGTGGCAAACATGGGTGTCAAACTACAGTCATGTTCACTGTAACCCAGGTACAGGGAGATAGATGTGTGTGTAAATCTCTTTCATGCAATTGTTCCAACTTGTATTGATTACCAAAGAGCTTGAGGCCTTTAACAAGATCAGTGTGTTGCCATACTATTGATTTCCATTGCAAGGAAATTTACAGTACAGAAATCCTCTTTTTTACTCAGCAGTTATGTGACATTTGCAAACCTAAGTATACATGTCATCATGCTCACACTCTTATGCTTCCATGTACACATATAGTGTCAATCAGAAGAATTTCCCCAACAAATTTTGCTCCTGCACTTTGCTTGAAACAATACTCTCACTGCTCTCTTATGTGTCCAAAAAAGGGCATCATCGCAGGTGAGCAAGGAACAATTCCAAAGATAAAAAATCAGTCAGTCAAGCGAAGGGAAACAGAAGGTGTCTGGTTGGAGGATGGATATTGGCTTGCAATGCATTTCAATCTAAGCTCCCTAGCAAAAAGAAACAAGCTGGTATCTAAAGCATGCATCCTTTGTCAAATCTACAAAGATGCTCAGAGCTATGGAATTAAATCTGATATGCAAGTAGCACAAACAGATTTCAGAAGCAAGGCAGAAGTGGTGATATGTTCACACAAGAGCCCAGAACTTTAAAAATATTACAACAATTACAAACTCTAACACTACCTAGGGCAGCGGTTAAACCATCCTGAGAATCTGTTTGCCAGCTGCTCTTTCCTCCTCCGCCAGAACCAGATTGCAGCACTGTACTGCTCATTTCGCACTTGCCTGGTACTTGCCCGCCAGTCAAATTTCTCCACCTCAGCACGACCTGGAAGAGGAGTTCCTGATATATGAGCAATTTCAAGACATTGGCAGTACTTGAGAATTCCCCCAATAAATACAAGCTGTCTCTCTCTTCCTCAAGAGGTTACTTAGTCTTAACTGCTCTGGAGACTACATTCCAATGTGAGACAGTGCAGGGAAAGAGCTAGCATAGATAAAGACCATATATGCATATTCTAGATACAAAACAAACCGAGAAGACAGAAGCCACTGCTACAGGTATTTATTGGAGTTCTAAGGTTCTCAGATCCTGCCAACCAAAGGCATCAGTGTTGAGGTTGCAGCGCTGAATCATACACAATGTTTTATGGATTATATTTGCATAATTAACATTCACACCTGCCTGAAACATCAAGCTTCAAGTATTCACACACCCATGCATGAATATATAATGAACAGGTGTAACCTGCCCTGACTCTCCCCTTTGAAGCACTTATCTAAAAGAAGGGTCATAGAGGCCCAGAAATGGGCTGTACCTGCAGCACCAATCTTCTGTCGTAGCTCAGATGACTCCAACAAGGCCATGATTTTGCTAAGGCAATCATCTAGGTCACCAGGTGTATATAGAAATCCTGTCTCCCCATCCTGGGTTACAATATCAGGAATCCCACCTGCCCTGGCAGCAACAACTGATACTCCAGAAGCCATAGCCTCTAGGACAACAAACCCAAGAGTCTCAGACTCTGAGGGGGTGATGAAAATGTCTGCACTTGCATATGCCTGTGATAGTTCCTCCCCTTGAAGCATGCCTGTGAAGGTGACATTCATCCCTTGAAACATTTGCTCCAAGTTGAACCTGCATTAGCACTTATTTCATGTATTTTTATGAGCACTGTACATAATATATAGATCACATTAGTATTTAGAATGAACGCTCCTTATCAAGATGAAGTAGTCAATCATCTGTATGATGCTTAGATGACACCAACCATTGACTACTTTCATCTGAGAATAGTAGCCACAGTTTCAATTCTTGTCTGTTCGACTGCCACAGGTAAGAAATGCTTCATACACCAAGACCTTCCAAATTCTGTCCTAATAGGGAAATCGACTTAACTCCATTTATACTACTTAATCTACTAAATTTTATGTCCACAACAGTAAAACTGATGTGATACCAAAGTTGTCTCAGTAACCCACATGCAGTTTTCCATCATATCAAAAGAAATCATTCAGGTACATGCTACAAAATTTGGGATTCAAATTCTGTTGTAACAACAGCTAAGGCATTTTTAGGTCTTATTTTTATAACTTACAAAACACAGCTGAGCTCACCTGAAAGGTCCATCACCCACAAATGCTAGGCGTACATGTGGTATTCTCCTCATCACCCTGCAATTCAGAATGGAAACCTCACTATTGATAATGTGCAACCTCCCAGTCCTTAACAAGCCCAATCCAAAGCCCATTAATTGAAATCTCAGTATTGATAATGTGTAACCTCCCAGTCCTTACAAACCCAACCCAAAGCCCATTGATCTAAGGCTTTTCAAGATCTTCTACTCTAGATCAACCTCAACCGGCTTTGCAGGCTGATCTGCCTACTCTGCTTCTACTTGTTATCCAGCCCTTAGGCATGATTACATGTCTTTGGTGTCAAGCTATTAGCTGTCATGGAGAATAAATATGAGAAAAGGCCAGGCCATAAAACCCACTTTTTGAGAAAATCAAGATTTTTTTCAGCTCCCAGTCTCCCGACATGCACAATGAGAGGTGTATCAGGTACCCCATCTCTGCAAGCCAGCAACATGTCAGAAATTATAAATATTTATCATAAGTGATTACCACACCTGAGAATTTCAAAACATGTCCTTCCTGAAAGAGATGATTCATTTTCTTTGCTTTAGATACCACTAGACCACATTCAAAATGCAGCTAGGAATGACACTCTGTGAGCTTGAACCACTGTGTTTTAGTGTGGAACCAAATGTGCCCATGCAGATCCACAGGTTGATAAGGTTAAAGATTTTCCAGACACTCATTTCCTAGAAGCTACCTTGAAAGTTGGGTTTGCATCTGACTCAATCAGTGAAAGGAGAAAGCAAGCTTTGCAAAGATGGATGTTGCAGATGTGCAATCTTTTGAAGCAATCTTTTGAAGCTCTTGAACGTGATTAATGTTCAGGAATTGCAGGTCTATTGCACGGATGCAGACAGTAACTCCTCTCTTGCATAGGTAAGATCATGAAGATGAGCAAAAATAATAGGTGGATGTACGTCAAATGGTTGTGCATTTCCTGGCTCTTGAAGCGTGGGTGGAAGCTGTCTGAGTCCACACCCTTTTGCCATATGCGTATCTTTTCAGCTGGGGACATCCACCCAAGAGAGCCAATAAAGACATCAGATTTACCCTGGTATTATCTTCAGTAAGTAAAAACTGGAATTTAAGAATTGGAAAATATAATGTATCAGTAGCTCATCCAGCATTAATAAAAGAATTCTATTTTGTGTTTCAACAACAGTTTACCTGTGGAAGCTCCAGCAGCATTCATCTCCTTACCAAGTGCATGTGACATGACCAATGTGAGATCTGCTGCCCTGTGCAAAAACTCTTCACACACAAAACAAGGATCATTAAATTTGGTTCTGAAGTCATCATCAATAATTCTCTAAGGTAAAAACAAGCACACTACTTCCAATCCACTCTTAGCAGGAACCTTATACTGTATTTACAACTGTGGTATTCATGTCAAGCTGCAGGAATATGACATGGTTCAAAAATAAAAGCAGGTAAGACTTACTGATCACAAGCCACATGGGTGTAACAAGCCAACTAGATGTGTATTTTGGAATGTACCTGCAAATCATGCAAGAAACATCTCAGAAAACAATGATCATTCATTGGGTAGGGCAAACAAATGACTTAGGTGTAAGCAGAGTACAATTAGAGAGAAAGGTGGCTGAATATTGATCACTGAGTGTGATATCAACAATCCTGTCACTTACAATGGAAAACTGAGAAGACTTCATACTTACATTGGTACATGAGTGTGATAAGCCATCACCATAGGAACACTAAGAAGCTTGGCTATGACCAGTGCTCCAAACACCTGCTTGAATTCCAGATAATCCATTAGACATTGTTCACCATGTGAAGAACCCGTTCCTGACAGCACTAAGCTCTACTGGTGTGCTTAAGACATGACTTGGTCCAAATGATTCCAAAAATATCCCAACCCAAATGGATTGGAACCATAGTGGAGCTGATGTAAATTTCATCCTGAACAATCCAGAATGGTGTGCTTATCTCCTTGTAGGCCCTATTAGCTAAGTACAAGAGAACACTAAAATAAGGATGTTACAACAGTGAGTACATTACCATTATTCCGGGAGATGATGCGTGAATGATGTCAGGCTTGAAGTTTGCTACCTCCCTATAGATACGAGGGCTCAAAGCCAGTGACAAGGAAAGTGGCTTATACCAGGGAAAAGGAAGACTGTCAAAAAAAGAAAAAAGAAAAAAGAACCCAGGCCAGACAGTAAGGATAACATCAGATGCTCACTGGTGGTCCTGGATACAACAGAAGTCTTCTATAACAACCTGAACACCAATACAAAAAAAATCAAGAATTGATGCCTCACCTCCATGAACCGATAACCTTTGCACCATAAAATTCTGCAGGCACACCTACATTTGTAGTGACAACCAGGACCTGGAAACCCAAAAAGCAACCAGAACTCAGATGGCAAACCTTTTGGGAACATACCTATTGAGCCAGTTGCAGGAAGAGTTACACAAAACAATTCAAGAGATTTCACTTGTGCAGAGCTATTATATTATATACTTTTTTGCATTCTCCAATTCCTAAACATTCCAGCATTTGGTCTTTTGAAGCAACCTCAAAGTTTGCACATCTCAAGCCTCTTACCTCATCTCCCAGCTCCCGTAAGTACCGAATGAAGTTTTGATAACGGTTCTTGTACCCACACACATACCTACAAAACAGCACATAACAAAAACCTATACCATCAGGCAATGGCAAGCAACTGCTGTGAACCAAAAGATTATGTCTCTAACTGCACAAGACACAGGGTAAGAAGGTGAAGGCAACATTGTCCTCTGGAGAATCTTAGTTCCTGTCTAGCAAAATTTTATGTCTTTTGAAATTGGGTACAATAGTAGGATGGCTGCAGCGGCTGAACACCTTGTGATTGTAACAGGGTTATTATAGCATGCTAAAGTTTGACATTGAAATTGCATTCTGACAGAAATAGCAACAGTCTTAACATGGAACTCTTCTTCCTCTCTGCAATGCATCTGACACACTTCCTGCAAATCGATATATGGAATCACTAGTCCATATTGTGCAGAGACAAGGAGTCTTTTTACAGTTGATAGAATGAATAGATGTGATCTAGAATTCTTAAGGGTAAACAGAGGTGTGCGAGACATACGCAAACGGGGATGGTTCCACAAACAGTGCAATGCGACGCGACTTATGTGCCCACTCCCTGGCATTCTCCTCCTCCTCCTCGCTGAGCTGCGCGGAGTACACAACCGCGATATCCCCGCTGCTGTTGCAATCCGCAACCTCGACCACTTCTCCGTTATAGCCGCTGCCACCACTTGTGACAGGGCTCTCCAGCGTAGCCGATTGCCCCGGGGCCACGCCCGATCCGGGCTCTGCCGCGCTCTCGGACCAGAAAGACGAGTATGTAGTGTCGAAACCGGAGTTCGTGGCGCTCGCTGCACATTTCAGACGACCAGCTTCTTCCGTGCAACTGATGTTCTCCACAGATCCGTCAACTGGCAATAATAATGCATTCGAACAACTGCGGCTCCCAGCTTCCACCGCGGTCCTGTGCAGAATCCCTTGCGACGACACCTCTTTCGGCGGTTCTTCGCAGCACGAAGCGCTCGCTGTCTCCATTTCTGACTGCGCCTCGCCCCCGAGAACTGCCTATCACCAATGGTTCCGTCAATCTCTTCCCCGCACACTTCCTCTGGCTCTATCTGTCACCAAGCTTATCCCGTACCTGGTACCAAAGTGTTCCTCCTTCCTCCTCCTTCTTCTTCAATAATTCTTCACCAAATTTGCATATAAGTAAGTATTTGTCCTGCTTCCCTCCCTCCCTCAACAATCCTTGATGACCAAAGGTCTCCTCAATCCTTCACGACTCCTGAAAGAAAATAGCATAACACTCTTCTTCTCAATACAATACAATGCTTAACCAAGTCTTGTACTGAATTACCGATGATTCAGGGATCAGAATCCAGGAGGATCAGTCACACAGTCTGTAAATGGAATGGCAGCTCTCACTCTGTCAGCTTCTACAATACAATGTACATTACAATACAAAATGCTTTACCAAGTCTTGATCGGAAACACCGATATGACTTCAAAAGATGATCACAACAAGTCACACAAAGAGAGGGAGAAAGGAATATTATGAACGCTTCGGTCACGTCCAGCTTCTTCACCAACGCGACAGACACAACCACCTCAATTTTTTGGTTCCTCGCACAAAACATAACAACAACAGCGACAGTTTGTGCGACGACTTCGTGCGTGTTGCACACGACTTTATGAGTTTATTATGACGTGAAATACCGGAAAGCGGTCCCCACTTTCAAGGAGTTGCTGGTGTTGCAGCAGCAGCAGCAGGAACAGCAGAGGCAGAGGAAGAGGAAGAATTGTTTTTTTCCATTTGCCAAATACTATAATCGATTTTGCTACTGTAGCACATGAGGCAAGGAAGATCACACGAGATCCTTTGCTTCTTTCGTTTCTTTTCTTTTGTTTTCTTTAGTGAAGGCGGGCGAGGGGTTTGTCGGAGGCGGGGCCGAGAGAGAGAGAGAGAGAGAGAGAGCGAGCGAGCGTTTATTTTGTTTGTATTCGAGGATGCAAGGGCGGCCGCGTCGGAGTGGCATATCCTGGGCGATCCTAGATGCTGTGACCAGGCTCCTCCTCCTCCTCCTTGCAACTGCAGCAACACCAGCAGCACCAGCAGTGCAGCATATGCTACGAATGTGCAGATCTGCTGCTTTCCGTCGCCAGCAGCATCTGGTGAACATTCCTGCAGCAGCAGAGCAGGAGCAGCAGCACCAGACCCGGACTTAAGTGCAGCGGCCTGGAACATGAAGTTGTAGGTACAGCCTGAGGCCGAGGGCTTTACTGGAACGAGTGGGTGCCCGTGACCTTCGGCCACTGTGAAGTCCCCCGGTTTCTTTAAACTTGATTCGCGTTTTAGTTTTTTTAAGAAACTTTTAACTTTTTTATTTTTTTTATTTTTATGTGTTTTTTATTTTTTTTATTATTTTGTGATCATCCAGCCGGACGAACATTTCATCCATCCCCTTAATAGGGACGGACAGTAGCTAAAATAAAAAAAACTTCTCCTAAATTCGTCCCGTCATCAAGCCGGACGGACATTTCATCCATCCCCTTAATTGGGACGGACAGTAGCTAAAAGAAAAAAAAGGTAATCTTGGTCAATACAAAAAAAATAAATAAATTGATTCTGGGCTGTCCAAGGCCTAAATATTTTTTTTCTAGTCTTCCCCTAAATCCATCCCATCATCAAGCCGAACGGACATTTCATCTGTCCCCTTAATCGGGACGAACAGTAGCTAAAAGAAAAAAAAGTAATCTTGGTCAATACAAAAAAAAAAAAAAAAAAGATTCTGAGCTGTCCAGTTTTAGTTTTTTTTAGAAACTTTTAACTGGCCGCCCCGCCCCGCCCGTGCCCTGCCCTGTTTTTGTCGTCACAGACAGACGGACACCATGTTTGCTTTTATATATAGGATAACTAGTTGGTAAACCCATTTTGCAAGCAAAATGATCAGGGGAAAAGTTTTATCAGGAGGTAGAAAGAAAACAAACGAAAGAAAAAAGGAAAATCTCCCGGAAAAAGGAAAACCCTAAACCCGG
>Ga0116231_10010285_pt1 | contig 15158 bp, 6 predicted proteins | sample S1TSphgellanicum_2_FD_89695 | JGI IMG/M metagenome (GOLD analysis project Ga0116231, IMG submission 89695) | Host-associated microbial communities from peat moss isolated from Minnesota, USA - S1T2_Fd - Sphagnum magellanicum MG | ecosystem: Host-associated > Plants > Peat moss > Unclassified...
CAATCCTACTTATCAATTTATTAAGGTTTGTTTTAATTCATGGATGATGAACATAGGTCCCCATATGTAGATATTATAAACAATTTATAGTGGAAACAATGTCATAATTGTAACCATTTTGGTTTAGTTAATGCATATGGGTTTAAAGGTTTAGGGTTAAATTTTGTTTATTTAATTTATTTATGGAATGGACGTTATAATGCATCTTTTCATGTAATTATTATAAATATGTACTATTGGATTATGGTTTAAGTTTAGGGTTGGGACACATAAATTAATTAACAAGTTCTTCACAAATCTATAGTAATTAATTTAAATTAAACTAAGTGTCGACACTAACCAAATTAAACAACCTAGCATAGCATAAGTAATTGGTTAGTAGGTTACTTGTTAAATAACTTAATTAACTACCTAGTAACTTAGCCTAGGTGTACTTAGTAGTTTAGCTTAGGTGTACCAAGTAAACTACCTATGTAATATAGGCCTATTATGTAGTTTACTCACTAGTGTAGGCCTTCTAGGTTGGTATCTTAAATGGTTTAGGTAGTATTAAAGGCAGTCTAGCTTATTAGGTAAATTTACTAGCTATGTAAGTAGTTTACTAACCTAGGTCACCTAGGCTAGTAGCTTAAGCCATGTAAGCTTAGTAAACATTTATGATAATTTAATCTCTATTCATTTTTATATTATAACATATTAATTTTGAATTTTAAAAATAAATTTTATTAAAAATAAAACACATTGTTTCATACAATTATTACAAGTATATATTATTGGATTATGATTTAGGTTTAAAGTTTGGGACATATAAATTAATTAACATTATTTTTACAAGTATATAATAACTAAAATAAATCTAAGGTGCATTTTGGGGGGAATTTTTAGGGCTTAAACATATGCAAAACAGTTCAATGTCATTTTACATAACTTTTTAAAAAATTGAAAAAAATCAACTTGGAGATATTACCAAATGGTAAGAAACATACCTTTTTTTGTGTTTTATTACAAATTGTATTTAATTATTAAAAAAATTAAGGCCAAATCTTTAATTGGTGAAAGTAAATATGTGTGTGGGTATTGCAAAATTATATGAATACCTAGCCCTGAATGCAATATCCATATTCAAGTTTGTTTCGAAATAACCCATAGGTGATTTAACTAACCTTAACTGAAGACACCAACTTGAAATGCAATACCCATAGGTAGGGTTGATTCAAAATACCCAATATGTAGTTTGGGTGCCTTTGAATGAAGACCGAAGCCTAAATGTAATACCTACATGCAAATTCATTCTGAAATAATCCTTAGGTGAAAATCCAACCCTAAATGCAATACCCCCATGTAAAGTCATTTCAAAATAACCAATAAGTGGTTTGGGTATTCAAAATATGTTTCTTTATATACTTAAAATTAATTTTATGACAATTAATTTTCATGAATAATTATCTAAAATAATGATATGAATAATTTATCAACATAACAATATATAATTAAAATAATAAATCAAATATCAATTTATCAATTTGATTTTTAAATTTTAATTTTAATCTTAAATAATTAAGGTTCAACCAATTAATTAATTAATTAATATTAATATTAATAAATAAATGATTTTCTAAATATCATAATCAATCATTTACATTATATGAATTTTTTTTTAGTAATTCCTTAATTATGACATTATTTGTTGATATTTAGACTAGATTATTATATCATGTGAGTCTCGTAAATATTACAATGGAGATGTATATGCGGGTATTACAAATTTGAAATGGTTGTATGGAAGTTAGAATAAAAAGGATGTAGGTATTACATGTTTAGTTTCATGACAATACCAATAAGTTAATTAAAATGTGGATATTACTTTAAAAAAATTTAGGTGATGTGATTCCTAATACATTAAATGTAAGTATTACACAATGTTCATTTTGATCTTTGTAAACCTTAAACAAATTAATTATAAAGTGTGCATATGAGACTATTTAAGTTTTGATTTTTACATCTAAAACACTAAGACGATCATTAAAAAAAAAACACATATGATTAACCATATACCAATCAAACAAATGTGACTAAAAGAAAATATTATATTGATAAAAGATCTATAAAAATGGATGGATCAAAAAAATGTTAAATAACCCAATGAAAAAAAAATTTATCTATAGTATATCAAAGGATCAAAGTTCAAAAAGTGGGTGGTCTAAAAAATGAAGGGGTTGAAACAATTTGGCTAACTATATAAAATGGAAACCTTAAATTGTATCATTATCTAAAATGCCTTGTTTAACTCAGTAAGTAGCTATTATATTTGCAGCCCTTGTTGCATGACGAACAATGTATAGGTGGTGACATTGCATGTTGATGAAGGTGACATCTCAACATATTTGTCCTTCTCCATCCATGATGTTACATCTCAAGGCATGTTTCCCACACCCTAGGCATTAAAATTCAACACTTGCAACAATTATTTTAAAGTTAATTTGACCAAAGTTGGTTTTAGTAATGGTGAACATTGTTTTGCAATAATTACTAGCTTATCCCATTCGCGTTAAACTTTGACACAAGCATGACTAATAACCTTTTGATAATTTTACCTTTGCATGGCCATGGCATCTCCCAAGATGTGAATGTTCATTTTAATATGGTCTTGATGTTGAAGACTTCTTTCAAAAGTTGAAAGTTTCCCATGTTTGGCTTTTTCTACCACTAAACCATGCACCTCCTTCAATTGTTTGGTCAATAACCATTTCATAGAATACACGACAATGCAAGTGCCAACTTTACATTTCCATTTTGACATTGCTTTCATCCATTCTTTGTCCTTTCGAACCATATTAAGTGGACAAGGGGGTGCCGGTGGCTAAGAGGCTCGGTCGGTTTCAAGCTTTGGACCTAAACTAAAAACTATAAAAGAAATAAGTCCTTACTTTGTAATTAAAAAACCACAGAACATAATGCAGGTATTACAAAACATCAAATCACACAATCAAATGTAATTACTAGAAACTTTAACCTCCTTCAGGTATTGCAATAAAAAAATTTTGAAAAAAAAAAAATCCCGCACCTTCCATCAAATGATGGAAGGTGTGGGTATAATTAAACTTAAAACTTTTGCATAATCTTTTTTTTGCATTCATTCTAATGTATGTAAATTTTAAAACAATCTAACCCACCATTTTTCGATCATTTGAGTTGCAAATAGTCACCATTGCCAAATCTAAACCACATTGATTACTTGATTTCTCAATTCTTGGTCTTGATGAAACAACATTTTGCTCCCCAATTGTGGATTATGATGAAACAACATTTTGCTCCCTAATTGTTAATTATGATGAAGCAACACTTTGCTTCTAAGCTTCCAAGTCACCACTAATTTTCTTAAGTTTCCTTCCTATAGCCATTACAAACTTAAACATTTTTAAAAACCACCAAATTAGTGGTAATTGTCAATTTTGATGAATAATTAACAATTCTTCGCAACAAAAGGAGTAAAAAAATAATAATAAATAAAAGAAGGCAACCACAATCGTCACCTTCTTCGCAAAACTAAACCATAAAAGAAAACGACGACCAAGACAATGGCCATTACTATCATCTTCTTCTTTTAAGCACATAGAAGAACGAAAAAGGTGAAAACAATACACTATTGTCACTTTCTTTGCAGCAACACCACCAAAGAAAAAGGTAACGAAAGTTGTTGTCACCTTCTTCACAACTATACATTTAAAAAAGAAGACGATGGCAAGTTGTTGTCATCTTCTTCTTTCAAACAAATGGAAGAGAAGAAAAAGGTGATGATAATAATAATTATTGTCACCTTTTTCTCAACAATAACACAAAAGGAGAAGACAACAACCATTGCCACTGTCTTTTTTTTAAAAAGCAAAAATACCCGTAGAGCAATGTGTTGTTGTCTTCTTCCCATGCAAAGAAAAGAAAAGGTAACAATTTACTATCATCACCTTTTTTGATAGCAAAACCATTGAAAAAGGCGACAACATCTGTCATCACCTTTTTCGTTTTCACAAATAGAAAGAAAAGAATGAGAAGGTAGTGGCAATTGCAGCTTCCATTGCTTTCTTTGTGAAACTAAACCAAAGAAGAAGATAACAAATGATGGCCATTGTCATCGTCTTTTTTTTTTCAAGCAAAAAGAAAAACACAAAAAAGGCAATGCCTTCTTCACAACAACACCACCACAAAAGAAGACAATGGCACATTATTGTTGTCATCTTTTTTTAAAACATAAAAAAGAAGGTAACAACATTGTTGCCATCATTTTTTTTCTTTTCAAATATAGAAAAGAAAGTGACAACATTGTTTTTGTTGCCTTCTTCATAGCAAAACAACAACAAAAAAAATGAAGGGAGGGAGTTTACCTTAAGTTTTTGCGTCTTGCCTTACGTTGTTCCTTCAAGCTCCTGCGTAAGAGCCTTGCTTAGTCCTTATTGCATTGAACTCCTAAACCTCAAGCCCCTTGAAGTTGTGAGGTTCTCAAGCTCTCTTGAGCTGTGATGATGGAATGAACGCAATATGAGGTGAGATAGGTAGGAGTGGGGAGGTAAGTAGGAGGAAGGTAGGAGGGGAAAAGTTTGGGGTAGAGAAGAGGGCTGAAAAAACCTTGGGCATGGGAAGAGGATGTGTTTTGGGTTCATCCCCAAAATGGCTTGAATGACCTTATCCTAAACTAATGCATTGGTGGTTGTTGGTTCACTCCAACCGTGATAATAGACATAATGTATAACATGATCATAGACTTTGGTAAGATACCTTAACATATTATAATGCAACCAAATAGAGGTAACTTTTTATTTCATGTAAAATTTGATTTTTAACTTGATATTTTATGTAATTGTAAAATAGCATTCCAAGTTCTAAAAGGGAATAAATGAGAAAATTATTGTTGAAAAAATGAAAAAAAATGGTTTTAAGTGCTAATTTTAACTAATTTCAAAATTAGTAACAATCTCCTCATTTGGCATTTTTTAATTAAAAAAGTCTTTCATATAAGTTGAAATCAGATTTTTGGGAATTTTTCAAAATTTGACCTAGAAATTTCATAATAGAGAAGAAAATTGTTGCAAGTTCCAAAGGGGACAAAGCGAAAAAAATATGGTTCAAAAAATAAAAAGAGAATGGATCCAAGCTAACTAGATTTAATTAGCTTCAAAATTAGCATCGGTCTCCTTGTTAGGCCATTTTGACTCAAATGAATTGTAATGCATATTGGGTTAAAATTAATAATCGACAATAATTTTTAAAAAAAATTGGGACCAATCACAACTTTTTGGGCTCACGGTCTAATAGACCTCATGCCAATTACGAGGTACATTAGACCATGAAACATTATCCACAATGCATTTAATGCCCATTTTTCAACCATTCACATTTTTTGGTTCCTTAGGCTTTCAACCTTTGTGTAAAACTGAATTTATATCTTGACATGTCTTTACCTTCAATCAGAGATTTTCAATTTCAATGGTCATGGGTTTCAAGCTCTAGTGTAAAGGGAGCCCTAGTACATATGTTGAGTTGACAAAAAGGGTGCCTACTAATTTTATTTCTTTTGTTAGATATGTTTGATAATAAAAATAATAACACTTAGTAATTCGACATTGTACCAAATAATGAAGTTAGTGTGTTTGAGAGCTTAATTCAGATTTTTGGCATGGCAGGCATGTATTTTTTCAAAAAGAAAATTTTCATGTAGTAATTTATTAGTGCCTAAGCAGGCTAGGTACTACAGTATATAAGCTCTTAGCAATGCTAACTACTACCTAGTCCATAAATCAAATGTAGATGACACAAGCTAGTTCATCCAAATGAATGGTAAAAGATTCTAGCTCATCCATCATCACTTGCCCTCCTCACCCCCCAATCATCCTTAAACTATGATCAGATGTTGAGTACACAAGTATGTGAAGTATACCCCCAAAGAAGATGAAGGATTATGATATCTACTTGGCCTCTTGTGGAGTAGTGGGGTTCATTTTCAACTGAAGTGCTGCAGGACTTCATCATGAGTAGGAGCTGGCTCATCTTCTTCAAGTAAAGTGCTGCTTCAGGGTTTCAGAGATTTGAATTGAGTGGAAATTTTGATATGAGCTTCTTCTACTCATGATGATGATGATGATGATGATGAAAGTTGTTGCCCATTGTTGTTTGTTGGCTTGTAACTTATTTGCAACAATATCATGATGGTCTTCTATCACCTGTCCAAGATTCAGCAACTATCATGCCCCCAACTTCAAATGATGTGAATGGTTTTGAAATGAAGGTGATGTGAACAAGCAACTTATGGTGCAATGACTCTTACCCCTTACTATGGCAAGTAATGAAATCAAGGGTTTAAACCCTAAACCTATTTGTTGCTTTATCAATTAGTTCATGGGTGTGCCTACAATTTTTTTAAGAAAAAAATTATTTCTATTTATTTTATTTTGTTTAGAAGGAGCTACATTTGATTGGCCCCTCACAAAAATTTCTGGGACATGAGCAATTCCCAATAGGAGCACCCCTTTGGCCTCCTCCCCACTCTGCAAATCGCTTTCTATATACTGAAGATGGTAACAGAAAGAGTGTATTAGTGGTAATTCTACCTTGCAGTAGAGTTACCGCCTAGTACAAGGTGATACCATATCCTAAGGTCAGTTTCATCATTAAATAATCCTCAAAATAGTGAAATGAAATTTTGTGAAAAATATGGAGTTGAAATGTTGAAAATTATCATAGGCTACACTCTCAATAATTTCACTACTCATATCACAATATTATAGTAGATGATGGAAATATACGTAATTTCAAATTTTAAATATAAATTCGTTTAAAAAAAAAATAAAAATAATTCATTTTGTCAATGTGGAAACTGACCCTAGTCTACGTACATCAAAATACAACCATTTCACAAAAAACACACCACTATTGGCTCCTTGGATCTTTCTCAATAACATTCAAAATCTTTTATTACATTTCGAGGTACCAAGTACAAAAGAAAACCGCACCTTTTCTTTTTTTTTTTGTGTGAGCACGAAAACATAAGAAAAAATAGTAGGGAAAATCTACTATCATAGTACCTTGGTGGCTTTGGCATAAATTAAATAATTTTTTAATTTGTTAAAATTTTGAAAAAGTTTCTTAAAATGTAAGAGTTTGAACTATGATCGTTCTAAAGGGAGGATACTAAATAAAGGGGCACTTGACCAAAATAGTTGAAAATGTTTGAAATAAGTGTGCCTTACAATAATTTTAATTTAGTTTCAAAAATTTCAGAATTAAAAACCTAAACACCAAACCAAAAAACTTAAATTAAATTAATTATTTGACATTCATGTGCCAAATTTCCCAAGTTACTAGGATATTTGTAACTTCTAAAGTTATTGGACTACCTCATTAGCCTAACTAACTAAATAAATAAAAATAAAACTTATCCTAGTAACAAGATTTATCGATATTACTTTTCCAATATTCATACATATGATGAAAATGTTTAAGTGACACTTCAAGAAGAAAAAAGATTCATTTATGAAAAGGAAAGGATTATTGTTCTTGATTCATATTTTATTTAGAAAATAATTGAGTAATTAAGGTGTTGGATTCATCGAGACTTCAAAATTATACTTCTACTTTGTGAATTCTTGCTTATTCAAGTGTCTGTATATGTAATTGATCAATATTGTGGTTGGGAGAAAGCATTACCATGGAATGTATGAAGCAATTTGTGGTTACAATGTGAACTTGTCTTGAATCCACAATTAACAATGGAAAAATTGTGCAATGGCTTAGCAAGGACAATTTCAAGACAAGGATGACAATATAAGCATCATATTTGAGGCCCTTGTTGACCAATCTTTATGAATTTGGCATGCATTTTTTGAACTCCCTTGTGGGAATATGAATTTAATGATGTCAATGTGTTTCATAGGTTCCCCTTAATTGTAGATTTGTCAAAGGTGAATATGTAAGCTTAAGTTACATCATCAATTGATTTCATGGGTTCAAGATGTTATTATTTGCCAATGAAATTTGTTTTAAATGGAATTGCTTTGTGCAAACAAACCATGAACATCAAGATGAAAAAAAATCACATTTTGCCAAAATGCAAGAGACCACAAGAAAAGATGTGAAGCAATGCTTAATTTGGAGTGTTGTAATTAAGATGGGATATCATAAAAATCTATGCAATCAATGGGACTTGGCCACAATTTCTAACATTGTGTTAGGTTGTGTAATTATGCACAACATGATTATTGAAGATGAATTTAGGACACCAATTTGGAAGTTTGGCATGTGACCTTACCAATGTCCAATTATGGAAGGGCTTGACATTTGATGTTTATCATGTCAAGGGCACAATCAAACTTGAGAATTTGAATACTTATAAGGTGCAAATGGGTGATCATGAGTTGGACCCACCCCCTTGGGTGATTGCTAATTTGGTGTTTATTTTAAAATATTCTTGAAATCTTTTGAACAAAAGTTTTTTAAAAATTTTAATTAAAAAAAAAATCATCACACTATTTTGTTATAGTTTACATAAAAAATTTGCTAAAAATATGTCATTGTCAAAAAGATTCAAGTCCATTTACAAGTCTTTTTACTATTTAAAAACACTGGTTGCAATGTTTTCAAAATGTTTTTGGTATTTTTCATTCATTAGATTGATTTCAAACTTTTAGAGTATGTGAATACAATTCCATTTGGAGTTCTTTATTTTTTTCTAAAATGTTAGATACACAAAACCAAACATTGGTTACAACTATTTATGTACATGTTAGTTTGACTGCACCTTATATAAATTGAAATCAAACTCAAATTAAACATAAATGGGATTTGAAAAGCAACATCTTTCATTGAACTTTTATTTAGCAGGTAATAAATATCCCAAGATGAAAATGTTGAAGAATTGACATATTTATTTATCAATGTTACTACCCATTTTTTAAAAAATGTATCAATAATGCAAAAAAATTCAAAGTAATTTACATGGTTGCCCATATTTGTTGTATATTGGTGTTTGATGTGTCAATTGATTGATGTTGCTATTAAATTCTTGGTTAAGTAAAAAAAATTAAGTGACAACTTGATTAGAATAAACTGATAATTTTTTGGTGTCTTGAATGGAACAACAAATCAAATATTGTCTAGCAACTAGGGTTTCATAAAATTGTTGTTTAATTGATGCAAGAGAAGTATATTCTTTACTTCAAAGGTTATTTGTTGATTTGGAGTAATGGAATGGCATGCAATATTGCACATAATCCTTCATAAGTCCATATTTATACATGAGGTTGCGAAGAGCCTTGCAAAGGCCTCTTGGTCTATGTCAACATTTCAACAAACTTGAATTTTTTTTGGATTGTAATACATGTGATAGTTATTTTAGTTTGTTTTGTTCCTTCAATTTTATGTCAAGTTTTAATAGATGGGAAATGATTAAGTTTTTTTTTAGTTAGCAAACAATGATTTGACATATGAAAAATGTACAAAGTTGTAATTAAAATGAAGAGATAATTTATACATCACAAAGATTGCATCTTTTGGCCATCAAAGGTTTTAGTCTACTTGCATATCTTGGCCATCAAAGTTTAAGTAATGGAAAAGGATTTTTTTTTTCCTGGCTAGCTTCAAATGTGCCTTGACACAACATCAATGGATGACACATGACCAAATAAATTATGATAGATTGTAAGATTGGTAACTCTTGTTGCAAATATGAAGCCAACCATTGCTTAGACTCTTGAGTTTTATGTGATATAGATAAACAATTTGAGTAAACAAATCAATCAAGCAAGTTAAGACCTTTAACTTCTTTGGAAGATATAATACTTAAATGTAGCACAAATTAATGATGAACTTATTTTTGAATGTGAAATAGTTGCACAATGTGGCCCCAACATGTGCATCTTGTTTATAGCTACCAATTCATCTAAAAAATGTTAAATTGACAAGGATTCATCCATGCATGTACATAGGGTAGAATCAAAAAAATTATTTTCTTTTATATGTTCTCTAACTTTTAATGTGCCAACCATTCAAACACTTTGTGGCTTTAATATCTACACCATATTGTCCATAGACATCTAAATATATGCTAGTAATTATTAAACATACACATTTCAATGGAACATGATTTTGTTGACAATGACATATTGATAGTTATACTTTTCTATATATTGAATATTATTGAAGCATGCAAGTATAAATTATAGTGCACCTCATCCATCAACATATATGTGCTTGCAAAAGTGAAGATCATGAAGATTTGACATAAGTGGATACGAAGTTCAATGGAATTTTTCAAACAACTAATCAAATCCAATCATTTATTTATGAGGTATATTGACAAGACATGTCCAATGTCCTTGATGTACCTCCCAATGTGTTGCCATCTACCATATAAATTTAAAATGCACATAATTAGTAGACTTGGAAAGTTTAGGTCTTTAACTCATAATCAAAGACCTCAAACTTCTTTTATATGAATGGAATGGATTTCATGTGTAAATTTATTTTGGAAACAACCACCTAAATGTTTAGAAACTCCCAATAAATTCATCTATATCATAAATTGTACATAAATATGTCCCTCACATAATGAACCTTCTTTTCCATTAAAACCTTATTGGACTTTGTGAAACCCAAGAAAAGGCAAAACACATTTCCAAATTTGAAAGGAAGACAAATGTAGAATTGTGTTCTAAAAATGGATTACAAGCAATATGATGAAGATTTATAGGCAAGTCATAATCCACACATAATGCTTGAACATTATAATACCTTTATAAGAATGTTTGCATCAAAACTCTCTTTTATGCAACCTTTGTGCATAAATTCACTAGAAGAAATTCTTAAATTTATAACTTCACACATGTTTGATTTTGTAGTCATATCAAACATTATATGACTAAAGGCCTTTAGTTGTGACATACAAATATCAAAAGATAAGAAGTCATTGAATGTTTGACATGGCACTTTTCACTCTATAGTTATCAAATACAAGTCATAGAAGACAATTCATATATAATGTTGAAGTGTCACATAATGAACGACTAAAACATGATTAGCAAACACTAGATCATTTTATTACTATGATTGATAATTAAATAAAAATAAAAATTATAGATTTTTATTAAACAATAATTTTTAATAGGTAAGTAAGTAGGTAGGCAATAAGTTTAAGTAAGTCAAAAAAATCAAGTAAATAGGTAATAGTTTAGCCTACCTAATTTGACTGATGTAACCTATGTAACCTACCTATGTAACTAGCTTATTTTAACATATTTACCCTAATAAATTAAGAATGTACATAGGTTGCAAGTATTAGGAATTGAACCCTTCACCTTCACATTGATGAACCAAATCCTTACCAATGGACTATAACATCAAAATATGTCCAAATTTTGTCAATGTTTATTTCATACCATCAACATTATGAGGTAGGTAGTAGGCAAGTTGTAAGATGATAGGTAGGAGGTAGGCAAGTTGTAAGAAATAGGAAATAAAAAAGTAAGTAGGTAGGTTGAAAAAGTAGGTAGGTGGGTGTGTGGGTAGGTAAGTAAGTGGATGGGTAAGTATCATTAATCATGGATGCCATATAAATGAAATAGTAATGATGAAAATTGACACCTTTCATCTTGTTACCACCTCATCATTTTAGTAATCACATGTTCCATTAATATATGACTATAATTTTTTACACATAGGATTCAAAGTGGTAGTTTATGATTAAAGTCATACATATAGTCATTTAGGACTTGTAATCATAAATTTCTTGGTTGTAAAAGACAAAAAAATTAATATTGAAAAATTTCCCCTCAAAAAAAGTAAACAAGTATAAAAATTTGCCAAAAAAAGTTAAATACAATTATTTTACACTATAAAAGTAATGGTTTCAACTATTTTGGTACATGTTTGCAAAATTGCACCAAATTAATGTGGAAGAATGATTTGGTTCACATTTCATATCTAAGGAAAAGGAACGAGCAAATGTGATTTTGTTTATGGTTACAAGTTCAAACAACTCCTTGCGCCATTTGAGTTATTTGTTAGTCCAACTTATGTTTGTGCCCCCTTCAATTGCATAGTATGTAATATTTCGCACAAACACAACAAACAAACAATTTAAAAACATTTTTAAAGATTAAAATTTTAATTTTTTAAAGTTGCCAAAAATATTCTTTTAAAAATAATGGCCTAAGAATTGGGAGTGTGGTTCATAATTGATTCCTTACATTCAATTGAGCTTTGGTCATTTTCCAAGAAGCTTGTGTAAGGTTCAATCAAGGCTTGGTGGGGTCATAACAACATATTCACGACCAAATGGACTTGGCTTTTATTGCAATTCTATATGCATGCCATGATATCCTTGTGTAAACAACTTCCTCTTAAAGTTTTCAAGCCTTTTGGTGCATCTTAAGTGGAGATGTTCACATGGGCTTCAAATGTGGAAACATCATCTAGGACACCATGAACAAGTGCATGGCATTTTGATCATTCAAAATATCTACCTTTTTTGAGGTTGTAACAACCATGTTAGTTGTGGTTTGCACGTGGAACTTGATCACCAATTTTCATGCCCACTCCATTTGCTACTCTTCTTTGGTAGCTTGATTGTTCCTTAGTCTTTTTGGAAAACGCCTTCCACCAAATTTTGTACATCATGTTCAAAGACTTCAACCTTGCCAACTTCCTTTACATCCAAATCATTTGCAATCTTGCATTTCGTTGTTGGTGACATCATTATTTTCTTTGATTCCTCCCATGAACTTTAGTATTCACAAGTAATTATTAACATGTCCAATTTTGGGTGATGGTGCGATGCTCAAACACATAATCAAAACTTGATTACTATACCTTATATTACTCACTTAGCCCATCATAGGTGTAACATGTGCTAAATCTTACCATCATGTGATTAGTTTTTTCTTAGTTTTGAGTAGACCCCCTACCCCTTAAGAAGTTGCTCCATGCCTTCTCATTCAATCCCCCTAAATTGATATGGAATTCTTTGGTCAACATGCCATTTGAAGCTTGAAACCATACTTGAGTAGTTGTAAGCTAGAATGGACCCAAAAGAACACAATAATTTTCCCCAAAAACACATTTTTGTAATCTATTTTGATCGTGACATTAATGTGACATTATTAAACATCAATGTTTGAGTGGTTGTAAGCTATATGTGGACCAAAAATGGCACAATAGGTTTCCCTAAAAACACATTTTTGTAATGTATTTGATTGTGACACTAATGTGACATTATTAAAATCAATGTTTGATATTTTAAAATCATAGTTTTAAAAAAATGACCATTTGATACATCCCACAATATAACGGGCTTCATCTTTTCTTCTTCAATTTTAGTGTCTTTCAAAATCCCCCAACCTTTCATGCCATCTTGAAATGGTTTGGAAACCACTATTCTGAATTGCTTGTGATATTTATGATGGTGGCACATTAATAAATGGAGTCATCATTTATAAACTATCATTTATAAAAAGTTAAAAAAGAATTATGTTTATGCTTGCTAGATCAATATTTTTTTAAGAAAACCATTTTGACTTATAAGGTGTTTAGGAATTAATTGATTGGACTCAACTATGCCAAAATTGGGGACTAAATGAGAAGTCAGGATGGAAACAATACACAAGGAAAAAGAAAAGAAAAGAAAAAAGGTGTCAAATTAGTTTTGTTACTGAAATTGATTCTCACAGGAGTTTCACCCCCGGGCTTTGGATTTGCATTACCTGTACCTTGCATTACTGGTGCATATTCTTCATTAATCAAGCCAGTTCAGAATAAGACTCTGAACTGATACCCAGTTTCATAGAACTGTATCCAATTTCACTCACTTGGCAGCTACACTCAAACTAGGGATGAAAGAGGTACTTGGGCATGATGACAGGGTGATTTTACAAATAGCAAAGATTATGCCTAATCATAACATGACTAAGTTAGGGTTTAAGGTTTAGCATGATTCAACATGAAAAAACTAAGTTAGGGTTTAAGGTTTAGCTTGATTCAACATGAAAAAATTATCTGGTGAGAAAGTTTTCTTCTTTTGTGGGCCATAGTGAACCACCAGCACTGGATGCCTGTTATAACTCAGTGGTCTATGAGACTCAACTGAGTTAATATTTGGTTTCACCTTGCTAACCAATTCTATAACCAAATAGGTCTCGTATATAAGTAAATAGGTAAGAAAACACCGAACTATTAGGTAAGTAGATGGTTTATCTAAAGGTGAGGGTTGTTTTTTCTACCTACCTATTAACAATTTGCTTGTAGGTTGTTAGTTAGTAGGTAGGTAGAAAATATATATATTACTTGTGAATGACAAAACTTGCAATTTGCACAATTGCAACTCGAGTACCACATTACATTGTTTAGCAGTTAAGGGAAACAGGTTAGAACAAACAGACCCAAGCAGTTATCAAGGTAGAATTGATATATAACCATGGTTCTCCCAAAAAAAAAATTCAAATAATAGACTATAAAACCAATAGCCTAGTTCATTGCTGATTCTAATTTCACGAAAACAATTGATCACTTAAGGTTTTTGAAATAATTGGGATATATTGTGGGTATTTGAAATTTTGTTTTTCAAAGAACCAAAATAGTGATTCTCTTATTCTGAAATAATTTAAAAACTAGAATCAATTGTTATTTTAAAATTCAAAGTAACCACACAACACTGGTTATGAGACTGTAACTACATACTTTGGGGTTTTGCATCTAAAATTCAAGAATTTGGGTATTTAAGGTATTTACTAATGTTGAGCGGTTCTTTACTTTTGTGAAGAACCTTTGGTTTTGAAAAATCAATTAGAATGATTTAAATAGCTTGTTATGATTTCACACATAAATGAAATCTGGAATTTGGTTCAGATCTGGTCCTTCAAAAAAATAATTTTTAATTTTAATTTTGATTCCAGTTCTGAGAATATCAGACCTGGTTTTGACCCAGTTCTGGGTAACCTGGACCAGAGTAGTTGATGAACTACTCATGAGCCTCTAGTTTAGTTTTTTTTTTTTTTTTTTTCAAAAATTTTGGTTGTGGTTGAGTTTTTTCTTCCACACAAAAATTACACCATGATTCTATTTTCAGGTTTGGTTCTTGAAAAAAATAATATTCGATTTAAATTTTGAAACCAATTCAAAAA
>Ga0116231_10010286_pt1 | contig 15157 bp, 9 predicted proteins | sample S1TSphgellanicum_2_FD_89695 | JGI IMG/M metagenome (GOLD analysis project Ga0116231, IMG submission 89695) | Host-associated microbial communities from peat moss isolated from Minnesota, USA - S1T2_Fd - Sphagnum magellanicum MG | ecosystem: Host-associated > Plants > Peat moss > Unclassified...
TAACTTACTAACATAGTACAACCACGAAAAAAGTGACCACTTATATCAACTCCATGCTCACCATCCCCCCTCCTTCCCTTGAAACATAAACAAATAAATAAGAATTTAAGAACTTACATCTTGAAACACGTTCCCAAAATACCTACATGCTTAATGCCACCCCCTCCCCCCACCCAACCCCCATATTTATTACTCAAATTTTTATGGGGTTGAAAAAAAATCCCAAAACTAACATGTTTACCCCAATCAAAATATTATTATTATTATTATTTTAAATTTAAATTTTAAATCTTAATGAAAAATCAAAACCTATATAAATTGAATTTTGGGGCCAATTTCAATTTTGAATCTAGTTCATTTCTAGAAATCATGTTATATTCAACTAGTCAATTTGCAACCACATGTAATTGGTTGTTGTTTACAATTGGAATAGTCATGTTTACAACTACAAAATTGCCACCCTATATTTTTTGGACTATAGGGTTGTGTGTGCAATTAATTGTGTACATATGAATTAATATAACTAGTATACATAGGCAAGAACACTTAATCTACTTAGGTTAATATACCTAATGGTGTACATACACTAGAAGAATTTGAAAATTAACCACTAATTTTTCAATTACATTTAGTCGTAATGGACACATGTGATTGAAATTGTCTATAGTTGCTTTGGAAAAGTGCCATAAGACAATTAATCATAAAAGACATCAAATTTTACATATTATATATAATTTATATGATTATATATATATAAATATAGATAGTATATGTATTATATAATTTCATCTTATGTGTTGTTCACACATGTCATTACTTAGGCTGAATATTCCTTAAAGAATATTTGGTCAACAAACCATGCACTACTAGGGGATGTGGTCCTAGCCACTAGTCATTCCACCCAAATTTGGGTGGAATGAACCTATTCCATTATAGTGGTTTCAATAGTAGTTTTGGATTGCACTAGTGATTGGGGTCGCGTGGCAAAGGACATGTTGCTAGTATGCCACTACACATACCTAAACCCTTAGTTCTAATGATCCATTCCACCTAAAGCTAAAGGAGTGGAATATATGGTTAGTTGACATTTCCACTTCCTTGTGTGATATTTTAGTTGGATAGGTTTACATATTACTTTGACAATTTACTACCAAAATTTAATTTGCATTATCATTCATCATTACAGGGTGCAATACATGTCATACTCAATATTAATACTCATGGGTGGTGGGTTTATGGTCCCCATATTAATGAATGTCATTATATCTATATTAATGACTTAAATGTCACAACTTGTATAGAAAACTATTGTACATTTCATTCAAATCTTGCAAAATTACCACCTTTTTAATGTTTGATCATAATCATTTATCACATTGGAATTCACAAAGTTGAATTCGTAATAGTTATTTTACAAGTGGCCTAATCATTAATATTTTAATCATTGCCTATATACATGTTCTGATCCATTGAAGTTTTGGCACATGTCAATTTATTTGCCCACAAGTAGTTTTGGTCACACATAATTAGGTGATTCATACATTATATTTGCTAAGGTGACAATCTACCCTAATCACCAAACACTATGTCATTTGTGTCATGGTGTTAAAGCTTATGTGTCATTAATTCATAAAAGCCAATTAGCTTTCATTAAAACTCAAATCATTGCCCCATCTAAATATCCCACACCCCCATGAATAAGATTGGTCATTTTGACATGTCACTTTATTGTTTTTCACACAACAAAGGTCACTTAGACAACAAGGTGATTTGTACACTACCATCATCATGGTGACAATCTATGGTTTGCCACATAACAAGGTGGTCCATACAATAATTTTGTTAAGGTGACAATGTGCCTTAATCATTATGCATTATGTCACTCATGATCGCATATTGCTAAGCCTTATGTATCACTGAATCATAAAGCCTAACTTTATGAAGACTTGAACAAATCATCATCCCATACATGCCCCAAACATATGTATCCCCATGCATGCATTAAAGGCTATTTTTAATTTTGGGTGATATTGGGATCTTGGCCATGTGGAATATAACAATGACTATTTTGTAGTCCCAAACGATTCCACTAAATCACTCTGACTTTTTGCTTTCTCCATGTCTATGAACATGTAAGCTTGCCTATTGAACCCATCAACATGTATGCTTAGGTCAATGGGGTCAATGTAGATTCTATCACAACCCCTGGGATTTTACACCATAACATTGCACAAAAGGCCATAAGGGCAATTGAAATTTTTTTGGTTCCAAATGTGGCCCAATGTTTAGAAAATTTGAGAGAAAATTATGAAATTCATGTGAAATAAATAATGTACAAGATTTGATAATCCCTAAAATATTTCATTAGATGCACAAAATTTTCTTTCAAAATTTGTTAGTAGCATATCAAATGACCCTAAAAAATGATCCTTGGGGCTTGATTTCATCTAAAGCCCCACCTAAACAATTAACTATATGAAAACATTACCTTCGATTATTGATTTTTTTGCCGATTCTCAAATTGTTTCTCCTTTTCTTTAGATATGTTAATAAATTCCAATAGATCTAACACCTTACACATGATGGGGACAACAAAAAGTTGTGTAAATTTCATTAACAAGATAGGCCATCACACATCATAAAGTTTGTTTCAGCATTTAGTGGTGCAAAAAAATATCATACATATGTATTGAAGACACAACCTATAGTGCAATATTTGAAAGGGAATTAAAACATTATGTAAATTTACCTCAACTTTGCCCTATAGGAATTTCACCTATTTGATGTTCTCATTCACCATCATATCAATGTTTATTACTTAAATCCAACACACTTTTGGATATGTCACATACAAAGAAAAAGAAGATTGTCTTTCATCCAAGAAACCCACATAAAGTCCTTAATCATGTCCAAGGAGGAAGGTATTGTCCGACTATCTAGTACCATAATGTGGTTGTACTATGCAACTATTAGCCTTATTCAAAAACAATATGTCAAACATTCAAACCTATTATTTATACATTGTTGAAACAATCCACCCATTTTGCTTTTGACCCAAAAAGACTTCTAGCCAATTGGGTGGTTGATTGAATTATGATCTCAAGCAAAAAAATTACAAGTGGCACTATTGTTCTTTCAATGTACCCCAACTTCATGATGCTCTAAAGGTAGAAACACAGTAAAAGGAACCACGATAACCAAGGTCATAATCCTTACCAAGGATTACATTTTACATGTGTTCTACATGTATTGGTCTATTAAATATTAAAACTATATTTTAAATGTAATTTTGGGGACTAGATATTAATATTGAGACCAAAGATGACTCATATTATAATAAATACTTTTTTTGTGGGCATGAGGACCTAGATTATAGTCAAATGTATAATTTTATTTTTAACCATGATGACAAATTTCGAACTTTTTTTTATCATTAAGGATGTTCAAAATAAAAATCAACAATATCCATTAAAAGGACTCAATACATGTGCATTTAAAAATATAAACACATGTGGCCCTTCTTATGATGTATATTAAAGCCCATAATAAATTTGAGAATATTTGATGAAGATTTGAGTAACAAAAAACACATTCAAATTTTAGAATCTTTAAAAAGACCTTGTCAACAAGTGTTTTGTGTATGACAAAGGACTCTAATAACATAATGAAATGACTCCAAATTCATAGGAGTCCAATTTCATGAGCACCAAAACACAATTACAAATTGTGGATAAATAATTCATTAAATATAGTTAATGGTGATTTTTCAAAGTAATGTATGTGTAGTTTTAAGCATTATCAACAACTTCCTTGGCTCCTTTTACTATGAATGTACCCCTAAATAAAGAGGGTTTGCTCACTTTAATGTAGCCAATTTGTGCAACAAGGTTTGAGCCGAAACCCTTTGTATTCCTTCACTTATTTCCTTTCATTGAACATGCCTTAACAAAAACAAAAAATCCATAAAATGGTCTAAAATTTATATTGCAAAAAATTAAATGTGTTAATACCTTAATGGTTGTGCCCCTTTCTTTATGCTTGATTCAAACCCAACAACAACAACAACAACAATGAAACCAATAACAAATGTGTTCCATTAATCCACCCAAAAAAATTGGGTATATTCAAGATCAAGGACCACAAAAGGACTATCACACATGAAAAATTCCTAGACATATGTAATTTCCAAGGTTGATCAAGATTTAAATTTTTGCTCATTTTTACAATTCAAAGTAAATTTCTTAGAGAGAACATTCAAATTAAATGAATGATGTAAAATAATCAAACATTTGATAAAAAATTGATGTCCATTTAAGTCCTGAAACAAAAATGTTCATGGTTGTAACAAAAGCAAAAATGATTTTAAAGACTTGAAAGGATTATAAAAACCTATTGAATTCTTGAGCTTTTGGACTCATAAAATGTAAAAAGGCCATATTTACTTATGTTAGCCAATAGGAGATTGTGTGAATTAATCTTTACAACAAACAATACCAAAAAAGTTTGGATTTTTTTAAAGAATATTGGCCATTCAGTTAAGGATGTTTAAATTTGGCTAGTTTATGGATTTTAAGGTTGCAAAAAGGTTGACAACATTAAAGCTAAAGCCCATTATGAAAATCTTGTAAAAATATCCAACTTTGTTAAAAAATAAGAATTTAAAAAATTTACCTAGCCTCAAGGACTTTGCCTTTCAAAATCAAGTGTACAATCCTATGTATGGGGAAATGTGTATCTTCATAATTGATCAACACTATTGATTTTAGGTCTTACATGTATCCAATGGTTCAAATGTTGCAAATTTTTTATCACATGAATGGAAATGGTTTACAACATTATCGATTGATATATGATGGGATTCAACCATTATTTTGTGTACACGCACTACCCAAGTTTCAAGCTCAAGGAACAATGCTAAACTCTTGATCATGCATTATTGAGCTATGCATTTTGGATCCAAGCAATTCTTTGTAATCTTCTCGTTTTGAAACATGTGTTCTCATTAAGCCTTTGTAAATTTTGTGGATGCATCTCTTCATTTAATCACTACAACAAAAGGTGTCCTTGTACGCCAAGTGATTTCACTGGATTTTGAGTGAATTCACTGGTCTAGTGAATCGGGACTAGTGAACTACACCCATATTTTGTAATAGTGAATTCTTAAGTAGGTTTGCTAGTAATTTTACAAAATTCAAGCACTCAATGCACATAGGTTTTGTTTTTGAAAGCACCGATGAATATTTTTGATGTCGTGAGGGGTTTTGGGAGCTTGTCGCTCGTAAGAACTACACAACCTAAACAAGCAATTGTACTACTGAAACCTCTTGTGTTTGAGATAGAGCCTTTACCTTCTTACATCGATCGCCCAAAACTTGGTGCCCTTATTCTCTACAAACTTCCTTTACAAGTGCATCCTTGGGGTGTGAATTTCATCCTTGTCAAACCATAGATTTATCATTGTAACTTTAAGAACTTTTGTTTTTGTGTGAGGAAGGTGAACTATGTTTTGAAGGCCTATGTGCATATTGGGTGGTTGGTGGATATTGGTTTCATTGGACCAATTGAAGATGGATAGACTTGAAGAGGTGATCTATTTCTTTTCTTGGCATTATGATTTTTCAAGGAACTTGTCAATTTGTTAGTTGCATAAGTAGCAAGTTTACAACTTTTTTTAAGTTTATGTTTGGTTTACAAGTCATGAAACAACACAAGATCATTCCTAATGTTTTGTAACAACTTGTACAAACAACTTGTGTTTAGAAGATTTGCTAATATAAGAATTTGGGTGTAGGTCTTTTAGCATATGCATGGGTTTGCTCATGATTTAGGGTTGTGATTTGTTGGTGCTTTTGATGGGGAAATAAAAAGATTCAACAAAGAGATGGATAAGGCATTAGGAAAGCCTTGGAAACACAAGCCACATGAAGGTTGGTAGCAAAGGATCGATAATGCAAGTCTAGGGCTACCAAAAAATAAATGACTACCCAGTGTCAACAAATCCTTGCAAATGGTAATCCTACTTACACTAGTGACATAGAAAGGTTGGCATCTAGATTTGCAAGTCATATTGCACCACTTTTGCACCAAATGACAAGGATGAAAGGCCTTAACTATCAACAATTGGCCATGGAAAAACTTTTGAAACAACCCATCTTGCAAGGTGCAATGCCTGATGTGGTTGTGAATTCAAAATAGTATGAGACAACAATTGAAATTGTTGACAACATGAGAAAAGGTTAGCAGGGTATCAAGGCTAGTCATAGTCTTGATGAGATGAGAGCCAAAATTGTTGTCAATAGTATGGTTGTTTCAAATTCTACCCAAAGTTTTATTATAATACGCCAATTCATTGGAGCAAGTAAAAGAATTTTGAGCAAAGGATAGAGCATGAAAATACAACTTGAGGATGGTTCTAGCATGTAATGGGCCTTTACAACCTGAACAAAACGAAAAAATATAATCATAGAGAATGTTGTTGATGCAGTGGTGGAATTTTAAACAAATGAAACAAGGGTTAGTCTAAACAAAAAGGACATCATGAAACACCACATCATGAAGAACATATGGGAAGACCATACTATTCACTTTCTTGAAAAATTAAAAATATGTGTTCTTCCATTTTTCAATTTGATTATTTCTACAATGTCTTGATCATTTCTAGTTTTTTGTTGAACTGTACATGGTTGTCTATGGCTTTTGGATTTGTGGTTGGTCAAATACATCATTTTTGGTCTACTAGACAAGTAGGATTGGTTCAATTTCAGTTTTTTGGGTTTTAAGTATATAGATTCTTGTTTTAAAAATGTGTTTATAGTCCCTAAAGTCTACAATTTCTTGTGATTTAATGTCATGACCCTAACCTTGGGCTTGCAACCAAGGCAAAGGCTTGCAAAAGTGTGGGCCAAAAATGAAGCCCAGGAGTCACATTTCATGCTCTCGAGAATGTAGGAAGGTGTGAGGGAATTTGAGAATTAAAGTTCCAATGGACTCTCGAATCCTCAAAGAGTGATTGCAAGGGTCAAAACTCATTAGATTGGAGATTTACACAAAAAATTATGAGCCTCCAAAGTCGCGAGAATCCCAATTTCGAGAATTTTAAAACTTCCAACTTGAGAGTCCCAAGACAAAATGACATTTGGGTGCAAGTCTCGTGGCCAGGCACAAAGAATATTATAAGGGGGAAGGTGGTGGCTTCTCGCAAATCTAGGCCATGGTGAGTCTTGTGAGTTCGTGTGTGTTTATGGCACGTCTATGCACCAAAAGTGTTCCAACTATGCATTAACCAACTTGTTGTTTGGTTTGTGTAGGTCTGTGTGAATAATTGACCCACTTGTCACTTGTTTTAATCCCCATCCCGAATCTCCAACAAGCCCTTCTACCCCTAAAGTGTTGCGAACTAAGGAGCATATCCCCACTCCTTTTTCTTCCGTTGTTTTCACCTTTGGACTTGCATTTGAGTCTTACAAGGAGTTTGGGGGTGTGTCATTTAAAATCTATTCATTTAAAGGTTACAATCTTAATGTTATAGCTTGAAAAGGTTGTTGGCAGATTAGACCTTGATTTGTTCTGAACTTTCTTAATCATTTGTCTTGGATAAGTGGAACTGATGGAATGGAAAATGGGAATTTACTCCTAAAGGGTATTGATTTCAAATTGGTTTCAAGTCCTTGGTACATGAACAAGTTCATTTTTTGTTTATGTAAAATGTACATAATAAAGATTGAAACTTTTTAATTATATACAATTATTGATTTTTTGTGTGTTTCAACTTCTCCATAGTTAAGGGTTACATATAATCAAGTTTCAAAGTTCTTGATTTAGACCCTCACGTGTATGGACCTTGATCTTTTACAATTCATGAAAAGGTTCGTCAATTCAACTCCATACTTGATCTTTTACTATTTTTTTAAAACGATGTATTTATAATTTTGATTTTCTAGATGTGATTGAATCCCAATTCACTTAAGGCTTGTAAGCAAAAAACACATTGATATGTTTTCTAGAGACTTACTTGAATTTTTCTAGTTTTTAATGATTTGAATTTTCTAAGTTCTTATGATTCGTGCTAAATACAAAGTTAAGGGTTGCATAATTACCTTTGTCAAAGTTCATTAGACATGTTTCTAGTTTTCATAATTTTTGTTTCCAATCTCCATAGTAGCATATGTTAGCCCAACTTGATTTAATTATTCGATTGTTTTAAATTTTTGTGATGAACAAGTTTGATCAAATTAAGGATTACAACTAGTTGTCAAAAATCTTGCAACAAGTTTCATGTGCCAATCTCTTTTATTCAATCTTCATTCATACTTTGAGTATGGGTTTAGGAAATGTTTCAAACATTCAAAATAGATTTGAGCAAGTTCTTAAACCCACACTCCAAAACTTGCAGCAAACCATCCTAATCAAATTTGTTTTTAGTCTTCAATTGTATGTCCAATGTGGGTTTAGCAAATTTGTCATGAACTTGGTCTGGTAATTTGAATTGTACTAAATTTTTGTGATGAACAAGATGTTTTATTAGAATAATTTGATTATAATCAACTAAACCAAAAACTTACAGCAAACCATCTTAATCATCCATGTCTGATCTTCATTTGTATCTTTAGTGTGGGTTTAAGAAATGTGTCATAAACTTGATCTAATTAATCTATAATACTGAACTTTTGTGATTAATAAACTTCTACAGATTAAGGATTAAAACTAGTTGCCAAAAACCCTTGCACAAACCAAAATTGACCATTTAGTTTGGATCTATATTTGTATTTTTAATGTGGGTTTATTCTATCTTGAACTTGTTCTAATTATTTTTATGCATTGAATTTTTTGATTAATAAGCTTTATTAAATTAAGTGTTACAATTAATTATTAAAAAAATTACAATTTCGACCATCATGATCATCTTTTTTTGGTCTTAATTTGTATTTTCAATGTGGGTCTGGCAAATCTATCTTGAACTTCATTTGATTATTCAAGAGTTGTATTGAATTTTTGTGATGAAAAAACTCTATTTTATTGGAAGAAATATTATAATCAATTGTAAAAAAACTTGCAGCTGAAATCATCTAGGTGATCATTTGTTTTTAATCTTCATAAATTGTATTTCCAATGTGGGTGTTTGTGTAAGTTATGAACTTTGTTTGATTATTCCCCTTATCCACCGGTGGAATTTTATGGCTATTAGGTCTTGCAGAAATTATTCTATCCAATTTTTGATTTGACATGATATGTGTACTGAATTTTTGAGTCTGCATGTGTGATTCATGGTGCCCTAATTTTTGAAACAATTTTAACTAGGTTTTGGATTTTAGTTTTACATGTTTGTAATTTTTCAAGGTGATATGATTGAAGTTCCATTCATCTAACAATCCTTTTGAGTTGTTAAATAAAGTTTTTAAAAATCCCAACATGGATAATACTGGACCTTATTGTGTTTCTTGGATATCATTTGTCATGAATTGCATGGACCTCAAGCTATCAAGTAGTGGCATTTTTTATGCATTATAGGAGTCTAGAAGTCCATTCATGAATCAAGTCCTTGAATCATGGTATATGAATCCATTATGTCCAAAAACTCAATTTGCAGATATCCTTTGATATCTTTGCTAACTTTGCTCACATTACTTGGAATCATGTAAGCATTTCTATGCCTCTAGTTCTTTTCATTTATTCCTAAAGATGCAAGCAATACATGCATGAAATCTTTGAGTCCTTAAAATATTTTTCCATTAGGAGCCTTGTTAGGAGTTTCATCTTTAGGGGCTTGCAAGTTTTGAAGTTGCCTTGAAGATATATTCTTAAGGTCCTTGCAAGTCTTGAAACTACCTTGTAAGTATTCCTTTGGGATCTTGCAAATCTTGAAGCTACAAGAAGGTGCAAGACATTTTCATGAACTAGGATCTCAATGCTACTAGAATATTCTTTTAAAGTCCTAGATAGGATTATTTTGTCCTTGCATTTCCTTGGGGTGCCTTTGATTATTTGTAGTCCGAAACTACTTTGTAATTGTCATTATATCTATCAATAAGGTATGCTAATAGAATTCAATTGTATTTTCTAGTTACATTTCTTTACCAAGTTCAGAGAAAAACCTCCATAAATTGGGATTGGATTCATATCATTCCATACCTTGAAACCTTGGTTTGTGCAAAGGTTAAAGGAATTCAACACCTATTGTTGTTTGTACCATACAAAATTGAGGGAGCTCAAAGATGGATTTAATAACATACAACTACATGGGCCACACAAAGCTTGTACTTGTCAATACAGTAAGGTATTCAATCCACTATCTACCCATGATCAACATCAAAGACCAAGTTGTTTGAGTAGTGAATCAATCCTCAAAGGTGTCATTGACTTTTGGCAAAAGATTGTTTATTCAAAGCCAAAATTTCAAGAATGGCATGCTTTGGATTGTATCAAAGGAAAATGTCCAAATTGTTGTTGTAGTTACTAATGATGCACAAGATAGTGCTGGTTTCTAGATTTTAATATGCATAGAGTGGTTGGACATGGTAGCACAAGAAAAACACGTAGATGCATATGGTTAGATGTTTCTCTTTGGTAGTCAATTTGTTATTGACAAATACTTCAAACAACAAGGTAGGAATCCATACTCATATGTCCAATGTGATAGAGGTGAAACTTACATCTATTCCTATTTAATTAGGGTAGTGAAGTTTTAGATGAAATAGAGTTTTCATAGATAGAAAAGGGCCAAACCGATGTATCAGCTTTCCAAGATTGCTATACTTGAGATATAGTCTATAGTTGAAAATGTTGAAGATAAATAATCTTCCTATTTTTATGTATAGTGGAGGAAATAACTTATTTTGTGGAAATCATTTTTGCTTTGGGTGTTAAGTGATGTTGTAATAGTAGGTAGTAATTTTAATTTTCAAATGTTATTGTAATTAGTTTTAAGCTACGTTAATCACATTTGTATAGTTATAATAATTAATTATAACTAATATTATTATAATATGATCCTAATTTAAGGGAATAACTAATAGTTAGCCTATCAATTCATTTAGCATACATGATGCCTAAGTTTAGTTAAACTAAGGTTAACCACCTAAGGTTAATTAAATGTCTAATGTGGCACCTAAATTACACACCTACGCATGTAAGATAACCTACAAACTTAATAACTAATAATAGCTAAAAAGTACATATTAAGTAATAGTTAGTAGGTACCTAGAGGTAGGTACTAACTACTTAGTTACATACTTTTATTGTTAATTAATAACTAGTAGGTAGGTATCTAGTAATTAACCTAACGTTAACTTTAGTGGTTACCTATCTAATTAATAGCTACCTAGTACTTACTAAAGACCTAGTTATTTAGTACTTTAAATATACATTAACTAAATACTTAACTATTAATTAGGTGAGTAGTTACATAGGTATTAAATATTTAATAAATACTTAACATTTCTAGAAATAGTTACATAATAATGAATTAATTAATCAATTCACAAATTATTCATTAAATTTTTTTAATCTATCTAATTATTTGGCAATTACTTATAAACTAAAATAAATTTTTATTTATTGAATTATTTAAATAAAACTATCATAATTACTTTTTAAAATAAACCTTTAAAATTCTAGTGATCAATTAATAAAATAACAAATAAATAGGCTTTAAATTGACTATCTAACAAAATAAACTATTAATTAATTGGTAATTCTTAAATATTAATTATAAAAGATCACATTACTAACTTATCAAATTAATTTGTAGATATCAAATCATTTTTAATTATCATTAATATTAAGTAAATAATTTAATTCATGAACCATTATTTATTTTTAATTTTATAACTAACTAACTATTAACTAATTATTATTTATTAATTTTAAACCATAATTCTTAATTAATAAATATTAATAATATATTATTAAAATTTTATTTATATATTTTTAAAAATAAATATTTTATATATAACGAATTTTATAAATTTATTAAGTAAATATTCAATCAGTTTTAATTAATCATTAATATTAACTAGAAAATTTAATATGTGAAGAATTTTTATTTATTATTCATTGGATAGCTAAATATTTACTAATTAATAGTCATTAACTATTAACCACAACTTTCAATTAAGTAGTCATATCAAATTATTGAAAAATTTCTAAAATAATAAAATATTTTAGATTGATTAAATAAAGCATAATCAAATAATTATTATTTAAATAATTAGTCCAACTAATTTTATAAAATAATTAGTTATTTCATAAGAACTAAGTATTTAATATTAATTAATAGTTAACAAATTATTTATAAACTTATTGATTTGTTAATATATTTATTAAGTAATTTCAAATTAACTAATGATTATTTCATTTTTAATTAATTAATATTTATAATTCATGAATAATGACTAATTATTTTATCAATTTATGATTAATTTATGTATTTTTTGAAAGGTTCACTTGTAGTTATATAATATAGTTCAGAAATAGTCAAAAATCAAAATTCACTACTAGAATTCTTATTTTTTCAAACTGACCAAGTTCACTAGATGGATTAGAGGACATGTATTTTTCATTAGAGGCCAAGTGCTTGAATGATAATGGGTATTTTTTGAGTAATCAATTTAAATAGAATGACTAATTTGACAATTAATTAAATTGAACATCTAATCAAATTAGATGTAAAAATACCACCTAGTCAAATCAATTAGTGGCTTAGTCAATAAACCACCCAATCTAATCAAATTGGCAAGTGCCCTAGTCAATAAGGACACCTATTATATTCAATCAGTAAGGTTAATTAAGTAGGTTTAATCAAAGTGGCCAATGGCCTAGTCAAAAGGGCCAATTACAAATTGTAATATTAGTTGGGTATTTTGGGACAACATTTAACATTTTGACTATGTTTGATCGATTAGAAAAAAAAATTGAAAAATGTAAAAGTTAATTAATCATAACAAAATGAATAATGACCAAATCAATTATGATTAAATTATATATATAGATATATGGTTTATCTAACTATGGTTAAATTGGCTATATTGAAATTAATTATGCTTAATTAGCCATAGTTTGTTTAATTGTATATGTTTCAACCATTGTTACTATAAACATAATTAAACTAGCTATATTTATTTTTAACATATTATTATTTTACCCTAATAAAATTTTAACCATTATCAATAGAATTATAATTAATTTAAAGTTGTTGTTAATTTAACCATGGTTGGTTTTGCCATAATTATTTAAACCATTCTTTTAAGTTATAGTTATTTCATTCATGTTTATTTTAGCCATAATTAATTTTTTCATAATTGATTTTGTCATTAAATATTTATTCATTAGTTCATTTAGCCATATTAACTTTATTAATGGTTAGTTTAGTCAAATTTATTTACTCATGGTTAGTTTAACCATTTCTAGTTTTAGCCATGGTTAATTTTTCCATAATTATTTTAATCATTTTGATTTTAGTCATAATTATTTCATTCATGTTTATTTTAACTAGAATTAATTTTTGTATAATTAATTTTGCTATAAAATATATATTCATTAGTTATTTTAGCCATATTAATTTTATTAGTGGTTAGTTTAGCCAAATTTATTTACTCATGGTTAGTTTAACAAGTTTGATTTTAGCCATAATTATTTTATTCATATTTATTTTAGGCATAATTAATTTATGCATAATTGGTTGAATCATAAAATATTTATTCATTGGTTAGTTTAGCCAAATTAAATTTATTCGTAGTTAGTTTAACCATTTCTAGTTTAGCCATAGTTGGTTTAACCATTAATTATTTATTTTTTAGTTTTTCCATATTTATTTTACTTATGGTTAGTTGAACCATAATTAGTTTAGTGATGGTTATTTTTTCATAGCTATTTTAAATTTTTGGCTGGTTTAGCCATTATTGATTTAATAATTATTAAATTTTCCATAATTACTTTAGTTGTAGTTGCTTCAAACATTATTTTACCAATCATTAATTTTGCCATAATTAAATTTTCCTAGGTTAAATTAGTCACCTATTTAACTTATGTAATGTATGTGGTCAAATAACTTAAATACAATTAACTTATATGTAGGTGTATTTATTTATACATACCATACCTATATTCCACCTATTTACCTATATTTTGACCTATAGGTAACCTAATTATATAGGTTAGGGTAGGCCATTTATATACCTATGATAAATTACTAGTTGGTTAACTAGTTATTTATCTAAAATACATTAATGAATGTGTAATTAAATTATTAAATATTAATTTTTACAAATACATTATTGATAATATATATTGAATGAGGTCAAATTTTTAAGGATTAGTTATAATTTGGTTGTAATTATCAATCAATAATATAATACATTATAACTATCTCGGTATTTTCAAGGATTTATAATATGATTGTAATTATTAATTATAATTAAATAACTATTACTAATTTTTATTTTAACTTAATTAACACACATATTTACCTCCTCCTTGTTTATTTATTTATTTAATGTATTTTACATAATTATTTAGGAATAACGTTGTGTGAACTAAAAGGCTCTAATGTTGTGTGAACATGAAAATGTTTCTCCCTTCTAAAAGTTTGTCCCATATTGTTTGTCATCCTTTCCAAATGATGAGCAATGTAAATAGATGCACCATAAACATCCAAGGCATAAAACATATTTTAAAAAGGAAGGCCACTTGGGATGAACCAATTGAAAATACTCAACTTTAAAAGCCAAATTCAAAGTGTAATAGGATTTTCCCTACTTAGGTCATTTAGGTGTAGGATTAATTTAAGTGGTGTATATTTAAGTTTAGTAAAGGTCATAGCTTAGGTCGCCCTAGCTTACTTTAGGCTTTTATAAAGTTAATTACAGGCTAACTATAGGTTCCTAGACTTAAGCCTAAGAGTTTAGGTTATAATCTCTTAAACATAGGAACCTTAAGAATAAGTATCTAATTTTAAGTTTAACCTAGGTTATTTAAATTTTATTCACATGGCATAACTTAGTGGCCAATGTTTAAATGCCATGTGGCATAATTTTTAATGGCCAATGTTTAAATGACACGTGGCATAACCTAGTGGCCAATGTTTAAATGCCATGTAGCATAATTTAATGGTCAATGTTTAAATGACACGTGGCATAACCTAGTGGCCAATGTTTAAATGCCA
>Ga0116231_10010287_pt1 | contig 15157 bp, 13 predicted proteins | sample S1TSphgellanicum_2_FD_89695 | JGI IMG/M metagenome (GOLD analysis project Ga0116231, IMG submission 89695) | Host-associated microbial communities from peat moss isolated from Minnesota, USA - S1T2_Fd - Sphagnum magellanicum MG | ecosystem: Host-associated > Plants > Peat moss > Unclassified...
AGATCATCCCGTGCTGACACGCACGCAATATTAGGTGAGGCCGCTTGCTCAAGTAAATGGCAATATTGTAGCCGCCATGACCGTCGCAGACCGCAAAGATGCTGCTCGTCGCTTGACCGAGGCCAAGCGCGTCGTCATCAAGGTGGGCTCCGCACTGTTGGTCGATGGCGCGAAGGGGCGGCTCAATCGTGCATGGCTGGAGGACTTGGCCGCCGACGTCGCGCGCTTGCGCAAGCGCGGCCAGGATGTGATCTTGGTGTCCTCCGGCGCAATCGCGCTCGGCAGGCGGCATCTGGGTTTGACCGGCGCGAAGCTCAAGCTCGAAGAGAGTCAGGCCGCGGCTGCGGTCGGACAAATCCGTCTTGCGCACGCCTACAAGGAATTATTGGATACCCACGAGATCACGGTGGCCCAAATATTGCTGACTCTCGGAGACACCGAACAGCGTCGTCGCTACTTGAACGCACGCGGCACGCTCAACACGCTGCTTGCCCTCGGCGCAATCCCGGTGATCAACGAGAACGACACCGTGGCGACGGCGGAAATCCGCTATGGCGACAACGACCGGCTGGCGGCCCGAGTCGCCCAAATGGTGGGCGCCGACTGCCTGGTGCTGCTGTCCGACATCGACGGCCTGTACACGGCCGATCCCGCCGCCAACCCGGACGCGCAATTCATCGCCCGGGTCCTCGACATCACGCCGTCGATCGAAGCAATGGCGGGCGGCAGGGGCAGCGATATGGGCACCGGCGGCATGCAGACGAAGATAGCGGCTGCCAAGATAGCCGTCGCCGCCGGCTGCCACCTATGCATTGCGAAAGGCGCGGTGGAAAGTCCTCTGCAGCACATCGAGGGCGGCGCCCGGTGCACCTGGTTCGTGCCGTCCTCGACGCCGCTCGCCACGCGCAAGCAATGGATCGCCGGCACGTTGAAACCCGCCGGCGCGATTGCCGTCGACGAGGGTGCGGTGCGCGCGTTGCTGGGCGGCAAGAGCCTGCTTCCCGCAGGTGTGACGCGCGCACTGGGCCGGTTCGAACGAGGTGATACCGTGAGCATTCTGGCGCCCGACGGCACCGAGGTGGCGCGCGGCATTTGCGCCTATTCGGATGGCGATGCCGCGCGCATCATAGGGCGCAGGTCGGCCGACATAGAGCAGGTTCTGGGATTTCGAGGCCGTGATGAGATCGTACATCGAGACGACTTGGTATTGATGAGAACACCGTGAGCACGCCGCCGACTCCGATCAAGCAGCAGTCCCTGGCCGATCTGATGCGCGCCCTGGGGGCAGCCGCACGCGCGGCCTCCAAGGTGCTCGCCTTTGCGCCGGAGGAGCTCAAAAATGCTGCCTTGAGCCATGCGGCGGCTGCGCTGCGCGGCTCGCAGGCGAAGATTCTGGCCGCAAACGAACTCGATCTGCGGCCCGCCGCAGCCCTGGAAATGAGCGTCGCGCAACTCGAGCGGCTGCGGCTCGATGGCGCCCGCATCGAGGCCATGGCCACGGGTCTGGAAGCGATCGCAGCGCTGCCGGACCCGATCGGCGTGACATTGCAAAAATGGAAGCGCCCGAATCAAATGCGCATCAGGCGCGTGTCGGTGCCGCTCGGCGTCATCGGGATGATCTACGAAAGTCGTCCGAACGTGACCGCGGATGCCGGCGCTTTATGTCTCAAATCCGGTAATTCCGTGATCCTACGCGCGGGCTCGGAAAGCCGCCGATCCAGCGCGGCGATTCACGAGTGCCTGGTGGAGGGATTGATACGAGCGGGCCTGCCTGCGGCCGCCATCCAGCTCGTGCCCACCGGCGATCGTGCCGCGGTCGGCCACATGCTCGCCGATATGGCCGAGTACATCGACGTGATCGTGCCGCGCGGCGGCCGCAAATTGATCGAGCGGGTGCAACGGGAGGCGCGCGTTCCGGTAATCGGGCACCTCGAAGGGATTTGCCACGTGTACGTGGACGGCACTTCGGATCTGGAAATGGCGGCGCGCATCGTGTTGAACTCCAAGATGCGCCGCACGGGAATTTGCGGCGCGGCCGAGACCTTGCTCATCGACGCGGGCGCCGTGCAAACGCATCTGCGGCCGTTGCTCGCGGTCTTGTTGAACGCAGGCTGCGAGGTGCGCGGCGATTCGAACTGTCTGCTGGCGGATCCACGCGTCAAGCCGGCAACCGAACAGGATTGGCACACCGAATATCTCGATGCCATCATCTCGGTGCGCGTCGTCGCCGGCCTCGATGCTGCCATCGAGCACATCAGCCGCTACGGCTCGCAGCACACCGATTGCATCGTGAGCGAAGATGCGGCGGCCGCGGAGAAATTTCTGACGCACGTCGATAGCGCCATCGTGCTGCACAATGCCTCCACGCAATTCGCCGACGGCGGCGAATTCGGCATGGGTGCAGAAATCGGCATCAGCACGTCCAAAATCCACGCGCGCGGGCCCGTCGGAGTGGAGCAATTGACCAGCTATAAATACATCGTGAGCGGCAAAGGGCAAATCCGCGATTAGTCATAACGCGCCCGCGTCCGCGAAACTAATCAGCGACAGGCTCCGAGGGCCTCGTCGCAAACTCGCGCAACCAGCCGCGTACGCCATCGACATCATCGAGCTGAAACTGGCCGCGGACACGTCCACCGACGCTGATTGACATGCCGGACCATGCCTCCACTGCGGCAAAGCCATCGCGGTCGGTCAAATCGTCGCCGACGAACACCGGCCGCCGCCCTGCGAAGGGCGGTTCGCGCATGAAGCTCGACACCGCGCTGCCCTTGTCGAAGCCGCGCGGCTTTATCTCGACCATCATGGCGCCGTCCTGCAGCTGGTAATCTTCGGCGAGGGGGGCTGCAATGGCGTTCACCCTGCGTAGCACCGCCTCGCCAAATTGCGGAGCCAGGCGAAAATGCACGGCGATGTTGCTCCCCTTGTCCTCGATGATGGTGCCCGGGAAGGTGTCAGCGAGCCGTGCCAATGCCTCGCGAGCCTCCCTCAAGCGCGGGTCCGCGAGCTTCGCGCCATGCAAGTTGCCGGCGGCGTCGCGCCGTTCGACGCCATGCAAACCCGCGGCGGGAAGCCGCAGCGGTGCGAACAATTGATCCATGGTGCTTATCTCGCGGCCGCTCACGAGTGCCACGGCGCCCGCGAGGCGCTGCGCCACGCGCTCCAGAAGCTCCTTGATGTCGTCGTCAGCGAGAGTCTGCGACGGCGTGTCCGTGAACTCCACCAACGTGCCGTCGACATCCAGGAACAGACATTGATCGAAGCCGAGCGGCGGCGGTCGAATCATTGATCGAGTCCCATGATTGCCATGTAACATTACGTCGATTGCGCGCGGAAGCCGCGCCAAATTAGCCGCCAAAAAGCGCCACCCAGCGGCCAAAGTACAGTATTTTGTCGTCTTTCGGTCTGCAGATCCACTGCCTATACGGAGATCAGATGTTTCGCTCGATCTTGCTGCGATTCGTGCTGCCGGTGGCACTCGCATCCTGCGTCGTGGCCTACATCGCTCTGCCCTACATGCAGCGCTTGCTGGCGGAGTGGTTTCGCTCCGATGTCGAAATGCGAGCGCAGCTGCTCATGCACACGATGGAGGAGCCCATCACCGAGCTGGTGCAAAACGGCAACGAAGCTCGCCTGCGCGCCTATCTGGCAAAAACCGCCGCCGACGAGCGCCTGCTCGCCATCCTCGTCTGCAGCCCCGACGGGGCGACGATTTTCAAATCGGAACGTACGCCGACGGCCATTTCTTGCGACGCCGCCGGCAAGTCCAACAGCTCGCACATTCTGCAGCTGCCCTCTGGGTCCGTGCAGCTGTCGAGTTTCGCGTTCGATTCGGCCGACCCCACGCCGTTTCGCGTCCTGATGCTGCACGACTTGAGCTTCGTGGATCGCAGGCAACGCACGGCGCGCGACTTCGTGATCGTCATCATGGGGATCTCCGTGTTCCTGCTGGCGTTGCTGATCGTGCTCGCGGCCTGGCTGCAGCTGCGCCGCTGGGTGCAGATCCTGCTCGGCGACATCCGCGGCAAGCGATACCTGGACAACGCAAAGTCGCCGCGCGCATCGTTGCCGATCTTGACGGAAATCCGCGAGGTGCTCGCGGAGGCGGAGGCCAAGCAACGCCTGGAAATCGATTTTCGCGAGAATTGGACGCCGCAGGCGCTGCAGCAAGTGGTGCGGGACCACTTGAACTCGGCGCAGGTCATCATCGTGTCGAACCGCGAGCCTTACATCCACAACTTCGACGCCCATGGCCGCGCGGTCGTGCAGGTGCCGGCGAGCGGCATGGTGACGGCGCTCGAACCCATCATGCGCGCGTGTTCCGGCGTCTGGGTGGCGCACGGCGCAGGCAGCGCCGATCGGGAAACCGTGGACCGCTACGATCAGATTCGCGTACCGCCGGATGATCCCACCTATACGCTGCGGCGTGTCTGGCTCACGCCCGAGCAGGAGCAGGGCTATTACTACGGATTTTCCAACGAAGGGCTGTGGCCGCTGTGCCATCTGGCTTATGTGCGGCCGGCATTCCGCGCCAGCGACTGGGCTGCCTACGAAGAGGTGAACGCGAAGTTCGCCGGCGTGGTCGCCGCCGAGGCCAATACCGCAAGCCCCGTGATCTTGATCCAGGACTTCCACTTCGCGCTGCTGCCGCACCTGATTCGCAAGCACATCCCGAAGGCGACCATCGCGCTGTTCTGGCACATCCCGTGGCCGAATGCGGAGACCTTCGGCGTCTGCCCGTGGAAGCGCGAGATGCTGATGCACATGCTGTCCGCCGACATCCTGGGGTTTCACACGCGCTACCACTGCCAGAATTTTCTCGACACCCTCGACCGTTTCATCGAATGCCAGATCGATCGAGAGCACATGACGGTGACATTGCAAGGTCACGTTTGCCGTGTCGCGCCCTATCCTATCTCGATCGAGTGGCCGCCGCGGTGGCTCGCGCGGCTGCCCGACATCCCCAGCTGCCGCACCGTGGTTCGCGAGCGATATCACATTGCCGACGATGTCGTCATCGGACTCGGCGTCGAGCGCTGGGACTTCACCAAGGGAATCCTCGAGCGCTTCCAGGCATTGGAAACACTGCTCGACAAGAATCCGCGCCTGCGAGGCAAGATCTGCCTGCTGCAGATCGCGGCACCATCGCGCGGTCAGCTGCCCGCCTACCAGGCGCTCCAACAAAAGACCTACGACGAGGTCGAGCGCATCACCGCGAAGTTCGCGGACGGCGAGTGGCGGCCCATCGTGTTGATCGACGAACACCAGGAGCCGTTGCGCGTCTTCGAGCTGTATCGCGCCGTGGATTTCTGCCTGGTCAACAGCCTCCACGACGGCATGAACCTGGTCGCCAAGGAGTTCGTGGCGGCGCGTGACGATGAAGACGGCGTGCTCATACTCTCGACGTTCGCCGGTGCATCACGCGAGCTCCCGGAAGCCGTGCTGATCAATCCGTTCGACGTCACCGAAACCGCGGCCGCGATGGACATTGCGATGCGCATGAGCAGGGACGAGCGGCGCAGCCGCATGAGCCTGATGCGGCGGACCGTCAAGGAAAACAATGTCTATCGCTGGGCAGGCCGCATGCTCATGGATGCCGCGCGCATCCGTCAACGCCAAACCCTGCCCTCGACGACGCGCCGCTTCGCCATCCTGGATCGATAGAAGACGATTGCCAGCAGGTTGATCAAGATCGTCGTCGCGATGAGCTTGATCGCGAACTGCAGAGGCTCGGCCTCATCCACGAAGGGATAGGCGCTGGTGACGCTGCTGAAGAGCGTCGCACAGAAGCCGACGACGCAGAGCGCCGCCACCCAGGCCGGTATGCGCTCGCGCAGCGCCCTTGCGCCCAGCAGCGGAATGCTGAACATGGCCATATAGCTCAGCCCGTAGAGAATGTTCGAGGTGTTGTTGAGCACGGCAAATGCCTCGGCTGCATGCACGCCGGCGGAAGCCAGCACCAGCAGGGCAGCGACCAGCAGAGCAGCCACGAGGATGGAATTGCTCGGGGTGCGGTAGCGCGGGTGAAGCCGCGAAAACCATTCCGGAATGAGGTGATCCCAACCCGCGACCATCGGCAGGCGTGTAACGCCGGTGAACAGAAAACTCGAGGCGCCGATGATGCGGATCTGCAGCAGCAATATGACGAGCCGTGCCACCCAGTTGGCCAACCCTGAGTCGCCGAAGGCCAGACGCAATGTCTGTGGAATCGGCGCGATGAAATTGATCGTCGAGCCCGACAGCTCGTGAAACGCGAGTACGGATGCGGTACCGAGCGTGAACATCAAAAAGATGATCGGCGAGGCGATCACGACGGAGCGCCCGATATCGCGGCCGGGGTGTTTGGACTCGCCCGCCATGATCGCGACGTATTCGAGCCCCGCGGCGGCGAACAGAGTCTGACCGATGAGGGCAAACGAGGTGGGAGTAGCCGCCGGCAGCTGCAGGTCGAAAGGCGCGTAATGAATGGGTGCATGGTGCATCCAGGCCCACAGGGGGCTAAGGATCAACATGGCAAACGCACCCAGCATGGCGACGCCGCACACGTTGTGAATCCATCTGCCGAGACTCAAACCGCGCAGCGCCGAGAGCGCCAGCAACCCGAGCATGATGCCGAGAAAGCAGAGTACCAGCAGGTGATTCTCTGGAATCCAGGCGGCCTTGGGGCCCACCATGAAGGCGAATTCGCTCGGGATCTGGAACAGAATGGTGGCAATGCTGCAAATGCCGTACGCCCACAGGTTCCAGGCGACGAGAAAGCCGGCCGCATCGCCAAAGGCGTGGCGCGCCCACGCGTACAGGCCGCCCTCGAGCGGCAGCGCCCGATTCAAATAGAACACCGCGGTGGCCATCGGCAGGTAGAAAGCGGCGAACGAGATCAGCCAGACGACGCCCTGCGCGTGACCCAGGCCCGCGGCAATACCCACCCAGGAACTGCCGACCACGGACAGCACCTGCGACAATACGAGATCGCGCAGCGTCAGCTGACGCGGCAGCGAGTGCGCGGAAGCTTCGGCGGAAGCTTCGGCGGACGCGCTCATCGTCGCCGCGCAAACTCGCGCAGCCGCTGCGCCGCGGTGCGCAACGTGGCGTCGTGCTTCGCGGTACACAGACGCACCAGGGTCATGCGCGGCGGTTCGGCATAGAACGGCGACAACGGAATCGTCGCCACCTTGGCCTCACGGATCAGGCGGTCGGCAAAGTCCATGTCGCTTTCATGGCTGAGCGCGCCATAGTCGACCAGAAGAAAATACGTGCCTCGCGCCGTGACCGGCTCCAACCCGGAGCCGCGCAACAATCCTGCCAGCAGGTCGCGCTTGGCCTGGAAGAAGCCCGCGAGGCCATGCCACGCATCGGGGTGCTTGGTCAGGTAGCGGGCGATGCCGAACTGCAGCGGCGAGGCGATGCTGAAGGTGTTGAACTGATGGACTCTGCGCAGCTCGCGCGTCATGTCGGCGGGCGCGACGCAATAGCCCACCCGCCATCCGGTGGCGTGCAAGGTCTTGCCGAATGAAAATACCGCATAGCTGCGTGCGCGCAGCTCCTCGTGCGACAGCACCGACTGGTGGCGGGCTCCGTCGAACAGCACGTGCTCGTAGACCTCGTCCGACAGCACGCTGATGGGCCGATCGCGGATACGCGCAGCCAACGCGTCGAGGTCCTCCGCCGAGATCACGCTGCAGCTCGGATTTTGCGGGCTGTTGATGATGACGAGGCGCGTTCGGGCAGATAGCACCGCCTCGAAGCGATCCCAATCGAAGCGAAACGCCGGGGGCTCGAGCGGGATGCGCACGCAACGGGCGCCGGCAAGACGTATGGCCGGCTCGTAGACATCGTAGGCTGGATCGAAAATGACGGCCTCATCTCCGGGGCCCACGACGGCCTGGATGGCATCGTACAGCGACTCGGTCGCGCCGCAGGTTACGGTGACCTCGGACATGGGGTCGAAGCGGCGGCCGTAGCAGGTCTGCAATTTGCTACAAATTTGCTCGCGCAATTCCACCGCTCCCTCCATGGGCGCGTATTGATTGCGTCCTTCGGCAATGACCTCGAGCAGCGAATCGCTCAAGGCGGGATCAATGGGATAGTCGGGAAAGCCTTGCCCGATGTTGAGCGCACCTTCCTCCACCGCGCGGCGCGACATGATCGTGAAAATCGTGGTACCGACATCGGGCAATTTGCTGGCGAATTGCAACTCAAGTCTCCAAACCGGTCAGGCCGCCGGCGACGGACCGCACGATGATGCCACGCTTGCGTAAGTAGCGGGCCGCCGCGGCGCTGCGCCGGCCCGATGCGCACAATAAGACCACCGGTTCAGGCGGCAGGAGCCGCGGGTTCGCCAGCAAGTCTGCCATGGGCAGATGACGCACGCCGCTGGGTTGGGCGGCGAATTCCTCCGCGGTGCGAATGTCGATCACGGTGAGACCTCGATCGCGGGCTGCGCTCAGCGATTGCAGCGACACATCGATATCGGCGTCGTCGTCGTCGTCGCGAGGTGGTTGGATGTGCGCGCAGTGAGGAGCGGTGCATTCCCGCCGGCGCCGGGCTTTGATCTTGGTATTTGAAAAATTCGTGAAGTCGAGCAGCAGGAGTTCCCCGGCGAGCTGTCCCGCCATGTTGAGGAGGATCTTCAGGACCAGCAGCGCCTGCATGCAGCCCACGGCGCCGGGAATCGGCCCGAGCACGCCGGCCTGCGCGCAGTTGCCGACCACCCCGTCGACGATGGCGTCGGGCCAGATGCAGCGCAGACAGGCGTGGTCCCCGAGCGGCCGATAGACCTGCAGCTGTCCTTCATATTGATAAACGCTGGCGAACACCGCAGGCTTGCTCTCGAGTACCGCCGCATCGTTGATCAGGTATTTGGTCCGGAAGTTGTCGCTGCAATCGACGGTGACGTCGTAATTCGCGATCAGCGCGAGCGCATTCTCGGCGCTGAAACGCGCGTCATGGGTTTCGACGCGTACCGTGGGGTTCAAGGCCTCGACGGCGGCGCGTGCCAGCTCGACCTTTTGCCGGCCGACACCGGCAAGCGGATAAAGCGGCTGGCGATGCAGATTGCTGGCATCCAAGCTGTCGGCATCGATCAGCCCCAAGGTGCCGACCCCGGCGCCGGCCAGATATTGCAGCACCGGACTTCCCAGGCCGCCGGCACCGACGATCAAGACGCGGCTCCGGCCCAGCAATTCCTGGCCTTCAGGGCCGACTTCCTCGAGCAGCAGCTGCCGCGAATAGTCAGGCACGGCGGCGGTTTGCTCAACGGCCGGCATCGTGCGCCCAGGCGTCATGCGAGCGATGTGGCGCCGCCGCGCAGTGTTCGCAATTCACCCAGCCGGAATCGCCGCTGCGGTAATGTTCCTTCTTCCAGATGGGTGCGCGATGCTTGACCTCGTCGATGATGTAGCGGCATGCATCGAACGCCTCGCCGCGATGTACGGCGCTCACGCCAACCCACACGGCCATGTCGCTCAAGCACAACGCACCGACCCGATGGATGCACAGGGCGTGCTTGATGGGAAAGCGGCGCAGCGCCTCGGACACGATGCGATCGCCCTCCTTGACGGCGAGTTCCTGGAAAGCCTCGTATTCGAGACGAGTGACCTCCCGGCCCTCATTGTGTTCGCGAACCCAGCCCTCGAAGCTGACGAAACCGCCGGCCCCCGCATCGCGCAGTTCCAGACGCGCCGCTGCGGCATCGATGGCGGACGTGGAGAATCGAAACAGCATCAGCGGCGCGCCAACGGCTCAGCCGCCCGCCACCGGCGGAATGAAGACCACGGCGTCGCCCGCGGCCAGCGGCCGCGACCAGTCGCTGAATTCACCGTTCACGGCGACCTTGAGTTGCTCGCGGTGCAGCGTGAACCCATGGCGCGCGCTCAACTCTCCGTACAGGTCGGCGGGAGTGGCGGCTGCTGTCTCGATGGTTTCTTCGGAGCGCCCCGCCTGCTCGCGCATGAGGGCGAAATATTGGATTTGCAGTTTCATGACATCCACGTCGTGTAGACCGATGGCGCCGCGTACCGCGTCGGCGCCGGTCGCGGCGTCGAGAACACCGCGCGCCGCGTCGAGCGCGGCGTGCGCCGCAGCATACTCGGCCGGCGTGTTGATATTGTCCAGGGCACGCTCATCGAGCGGTGCGAGCAGCTTGGGCGCATTGCGCATGAGGAATTTGCGCGGGCAGTGGCCGCCCGTGGCTTGATACCCGGCGAGCGCGGCGCCGGCTGCGGGTTCCCAAACGGCGCACAGGGGTTCCGGCAAGCCATCGTGAGCACTCTTGAAGGCGGTCGCCAACAGGCGGGGATCGCGTTGTTGCAGCAGATATTCGACAGCGGCATCGGACAGAAATGGCAGATCGCAGGCGATGATGAGCCAGGCGACGTCCGGGAATGCGGCCAATCCTGAGCGTATCCCGACGAGCGGTCCTTCGCCGGGCAACGAGTCGACCAGCAGGGGATGCGCGGCGCGCAACGGGTCCGCAACCTGCGAGGGGCGCACCGATACAAATACGCGCCGGCAATGCCGCGCGGCGAGTTCGACGGCGCGATCGAGCTGGCTCTTGCCGCGATAGCGCAGGGCGGCCTTGTCGCGTTGCATGCGCGTACTCGCACCGCCCGCGAGTACCAGCCCGTACACGGGAGGCAAGGCGTCTCCTCGGGCAGTCAAGGTTTCTCCTCGACGAGGCCGTCCGCGGCATAGCCGCGTTTGCCGCCGTGCTTCGCGAGCAAATGCACATTGCCGATGACGATGCGGTGCGAGAGCGCCTTGCACATGTCATAAATGGTGAGCGCCGCGACGCTCGCGCCGGTGAGGGCCTCCATCTCGACGCCGGTCTTATGATGCACGCCCACGGTACAGCGAACGACCGCCGTGTCGGCTTCGAGTTCGATGGTGATCTTGCAGCTCTCGATCGCGAGCGGGTGGCAGAACGGGATGAGTTCGTGCGTGCGCTTGGCCGCCATCGTACCGGCCACGATGGCGGTATCGAACACCGGACCCTTGGCCGAACGCAGGCCATTCTCGCGCAGCGCCGCCGCTACGGTTGCCGGAAAGTGCACGCGCGCCTCGGCCGTGGCAGTGCGTCGCGTGGCGTCCTTGCCGCCGACGTCGACCATCGTCGGGCGCTGCTCGGCATCCAGATGGGTGAAGCTCATCTGGATCAGCCGCCGATGTAATACATTTCGATCTTCCGGGCCTGGCCGCTGTTGCCGGCCTGGCCGGAGTCGGGCGATGCGCCGCGCAGTTCGCTGTATCGATCGGAGCGCGCGAGCCAGGTGTCGCGTATCAATTGCTGCAGTTCGCGATCGTCGGCACCGCCGCGCAGGGGTTTGCGCAGATCGAGTCCGTGGCTCGCGAACAGGCACGTGTAGAACTTGCCTTCTGATGACAGGCGCGCGCGGCTGCATGCGCCGCAGAACGGCTGCGACACCGACGAGATGAAACCGATTTCGCCGCCGCCGTCATCGAAACGCCAGCGCTTGGCGACCTCGCCCTGGTAGTTCTGCGACACCGGATGAATCGGCCAGCGCTCGTGGATGCGCGCGGCGAGTTCGCCGGAGGGCACCACCAGGCCGGGACGCCATTGGTTGCGGTTGCCCACGTCCATGAATTCGATGAAGCGTACGGTGACGGGGCGCCCGCGGAAGTATTCGAGCAGGCCGAAAACGCCGTGATCGTTGAGGCCGCGCTCGATCACCGCGTTGATCTTGACGGGCAGCCCGGCGGCGATCGCAGCGTCGATGCCCGACAGCACCTGGCCGAGCGCCGCGAAGCCGCCGCTCATGCGCCTGAAAATCTCTTCATCGAGCGTATCGAGGCTCACGGTGATGCGGTGCAGTCCATGGGCCTTGAGATCGACCGCGTGCTGGGCGAGCAACACGCCATTGGTGGTCAGCGCGATATCCTCGATTCCGGCAACCCCGCTCAAGTCGCCGACCAAGTCCGGCAGGTTGGCGCGCAGCAGGGGCTCGCCGCCGGTGAGCCGCAGTTTGCGCACGCCGAGTGCCGCGAACAGGCGCGACAGGCGCACGATCTCGTCGAAGGACAGGCGTTCGCCCGACTTCAAGAAGCGGTAGTTGTCGTCGAACTGCTCCTTCGGCATGCAATAAGGGCAGCGAAAGTTGCAGCGGTCCATGACGGAGATGCGCAGATCATGCAGCGGCCGCGCCAGCCGATCGAGCGGATTGTCGGCACCGCGAATGTCATGGACGCGAAAGTCATGAATGATGCTCGAAGTCATGTGCCGAGCCTTACGGCGGCTACCAGCGGTAGATGCTGGTGACGAAGCCCTTGGGATAAGTGTTGGGCCCGGGCGGCAGCTCCACGAAGCCGTCGGTGCCCGTCAGGCTCAGGAAATCTCCCGACCCATTGGTCGGCCGCGGCGTGGCCCAGGGGCGCCCCCACTCGTCGTGTTCGACGCTCACCGGTAAGAAATAGGTGAGCGCATGCTGCAGCGTCACGGAGGCCGCGAGCGCCAGCCGCTCGTGATCGGCGCGCTTCGTGCCCATCGCTTCGGCGATCGCGGGAATGACGTAGCGTATCAAGCACACCAGCGTCGAGACAGGATTGCCCGGCAGCCCGAATACCGACTGGCCGCGCGGGCCGATCCCAAACCACATGGGTTTACCCGGGCGCTGCGCGACGTTGTGGAATACCTGCTCGACCCCCAGCCGCAGGAGCGCCTGCGGCACGAGGTCGAATTTTCCCATGGACACGCCGCCGCTCAATATGATCACGTCGTGCGTCGTCAGATGCATCTCGAGCCGCGCCCGCAGCAGCTGTTCGTCGTCCGGCACATGATCGTCGCCGACGCGCCCGAAGCCGCGCTTGCGCAGCGTGGCTGCGACGGCATACGCGTTCGAGCGCCGCACCTGGTACTCGGTGATCGGATCGCCCGGTTCGATCAATTCATCGCCGGTAGACACCACCATGATCGCCGGCTGACTGCTCACCCGCACGCGTGCCATGCCGGCCGACGCCGCCACGGCGATCTCGGGCGCACGCAACAAGGTTCCCGCGGCGAGCAGCAGCCGGCCCTGGCGGGTGTCGCTGCCGCGGCGATGAATATTGTGATACGGCGATGAACTCACCGCGGTGCGCAGCACCGCATAGCCATCCTCGACCTCACATTGCTCGACCGGAATCACGCAATCGGTGCCCACGGGCAGCATCGCGCCGGTCATCACTTCGATCGCATCCTGGGCGCTGCCGAGCTTGAGCGGACTGGCCCCGGCAGCCTGCACTCCCTGTATGCGAAAACGTTTGAGACCGCGCCGCAAGGCCTCGCTGTCCACGGCGATGCCATCCATGGTGACGCGGTCGAACGGCGGCTGGTCGCGCTCCGCGTACACATTCTCGCGCAGCGTGCCGCCGACACATTGTGTCAAGGGCAAGGACTCGATCGGCAGGCAGGTAAGCCTCGAGAAGATGGCCTCGGCGGCGAGTCGCGGCGTGATGAGGGCGTCTGGCTGCATGGGATGGCGGCTTAAGATGGGGTGGGCGGCTTTTTATCGGTGGGCGGCTCGAAGCTTTGCGGCGCGAGGCGCGGCGGATTGCTCCGTCGCGCCGTCGGGCTCAAGATTTCTGCTGCCGGGCCTTGAATATCTTCAACTGCTCGTTGAACCGGCCCACCACGGCCTGCAACTCGTCCACGGCCGCATTGTTCTTTTGTGCCAGGACCTTTTGCTGCTCTGCCGCCTTCTTTTTCTCGTCGGCGGTGAGCTTGGAAGGATCCTTCGGTATGGCGGTATCGGACTCGAGCTTGATGCAGTCGAGGTAGGTGTTCATTTCGCCGTTGTAGCGGTCGAAGTCATGCTTTGCCGCGATCATCTGGTCCTTCGTAGCGGTGTTGCCGTCGGGAGGTGCGTCGGGGGCTTTCGGATAGATGCAGTCCGCGTGCGCGTGAACTGCGGTACCCAGCGCAATTGCCAGAGCGAGCGGTATCAAAGCCTTCATCGGGACTCCTTCGTCATATAGGGTGTATCGAGAGAAATTGTCCTGGTGATATTACGGCCAAGGGCGACGACCCGCCAGAGCGCGACGCGATAACCCTAAGTGCATGATTTTGATACCATTGGGGCGGCATGAATTTACCCAAAGAGCTGCTGACCACGCCGCAGAAGGCCTTGACCATCAATCTGGACGCACTCAAGTATGGGACGTTCGCCGAGATCGGGGCCGGGCAGGAAGTGGCGCGGGAATTCTTCCACGCGGGCGGCGCGTCCGGCACGATCGCCAAGACCATCTCCGCCTACGACATGGCCTTCAGCGATGCCATCTACGGCAAGGCGCCGCGTTACGTGTCGCGGGAACGACTGAATTTGATGCTCGATCATGAATACCAGTTGTTGGTCGAGCGATTGGGCGCGGCACGCGGCGCGAGTACGGCGTTCTTCGTGTTCGCCGATACCGTGGCGACCAGCAACTTCAAGGGCACCAATGAAGCGCACGGCTGGCTCGGATACAAGTTTCAGCCGGCGCCTGGCGAGCCGCCCAGCGAGATCGTGCTGCACGTGCGCATGTGGGACAAGGAGGCTGCCCTGCAGCAGCAGGCGCTCGGCACAGTCGGCGTGAACCTCATCTATGGCGCGTTGTATTACCGTGCGGCGCTGCCGCGATTGATCGCGTCGCTGCGCGACAATCTGGAGCCGGCGCGGATCGAAATCGACATGCTGCAGTTTTCGGGAATGGCCTTCGCGAACGTGGACAATCGGTTGATGTCGCTGCATCTGGTCGAAAGCGGGCTCACCAATGCGGTCATGTTTGGCGCCGATCACGAGGTCTTGCAGCCTTCCGAGGTGCTGCACAAGAAGGCGATATTGGTCGAGCGCGGCTCGTTCCGGCCGCCGACCCTGGTCAACGTCGACATGATCGAGTGCGCGCGGGCGATGTTCCTGAAGGAGCCGCAGCTCGAGGGAGTCGATGTGGTGGTGCTCATGGAGCTGACCATGAACAACCTATTGTCCGACGGGACGCTCGACGCCGAGGACTTCCTGTCGCGCGTCGATCTGCTGAGCGATATCGGCTACACCGTCCTCATATCCAATTATCCCGAGTACTACCGGTTGACCAGCTACTTTCGGCGCTATTCCAAGGAAATGATCGGTGTGGCGATGGGGGTGAACAACATTCGGGATATTTTCGACGAAAAATACTATGCGAATCT
>Ga0116231_10010288_pt1 | contig 15157 bp, 8 predicted proteins | sample S1TSphgellanicum_2_FD_89695 | JGI IMG/M metagenome (GOLD analysis project Ga0116231, IMG submission 89695) | Host-associated microbial communities from peat moss isolated from Minnesota, USA - S1T2_Fd - Sphagnum magellanicum MG | ecosystem: Host-associated > Plants > Peat moss > Unclassified...
AAAATTTTTAAAAAAATTTTTTTTTTTTTTTTTTTTTTTTGGGTTTGAAAGAATAAAAAAATCACTGATCTGACTGATTCAAAGCTTCTCAAAAATTATCAAAACCTTTTATAAAATTATATAAAAAAGGTGAAGGTTTACACTAAAGTGGACCGTACTGGGGATCGAACCCAGAATCTCTGGTTCCGCAGACCAACGCAATATCCATTGGGCCCTGAAGTCAAAGGAAATCAATTCTATTCTACAATCGAAAAATTATGAACTTGAAAAAAATCAAGTGTTTCATGTGAGACCCGGCCATGCCCTTTTGCTCTCTCGTTGTTCTCCCACGAATTTCTTCAAATTTGATGCGGTGTGTTTTCGCTTCGTTGCTGTAGATGGTGTGCTCTCTCTCTTGCTTCTTCTAACTAGGAGGTTGAAAGATTAACTTAGAAACTAGAGTGGGGAAAAATTGAGCTCGGGAGCTCTAACTGGTGATGGTGATGGCGCCCTCCTCTTTCTCTCTTCACCGCACTATTGTGTGCCGCGCTCTGGTGTCAGCCTCTACTACATCAACAACAACAACAACAACAACAATAAGAAGCCGATACATTAAGGCGCGCGACACTCGATCTGGCTTGTGGTTCAATTCTGGGTATGTTTTGGAACAAACCCATCAACAGTTATGCCTTTCCATCATCGACTCCAACTCTTTGTTTCTTTTGGTTTTCTCCACACGCCACTACCAACCTCCAGCACTCCAAAACTGGTGGCTTTTGCTGCCGTTTTTGGTGTCTCAACCAACTGCAATTCTGTTGAGGTCTGTGAGTAGGTACTCCGGTTGTCATTAGCAAATTTGTCGGAGAGCTAAAGCCCTGTTGCTTCTAGGGCTGGGCAACCCACCACCTTTTGTTGCCCGCCTGCCTTATGCTGGCGTTAGGAAGTCTCCGCCACCTTTGAATATGAGACAGACAGCAAGCCCCAAGAGACCACTCACTCAGAGACACGCTTCGTTTTAAGGTTCTGTGTGCGTGTGTTTTGTGTGGCAATTGAAAGAAGCACTCGTGGGGGGTAATTTGATTGAGTGGCATTCACTGTGAATGCAGCAGTGGACGGGACTCTTCTAGCAGGGTTTCGTTGCTGCACGGCTCTTCCAGCCGGAGGAGGATTGACGCACCACCTGTTCTGGCAACGAGTGAGAGAGAAGCCGAAATCACGTCTGTTGAAGGTGTGGTTTCGTTCTTTGCTCTTCTTCTTCACGTCTCGCTGACAACAGTTTTAAACAGTTTAGGGTTTAGGGTTTGGTTTCGACTGTGTAGGTTGGTCACACATCACTTTGATTGCCTCTGAGGTCTCAAGGCCAATGATGAAACAGATGATCCCAGGAGGTGGCTGCTTCTTCTTTCTCCTATGTCATCTGGGTGGTCACTCTGGCTCCTTTCTTTTGGCTTCCTTCAGTTGTATGAGGCGACGGGTCATGCACATGTTCTTGGATTTTGACAGTACTTAGCTCTTCCATGGCAAAGGAAGGTGGGAAAGAAGCCATTTGGGCTGTTTAATGAGACTATGGAGAAGTTGAAGTGCTTGGTTGGCAACTGAGGTATGAACTTTGATGCAGCCTTTGGAACTGGCAGAGCTTGCAGATGGGAGCCTTTTTTTTTCCTTTGGTGGGTCACCACCAATTCAAAGCATGAAGAAGACAAGTCAGCCATGGGCTGAGCACCACATGGCTGTTGATGCACCCCCTCATAACACATCTGTGCACCAGCCACATAGCATTTCACAGTCCCAAAAGCGCTCACCAATTCGAGCCTCAGCAGTTCACAAGAAGGGGAGGGCTGGACATAGAATAGAGGAAGCTACAACAGCCATGCCAATTCAGGAGAAACTGCAAGAGGTTGTTGGCACTACTACTGTGAAGTCTGATCGTCCAAGTCGATTGCCTTCAGCCTTCTCAAAGAGATCACCAATTCCATCCAAGAAAGAACACACTCTTTTCACATCACCTGAGATTTTACCACAAGTGTCACCAGCACCACTGTTGAAAGACCATGGAGCCTCCTCTACAAATGCTTACCATTACAGGGTAGACCCTATCAAGGACTCTCCATTGTCTCCAGCATTGCAGGAAATTGTGGGAACAGGCCTTGAGTTTCTTATGCAAGATGGGGACTCTGACACTGAGCTCAAGACAGAGACCCATTCCTTAACGGATGGTGAGAAAAGAAGCAAGAATGTGAAAGTCAGTGTTAGTGTTAAGCATTTTGGAACACATATCTCCTCAGAGAATGGTAGTGTAACTCATGATCTTTCCAGCTACAAGCTGCCAGAGTTGAGAAGTCTGGCTAAATCTAGGGGCCTGAAAGGATACTCAAAACTGAAGAAAGGACAGCTCCTGGATCTTCTGAATGCATCAGAAAGTTAGGAACGTAGGCCTGAGTTTTGCTAGTGTTGATTCATTGTTAGTAGAGATTTATAAGTTCAGTTGTTCTACGTATAGCTGCACTTGAGTTCTTGTGAGCACTCAGATGATTCTGTATTAGGTGAATGGCCAGTAGGAGGACCTGACTGAGCAGTGGGTGGCTGCAAGCTGGGTCTGACTGACCATGATCTGACATAATTGGCACTTGTGAGAAATTCTGCCACATCATTAGGAACTTTGTAAACTATTTGCAAGACATCAGAATGTTCCCTGTGCTGATCACATGTGCTTGAAGGAGCCATTGACTGTAAGAAGCTGAGGCCGACATTGGTTGTGCAAGCTCTGAAGAGGATTTCAGTTGGGGTTACCATACAAGTTCATGACCAACATGGGGTGAAATTTGATGCCTTTAATGATCTTCTCACCTTTTATGCTTTGGAAATTCACAAAAATTAAGCTACTTTATGAACAGGTAATGACCATGCTTGGCAATCTTCAACAAGGTAGTACTGGTCTTGATATTTGGAAGTGCTCCCTAATGTCTTGAGGAAAAGCCTGCTCAAAATTGGCCCCTCAATTTGAAGGTGAAGTGTAACATTGGACCACTTTGAGAGGAAAACATTGTACTAGATTGCAAGCACATGTGAATTATGTGGGGCACATCCAAGTTCATGGATCTCTACGTTTGTTAAAGGCACATTCAAGTCGAGTAATAGGTTACAACTTAACAACCATGATGACTTGCACCCCATGGATGTTCCCTAATTGCTTCGGTCACTGGCCTAGGTTAAAGAGCCCTTTGTTGGATGACCGACAATTTTTTATTCATGTAAAAACCTGAACTATTTTTTACCTTGTATTTGCAGCAGCCTTTTTCTTTTCTAGACTGGCTAGTTGCCCATGCGGTTACACAACTCAAACCTCATTTAGCTCAGTTGGCTAATTTTTGTAATAATTCTTTCTCAATATGAGAATTGGAATTGATATGATTGTAATTTAACATAATTTTGATGAATGTAAACATCTTATTAAAATGTTTTCAAACGATTTCGTCTCTTCAACAAGAAATGGACTTGCGGTTGGCATCTAGAATGTTTAGGTTTAGCAGGTGATTGAAGGAAAATTGGAAACAATTTTTGTAGGTTAAGGTATAATCCATGAATTGCTATATTGGATAACACCTAGTGGTCACCGGGTGGTTCAGTTCTTTGCAAAAGAGGGCACAACAAGAGGGATGGATGGGGTGAAAGTGGTTGGTTTTGTTAAGTCTCAACCCAACAAGGAACATTGGGAAAGGAGTAATCATCATAAAATGGAATGAATTTTTGTAATGGATGTTTCTAAAAATGTATGGTCATTGATTGGGTTTTTTTTCGTTGGTTCAAGTGTGGTTTACAAATACAATTTTTTTTTTATATTGATGCAATCACATTCCCCAAGTATGGAGACCAAAGCTTTTCTCTTGGAGAACAACTTAAACTAGGCATGTCTATATATCAAGTTATGAACAAGCACAAAGCTCACAAAAGAAACTTACAAGAAGGACAAGAATAATGCCAAGAGCCTACAAATGTGGGTGGCTAAGAACAAGGACAAAATGTTATTTTACCAAGAAACTAGGGTTGAATCCTTCATGGATATAACATGCTTTTCAGCATTGGGATACAAACCAAATGGGAAACGACAATCATGAACATGAAAGTGATGTTAAGTGAAAATGATGCTAGAAGATGCGTTGTCATGGACATGAAAATGATGTTACCATTAACACCATTTTTTGAACAAATGACAAAAGGGTACAACTTCACCTAAGTTCTTTCCCATTAATAACTAGTTGTCATACCTTCAATGGTAATATCCATCATAACATGTAATTTATATGCATATAAGGTTTTTTTGGGAATTTTATATTGTAACACACATGTAATTTTATTTTATTTTTTCAATTTCCATTATACATAATGATGGCATTTGATGAATGGCATGATGGTGTTCCCATGTCCTATACTATCACATCAAGTTACAAGTAATGTGACTTGGCCCCTTGGATGGATACATTGAAGAAAAACTTATTGTTGGTTAAAAGTAATCGACATCCAAATGCATTCATTGTTGATGATGCCAAGGTAAAGATAAATAGTTGGAGGTACATATGATCAAATGTATTTTTGAATTTTTATTGTTCATTACATGTAACTAGCTTGAATGCATGTAACCAATTTGATTACATGTGTTATTATACATCCATCATAATTGATTAGTTACATTGATGCAAATAAAGAGGTTTGGCCTAGAATAAAGATCTTCTAATTATGTTTATGGCACATTTGAAGAACTTGGTTGAAATATACATGCATGAAAGTTCAAGGATGCTTCTATTCATGTTATAATGCTTAAAACATTGGGACATATAATGCACAACCTAAACCACCTAGATGACATGAGGACATGGATGTAAAAGGTGCAAAGGTAGTGGACAATATCCTTGTTGTTGAACCAATCGTAAATAGTCAAATCAATAATCTCATGAGGTAGCTCAAACCTTTGTTGTTTGCATTAAAATGTTTTCTAAAAAGTTGATTTTACTATAGATCATGATATAACTTTATATCATGTCATCATGCTTTGAGGAAATTGACAAAATGAATGGAGGTAATGCAACTCCTCTATTCATTCTAGATATTCTTTGATTTTTATTCATTTTGAAACCAATGCAAGCTATATTGTAACTACTCCATTCATTCCAAATTGGATTGTATTTTATTTTGAAAAAAATTGAAAGTAATGTCCAACCCCTTTCATTTTGTCTCATGTTGTTTGATTTTTACATTTTTGAATGAATAATTTTTTTCAATACATTAATGTATAGCAAGGCATCTTGAAGATATCTAATTTCAAATTTGGTGGAGATGGTGACATAGGTCCAAATCAACAATAGGAATTAATGCATGTAGATTTGCCCATGCAAGTGATGTGTCTAACACACATAATCACAAAAGTACATGTAGATCAAATAACATTATAGGAGTAAGAAGTGCCATTAATTATTTAACAATAGGCACTAGGGCCGCATGAACTTCACAAATTTGATTCAACACAATGATAGGTGCATCAACAACAAACAAAACTAGCTACTACATTTTTCAAAGTAGGTTATAAAAATGTTCATTAACCATAGGAGCAACATCTGTCAACAAGATGTTCACTTTAAGGATTGTAGGATTCTTATGTATGAAAAGTATTTATTTTGTATTCTTAACCTATCCTTTAACTTTGAGCTTGAGATTTAAGGACCTAATTTAGTTTATGGGTGGGGTAATGTTAAGGGAGTTAGATTACCAATAAATTACTATGTACATACCAACTATTATATTAGTTATAGATCATCATTTTAAAATTTGGATTTGAACCTCCTTAGAAACTTTCTTGTTTTATGTCACATTGTTTTGTTTTCAAATTCTAAAAAATTTACTCATTTTGAAAAAAAAAAAATCTAGAATTTTTTGCATTGTTATGAATTTTTGCAAGTACAATTTTGTTTTAGCACTCAAGTTTATATTTTGTACATAGGAAAAATATATTAACACTTGTTTCAATTGTTAAAACTGGTTAAAATTATGTCAAGTGAATCAAAGTTACATTTGATTTGTGTGTTTAATGAATTTGTATGTGCATTTTATTTGTGTTTGCATTATTTTGGCTATAAACTATATTAATTGAACCTTTTATGGTTTGTGCAATTGACACGATGATGTGATTTTAACTTAAAAGATCAATCTAGCTTCATCCTAGAGTTGTTATACCTTTTTCACCTTGGGAGCTAAAGAACTAGGTTTGCATTCCATTGCAAAATCAACAATCATTAGGGTTTTTTTCCACCAATACCATTTGACAAACCTAAGGGTGAATTAATGTCATTTTATAAATGACACCATAACAATTGTTCACCTTACATTAGTGAAGGTGGAAAATAATCACAAACCATCCTATTGTTCTTTGTTCATTATCTCTTGTCAAATTTTTTGATCACCCATGCTTGTTTTTGTATTTTATTTTAATAAATTTCAAAACATCAAATGTCAATTGATGTTAAGTTTCAATAAGAAATAGGTCCTCAAATCTCCTTTGTCAATGTTGTCTTGGCATTGCGAAAGCAATTGTTGCTTCCAATTTTGTGCCATTTCAAAGTGTTTTTATAGGTGACAAACTTTTCAAAGAGAATGATGAGTTGTAGCACACAAAGAATGTGAAGAAGGAACAAGTTACAAAACACAAAGAGCATGATGCAACAAGTGTTCTTTCCATCATTTCCTTTGTCTAACACCATAATGTGAGACCATTGGGGTGTTGTGATCCTATCTTGGGTGTGCAACCAATTCTTGGGAAGGACAACAAAATGTATTTTTTTGGGATGAAATAAGTTGTATGTTTTAAAGCAAAATTGAGTCAAGCAAGCAATTGGCAATCAATGCAATGTAAGAGAATGAAAAACCCATTCTCACATAAGTGAAAGTGTGTGGGAGTCAAAAGGAAACACTTTTACCCTCTTCAATTGAAAAGTGTGATATGGCATTGAAAATGTATGTTCAAGGGCTACAATTTTTTTAAAAATCTTTTGAAGCGAAATTCATATGAAGAAATCATGAATTCACAAAATGACAAGATTCATAATTTAATAGTCCTAAGAATTTTTGTCATTTCAATATAGTCCTTGTCACCTTCTACAAAGTGAATTACAAGGGTGAAAAGTGATGATTCCCTCAAGTCTAGTCCATGCTATGTGTTGTGCATGTCCATGTTGTAGGCAATTTGAAGCTGAATTCTTTGATTAAAAAGGTTGAAATCTGGTTCAAAAATGGAAATTTTCCATTGGTGAATGTGTAATTCATGTAATAACATGTGAGCATAAGATTTTGCAATTTTTTGAGAATTTGACCTCATTTTTGTTCTTTATTGAATTCAAAATTTTCAAGATAAGTAGAATGTATTCATATGAGCATGGTAGAAGGAAAAAAAGGGCATTTGAGCTTGGGACGAAGGAGAAATGAGTGATCAAAGTTGCACATACAAGGAGCATACACACACAAGCAAGGAAATCTAAAATATTTATATGCATTTGCATAGGCCCAACTTGTATTCCGATCCCAAAACTAGGCATTCCATCACTTGATTCAACTCTTCTTTTCAGACTGGTAATGACTTTAGGCAACAAACCTTCCCACTAACTTCCGTGTTCATGTTGCTCATAGTTGCCTAATGATTTTAGGCAACAAACCTTCTCACTAACTTCCGTGTTCATGTTGCTCATAGTTGCCTAAAGAGCTTCCTATTACATATTATGGGAATTTTGCAAACCACTTATTCTTTATCAAAAGTAAATTGTCTAAGCCATTCTAATTGGAGCATTGATTTTACACTCATTACCATGTAACATTTTTTGTTTTATAAAACTTCATTTTGTTGGACTTCAATTCTAGTTTTTAAATTCCATGTCATTTGCCAAATTTGTTAAAATTTTCTCCCCCATCACTAATTCATGTCTTTTTATATCTTGACATTAAATGGTTTTCTTGAATGTAATTGAGGTCCAAATTTTGAAAGGTGTACCAAAATCTTGTCACAACATCACCCTTTTTTGTTTTTTTTACCTAGTCCTTTTTTACCATGTAAAGTCACATTTATGAATGACTATGATGGAACCTAAAATTGTAATGGTTTAAAATATAATCCTTCTGAAATTTTTGACAACTTTTGATTCATTAATTTTTATGAGGATCAAAATATAAGGAAATAAAGACTAAGTAAAGACTAAGCCCTTTTCATCTTGTGTGGTACACCTTAAAAAAATTTCACCCAATGATAAGTAGCCATGTATCAAGCTAAATGTTACTCAATTTAGTATGAACATTCTTTTACTAAGAGAAAAAAAGAAACCATAACATTTTGAATTGGTCTAAAATTCAATGGTTTTCCTTTAGGTAGTAGTAGGCCATGATCCAACTTCGCAATTCATCCATTTCAAAGGAAAACATATGTGAATTGTAATTACACAGATGTTAAAACTGTGATAAAACTCCAGGTGTATTAAATTACATTGAAATGGATGAAACCCCTCTAAGTTTACCTCACGCTTGTGTCATGTGCCAAGGCATACCGCTGTAAGAAAAACCATGTTTCTGTTGTAGTGCCTGCCTTTCCACAACAACCTCAAAACAGGTGGTGAAGAGATTATCAACCAACTACATCACTGCTGCTGCAAACTTGTCAAACTCTTGTGTGAAATTGTCAACTTGTCAATTTCAAGTTACCCGAAGCTTCAGAAGATGGGTTCTTTGAAAAACGTGGAAATTTACAACAGACAACTAGCATTCTTGTTGTTCAATGCTGTGTGTCATCATCAACGTCAGTGCACAACCTGGATCAAAGCACGACTGCAACAGCTTCCTCAACTATCAAGAAAGTTTGACCAGCTCTGTTCATACTCTGAGAAGATATGTGCTCCAGGTTTGAAAGCACCCAGAGGTGGTGAAACAGCCCTGTCCCATATGGCTACCAAATGTTTTGGAGCAAAAGGCCAAGGCAGATAAAAAAAAGGAGAGAACAAAGAATACAATAACATGGCTGGCACTTACCCTACTGTGTGGAAGCAACCCCTATGTCTTGCATGCTGAATGAGTTGCTTCCACGCTCCCCCTCCCTTACTCAAAGTTCTTGAATTTCCTACTATCCACATGCATTTCCTGTCACATCAAAACCAGAAGATGTCAAATGACCAAAGGTAGGAAGGTGCTTAAAGAGTAAAATGGATTCAACAAAGAAAAATTAGCAATGGGTCTATTTTCTAGAAAGGAAACTGCTGTTTGTGCAATTGAGTATGTTTTAAATGGTTGTGATTTCTCACCTTCCCCTTGTGATTGCAACATTCAGGCGACGAATGTCATCTAGAAATCCGATTTGGCCTTCTGTGTTTGACCGCACTGCAGAGAACAATATGACATCTTTCTCATTCCCTTGGAAACCATCCACAGTGTTCACCTCTATTTTCATGCTGGAATTCAACTTCTCCACGCCTGTCTTCAAAGACTCAACTTGCCCACTGTATGGTGTTATCACTCCCACACTGATATGAGGAATTTTGTTTGCTGCACAAGCTGGTAACACCATGCTCACAATTAGTCTAAGCCAGAACTGCTCATCAACCTGTAGAATAAGAGCTTGACAACATGGCTTACAAGAACCAAATTCATTATCAGATTTTATGGCCCTTTACTATCTCTATGCAACCCTCATTTGGGTGCAGAATGTCTTCCATATTGTCACTGCTGTTCAAAGATGCTTGCATGATAACCCCACACTGGATGCATTACAGGATGCATGTCATGACAATAGTGAAAAACCCAGAAGATTGAAAAACCAATTCAGATTCCAGATAGTCTTCATAGTTTAAAGTGTGTTGGGGTTAAATTTAAGCCCCCAAAAACCAACACCTCATACAGCTCATGGTCCTTTTTCAGGCATTCAAGCTTTTGAGTTCATCTAATGTGAAGAACTTGGTGAAATCAGCATACCTTGAAGCAACCGTGCAATAAGTAGACAGATAATGTTGACTTCGGCATAATTTCTCCAGCTCTTGTTCTCCCTAACTTCATATCCATGCTGCACATCCAGAAATGCTGATGTACCAAACAAGTTGGAAGCCACCTGGTATGCACTGCTGCCATAAGAGGCCTCCAACACATTGGCACCATCTTGGACCAATCCACTATAGAATTGGTAGTTAGGAAAGGCACTGATACTGGGATGCATTCTGTACTGCACATTCAACAGGTGCCGACAAGGATGCTGGGATGCCTGCAGCCGGTCAAACAAACTCCTCCCATAACCACACTTCTTTGTCATCTGCAGAATCCAGTTTCCAATTCCACTCACACTGTCAAGTATCTCATTATCCTGAATCCCAAACCAAAGCAGTTAAGAAGGCAACTTTGCAACAAGTATGCTGTTGAGTTTTGCATGTACACAGGGGGTGATGTAAATTGAATCCCAAACTGGTGCAAATATACACATGGTATTCATCTAAAGCACCTTAGTTAGTTGTACAGTAGAGCTGAACTGCAATTGTTTTGAACTTTGCATTGACTGTTGTTGTGGAAATGGATGATAAGCGAAAGATGCAACAGACCTGGCTAATGACAACAGCAGGAAGCTGCATGTGGTCACCCACAAGGAGCAGTTGCTTCAGGCTCGCCATTCCTGTCAGTATGCAAGTCTCTGCTTCCACCAGCTGTGAGGCCTCATCCACTATGGCAAACTCAAATGCAGTCCCCTCAATAACAGGCCCACCAGCTGAAGACACTGTGCTGAACACTAGGCGAGCATTGCTCAAACACAGAGAGCTCAACCAATTGCGGTTTCTTACCCGAGCCCGCTTCTTCTTCTGGTCAGAGTCTTTGAACAAATCATATCCAGGCTGCCTTATGAGAGTGTCCAACAGAATTTGTCTGGCAGCCAGGAACTTTCTCTTTTGACAACTGATCACATCATTGCTGCAAATATTATTAATGATGTCTGCATCAATATTGAGATTGAGATTTTGAAGCTTTTCTGTGATGTTGTTGAGGATCTGCAACACTGGTCTGCTGGGATTTGAATTCTGGGCAACAAACCAGCTTAACCCATCTTGTGGGCAATCTGAAGGAATGAGGTGTAGAAGGTGATTTGCAAGATCTCTTGCTGATAACATCGCCTGTCTGGTATCTGATGCCAGGAGACATGCAGGCAGATCTGTCAAGAGAGTATGACAACTTTGGGTCATCTTCATGGTGAGCTTCTGGATCGTCTGCCTTGCAAACCTCCAGAAGCTACGGATACTAATATCAAAAGCTTCCTTTTGGCCTACAACAGTAACCAGTCCCTCAAGATCTGATGCCTTTCCTGCAGAGTTTTTAGGTCTCTGCATGATTTGTGTGACATCTTCCAGTGGCATTACTGAGTTCCCTGCTGTGTTATTACATATTGCAAATGTTGTAAAATGAGAATGGGCATCTTGAAGAAACTTAACAAGAGCCTCAGCAGAGTGTCGCCAGCCATCACTTCCCAGAGCCTTTTGTAAGCGTGTCAACCGGAAAGGCAAGAAAATTTTCTCCAGGGAGGGTGCCGAGTCTCCCATAAATTTCAGCATCCTTTCCTTGCTTCCCACTAGAACCATGTCACTCTGCAAAAGGTCCCTCTGAGCCAGCTTTCCTGAGCCCATCTCGAAAAGCAAGCTTTTCCTCTTGCAGAATTGGGCAAAGAGCAGCTTCTCCTGGCATTTCTTAAGTTTTATTGCCGCATTCAAATCACTCGTATTTACTAAGCTCATAAACCTCTTGCATACCTCAAGGACAGCCATGTTGGTGGGAGCTGTTACGAGGGTAGGCAGACCAAGGCTTCCCACCACTGAGAGCAATGTTACAAGCATGGTCGTCTTTCCTGTTCCTGGAGGCCCTTGAACAATTCTGACGTTGGGTTTTGCTTCGTTTTCTTTTCTCAAAAGACTTGAAACAGTACTGCTGAGACACAGAACCTGTGATTCATTCAGCTTCCGAGCTTCACAGTAGCTCTCAATGGCCTTACCCAGACTTGCATGTTTAGCTCCCGCGTGGCCAAACACATCAGTTGCACTCTTCACCAACAGAGGATCGGCCTGCAAGAGAGCAGAACAGGTCTTCTTGGAATAAAAGAGGAGATGTTCCCACAAACAGTGTAGGCCCCCACAGCCATGAAAACATCCAAGCATCATTGCGATATGGACATGTTGTAGCAGCGAGTTCTTTGTTTCTTACCTGAGATTGGATCTCAAGGAGCTCTTGCATCAAAGAAGGCTGACAGGGTGCAATTTTCTGCGCTACCAAAGGCCGATGCAATGCGTTCCATATCCGCAAGACAGGCGTGAGATTGATATTCAACAGCACTCCAAACCACGGACATTCGGAGTCCTGGAGCTTACAAAGGAGACTCCCTTCATTCTGTGCGTAAACATTCGCTGCTATAGTAGGCGACAAGCGTCCAAAAGTCACAAAGGCAAGGGCAAAGGAACATCCGCATCTTCCTTTCGCAGTCGCATTGCTGCCAGGCTCTGCGAGAAACTTCTCGTTGTTAGGATCCCATTCGGGAATGCGGCCGCTGCATAAAAGCATGAGATCTGCGCGGCATGGGACTGGAAACTTGTGCGTGACGCGATCTTTTGCCAAGAGGCGAATGCAGATGTTTCTCTTCATCGTCGTCTTCTTCTTGTTCTTCGTCCCCTTCACCTTGGTAATACGCACAGGCGAGAAGACCCTGGAAGAAGGAGAAGAGGAGGCCATGGTCTTTTGTAAGGCTTGCTGGATTTGAGCTCGGACCTCCTCCAGCACAGGCATCCGGAACGCGCTTCTATACTCGTTTACTGACGAGAACTTCTCAGGAATGCTTCTCACCTGATCATCAAGCTCCGAATTGATACAAGAGAATTATATGAAAATCGCAAATCCTGATGCAATCTGATGTACTCTTCTGCTAGATCGCAAGAGAGCCCGCAAACCTATCTCTTCTCTTCCGGTGCTTGCGTGCAACACAGAGTTGAAATCTAGTTCTCGGCGGAATTCTGATCATTCAGACAGAGCTCATTCTTTTTCAGTTCTGATACTTTGCAGAATCCTGCTCAAGAATGCTGCTATCGGAAGAGATCAGGAACCATGGAAGCACTACTTTCAGAGATCCTGCAGCCAGGATTTCTCGATCCTGCAAACGAGGATTTCTCTCTGATTTTTGCAGCGAGGATCTCTCTCTCTCTCTCTCTCTCTCTCTCTCTCTCTCTGTGCAAAAATCAGAGAGAAATCGTCGCTGCATGAGTAAACCTACTGACCGTAAAACATCAACCGAAGAAGCAGAGACACAATTGGGGTCCAAACTGCACAGAAACTCTCGCATGCGTGAAATTCTGGATCTACTGCAATCGTGGCAATTCACGAGAAGACAATGGACATTCGATAATGAAGATCGATTGTCTCACCTGGTTGACGAAAAGATTTTCTGTGCTGACGTCTCCTATGGACCATTGCAGCACATGATCTATTAATCCCTCCTCGTACAATCGTGCCATGATAATAAGACTCGTTAGAATCTGCTACTTTCTTGATCCCCGGAACTATATTCTGAATCCACGCACAGCCGATGAAAGCAAGCAAGCAAGCAAGCTCCAAAACCTGTGGCAACTTCTCGTAGAACAAACACCAGTCAATTTCTCTCCAGAAATTGCAAAGATCTAGATCCTAGAGAATTTTTTTTTGTTCTTCAGGAATTCCAGAGATCGAGAACCTCGAGAAATTTTCTCTTCGAGAATTCCAAAGATCGGGATCCTTAAGTATATATTTCTCTTCAGGAATTCCAAAGATCGAGATCCTTGAGTATACGTATTTCTGTTTACGAAAGATTGAGATCCTTACAGCTAGCTGCTGATATCCAAACAAGCAAGCGATTGTTAAACAATTTTAAACCTGTCCTCCTCTCTCTGATGCCTTCATGAAAGCTAGTTTTTCCAAGAAATGGAATTACGTTTGAACGCGGAATTCACAACACTTGGAAATTACTTGCAAGCCGAAACAATTGAACACAAAATACTCAAAGACATTGTTAATTGACGACAACAGGAAAAAGCTAGACAAATTTTTGCAACAATCTTGTCGCGCAACAGCTACAGACGAAGCGCAAAGCAAAGCAAAGCAAAGCAAAGCAAAGCAAATGGGGAAGAACGCACGAGAGTTCGTCGCCAGTTCTAAACAATAGAGGGAAACGAACGCGGTGGCGGGAGAGGTAGCTAATTATACACCAGCGCCTTGTGATTAGCAGTTTAAGCTTAATTAATTAATGACGGGATGATTAGTGACCAAGCCGCAGTTGACGGATGATTCATTCTTCAAAATTATTAGGGCTAAAAGTGCCCAATTAGGGGTTAAAACATGAGTTTAATTACTAAATGAGGGGGTGATTAGTGACCAAGCCACAGTGGATTGGATGAATTATTCCTCATCATCATTAGAGCTGAAAGTGCCAAATTAGGGAGTAAGAAATGAGTTTAATTACTAAATGAGGGGGTGATTAGTGACCAAGCCACAGTGGATGGATGATTTTATTCCTCATCATCATTAGGGCTTAAAGTGCCAAATTAGGGGGTACGAAATGAGTTTAATTAAATAATTAGGGGGGTAAGAAAGGAGTTTAATTAATTCGGGCAGCCCTTATGAAAGTGGCGCTGTCCCACAAAAACCCACAAAAACCCAACATTCAAGTCTAGAGAGCGGGGTTGGTTAGCTAGGGAAGATTCCAGCTCCGAACAGCTGTGTCGGTAGGAGCCGGAATCTGCCCTAGCTGCCCTGCTCTTTGACGTTATAGGCAGGAATCCTGAATATTTTTCACGAAATTCCGCCTCAGTGTCAGGGGCTGAATCCAGCAGCCGATTTGGCCATTGGGGCAGCTTTTGGCATAATAAATTAGTCTCTAAAAAAGGCCTAAATAGCCAGTCCTGAGTCCTCACTTTCAATTACAAAAACAAATGCAGACTAACAAATCCAGCAATCCTATTGGCCTGGAAGAAACAATTCAGCCTAACACACAACCCAATACCCCCCCCCCCCCCCCCCCCCCCCCCCCCCCCACCCCAACCCTTCCCCACCTCCCCACTCCCCACAACACATTTCTCCACCCTCGCCGCCCTAGGTGTGGGAGGGTGTGGGGAAG
>Ga0116231_10010289_pt1 | contig 15156 bp, 7 predicted proteins | sample S1TSphgellanicum_2_FD_89695 | JGI IMG/M metagenome (GOLD analysis project Ga0116231, IMG submission 89695) | Host-associated microbial communities from peat moss isolated from Minnesota, USA - S1T2_Fd - Sphagnum magellanicum MG | ecosystem: Host-associated > Plants > Peat moss > Unclassified...
CATGTGTAAGAAGGATGCACAAGTGTCAATATCTCTATGGATCTCCTCAAATGCATGACGGTTGTCAGTGTTCAGAAACACTTTTGTCCTCAAATCTTGACCTGAACATTCCATGACCAAGGCCTCCCCTTTCTTGAGCACGACCAGGAGTTGGTCAAAATTTCTGGACACCTGCACCTCACCTCCATCCCAAGCCTGTAAAGGTTGCTCATCACCACCACCACTATGTATACTGCCCCATTTTGTGATTGATTGGCCAATGTACTCAAAGCAGTCCACAAGCCGCTTGCACTGCCGGGAATTTATACGAACATCAACCTGCAACTTTGTAACCTTGTCAATAATGCTAAGGGCTTGTGCAGAGACTTCCATCTCAGATATTATATAATACTTCTCTTGATGTATTGGCAACAAACTTTGTTTGAACCTGGTCAACACAAGAAGCCAAATGTCAGCATCAATCACCTGATACATTCTACTTCCTTTAGATAGGTAGCAGTCAATTTAGAACTACACTAGATATGTTTATGCAATACGTGTTCTGCAAAGGCAGTAGCAACCACAATTTGCCCTCAAGCCAATCTAACTGGTAACATGGTTCCAAATTTGGTCCTTCCAAATTTGATTCTTTAAACAAGGGATTCAATGCATTTTGGGTTGTGATTTTGTTTCACCATGAAAGCAATGGTAACCCTATCACAGACCAGGCAGGGATGAAACAATGCTGAGGCTGCTAAGCCACCTTTCTAATGTGGAGAATAGGTGCTACAATGAAGATCTTGTTCTTGTGTTTACAAACAGGTTCTGATTATCTGATCTTGTCAAGAATGTCAGGTGGGGGGTCCAAACAGCCCATTTTGACACTCATTTGGTTGTTATCTGTACTTCAACCATGTGAACTAAGAATCAATACAGCTGTGTTTCATGACAGAACCAGATCCACAGTACCACTTTTCAGCAAATTCAGAGGTGCAAGCTTACTCTTGTGAGTGTTTCTCTCTCAGTATCAACCATCACTCAATCAAAAAAGAAAAAATATAAAAAATCCACTGATTTCATTTACAAGTACGTACAAGCTCAACAAATCAATGATAACAATACATTGCACTTAGGGTCTCTTTCCATTAGGCTGTTGTGATCACAGCAGCATAATGGAAAGCCACTGACATAGGGCCTTGTTTCTTGTTGCAGGGACATTCACTTTCCATTGGAGACCTGCAACTGTGGTGAATTTATGTAATATCGTGTTAAGAACTTTGGGAACACATATTCTCATGAAAAAAAAGGACAGATGTCATTGTATGGTAAGTCGCAATTGGACTCACATCTCTCAAAGCTCCGACAATTGGTCAATGCTTGACTAGTTGAGTTGTGAGATGGCTGTGAGCACAGCAGCCTAATGGAAAGATGTCCTTAGTGTGCAGCTAACCGTACAAACTCTGGTAATTTCCTTGAGAAAAATTTGTCAATTATTGCGATGAACATGTTAGTGTCAAATGTCCCCAAGGGGGCGACTTCTTTGACCAGAGTCATACGTGTTGAAATTGACTCATAAACATTTGACAGAAAAGAAAAAAGTGCGATATACCAACACTGGAATGCTAGAGAATTTGCCTTTAAGAAACATCATAGAAACAAGCGAAGATTGCATTCATGTGCATCAGAGACATCAAAACATCATGAAGCCTGCCCTGATTACTGGCAGAGTAAGAGAGAGGAAAAACAAAAAGAAAAAAAGCCAAAACATTCAACCCTACAAAATTGAGACGCAAACTCTCATATCTATCCTCTTGCAAGGTAGAAAGAATGCTTGGCTTGACAATGTTTTATTTTTTCTCAAGCAAGCAGGGGAGAGAAAGATCTTGCCTACTTACACCGGAAAATCACGAATTCCGTCGGGAAGGTTCGATCGAATCCACAGACTGAGAGTGCGTATCGAGTCCCGGAGTTGTATAGAGTCCTTCACTCTATGACTCGTAAGTGTTGTTGATACTGCAACCACACCCCGACAGCCAAAGAAAAGGAAGAAGAAGATGATGAAAAAACTTTACCGACAGACAGATAAAAAGACAGAAAAATGCCGTCTCTTTTTTTTTTGGTCTCTGTCTGTAGACTGTCTATCTATGCATGTTTGTCCACAAATACAACATGCATGCAAACAAACCGATCCGTAAAAGAAAGAAAAATTACTTACTCGTGGAGCTTGTGAGCTTATGGAACTTCGGATTTCTGTCACTACTACGACTGCGATCAAATTCGGTCTGCAACACAGCAGCAGGGACAGATTGAAGAAGGTGCAGAGCGTCCAGCAGAGCTTCCCCCCACAACGCGAAGCCCAAGGACCCCGGCACTTCCCAAGTCCAAGTCCACGGCGAGTACGCGGGATTCAGGTGCCATTTTGAAATGCCAACTTTTTTTTCGTCAGGTCTCATTTCATATGCCTACTAGGTTATACTTAACCTTTTTTTTGGGGCTTCAGGTCTCATTTGAGATGCCAACTTGTTTACATGACTTGTACTATTGTTTTTTACTATGGTGAAAATTCTGCATTTTGTAAAAATTGAGCCTGGGGACTAATTAAACAACCACATTGGACATCAAGCATGTTATTTGAACTTAATTAATATTTCAAATTTAAACCCAATGTTAAGGTAACAAGACAAATAATAATAATAATAATTCGTGTTAAGAACTCTTGTCCAAGGTGGCCACCAATGTTGGCTAGTTATTTCTTTTTAAATAATTTTCGGTTATTTATTTATTTATTTATTATTATTTGGGATGACATGAGTTATCAATATTGAATTTTTTTGGGGGAAACAATTGTTGATTATGCAATAAAATTTTCTTATCAAATAATAGATTAATAACAATTAGTTAACCTTCTGGTTATACATTAGTCATAGGGGTTTTTTTAATAATATATATTTTTCTTTTTTTATTTTACTTATTGTATTAGTATTTATAGATTGATTAACTACATGGATCATAATTGGGTCAACCATGTAGGTTATTAGATTTGGAAAATTCGATACCAAGAAATTATCAATTAGTTAGTTATTTTAAAAAATCAAGAACCAATTAATGGGTTATTAATAACTAGTTTGATAACTATGTCAAAATTCAATAATCGGTCAACATTGGTAGCCAGTCTTTCCCACACTAAAAGCTTCTTATGCTTCATAACATATTAAGTGCAAAATATTACATGACAATTCCTCTACATTCTAAATCGTCTCTTTTACACGAGTTTTGCACCATTTTTGTTGTGTAAGATTTATACAAAGACCAAACAAGCTTGAAGCTCACTATACATGCATTATGCATTGTTGTTGTATGCACATTGAGGTGCATCATCGTTGTAAATGTGTCATGAGTACACTTGGATCATCATTGTTCTACACACCATCTTTAAGTTTTGTTGTACACTTTGTTGTCAATACCATTTTTTTGGTGCAATATCTTTGTTCCTTGAAAAAATGTTCAATGATGTTGATAATGAAGTTCCTTCACAATAAGAGTTCACATGTCAAGAATTCACACCAAATGCCCTTAATAATTGAATTGGGAGGATCAATAAATAATTGTCCTCTTACAAACAAAGATAGATGAATTCCTTGCAAGATTGGACTCAATTAATCCTTGTGACCAATTTGAAACTAATTACAACATCAAAGTGGAAGAAGATTACACATGTAGTCAATTCAAGTGGCAAGATTTGATGCTGAATGGCATGACTTGCAAAAGCAAATTGGGGGGTTGTGTATGACAATTTCAAGTGGCTATTTGATTACATGAATGGAACTAAACACAAAATAGGGTTTTGGGACTTGACATTGTAAGAAAAAATAACTTTGAATCTCATAAAACATTATAACAAAAACATGCATGAATTGATTGATTCATTTGTGAATGGTAGTCCCATCCTAAAACCTCCTCATGTTTGTGATATGACGGTTGTAAATGATATAATTCATGTCCCAAGAAGTTCAATTCGATAACAATTTATAAAGGACGATGACAAAAACAATGGCCAATAACAACAAACCGAAAAAGGTTATGAATGATCTTTTATGCCAAGAGTTTATAATGTGAGGCATATGTCCACAACAACATCCCCCTTACCATTTGTGCTCTTGAGAATAATTATCATAAAATCCACACCACTTACTTCGAGAATTGCAACTATTCACATACCACTATTTGGTTTGTGGGAAAGTCCAATATAGATTAGCATTAAGACTTTGAAGGTGGATGATTTGACCCCATAAAAGGACTCAAACTTTTTTGTGAAACTTTTGGAAATATGTATCCAAAAAAATCTTATATATTAATTCACTACATCCGTCTATATGTCTGACGGGGGTTTTGGGGTGTGGGGGAGGGAGAGGCCGGTGAAACAGCGGGCGACCGGTGTCAGTTTGTGACGGGGGTTGGACCACCACGGTTTCCGTGTACAAATCGTTTCCACAAAACATTGCAGCCGTTTGAAGGGTAGGAATGATGGTCGAATCGCATCCCTCTCCCACCGCACTAGAGGCGGATATAAAAACCTTCCCCTCCCCCCCTCCCCACTACCGAAAGAACTGGCGGTTATATAGAAGAGTGTGTTTTCGGAAATTTCCAAAACTTTCGGGAACCAAGGTTCAAAATGTCAGAACTGGGGTTTTGGGTTTTCTCACGTCGGGTAAGGGAATAAATACCCGAACTGATAACCTGAGGGTACACACGGCTAGTTCTAATACCCGCACAACATCGGTTGGGACCACTGCGCATTCGGGGTGGCTGGAGTGGCGTAGCCATGGGTGTTCGAAGGTCACGAGTACCACTAGTCATCTGTAATCCATAAAACAATGGTGGAAGTGACTAAACAAAGAAATAAGTAAGTTGCATTAATTAATAAACACAACTAACCTTGAAATTGAGTAGTGTTGATCCTTGACAAAAAGAAACTTTAGAACTAGCAATTGGAGTATTACACATTGAGAAACGTACAAATCAATAACACATAAACTTAACTTGTCACCCCACCCACCAGAAGTTAGAGAACAAAAGTTGGACTAATAAGACCATGGGATGGGTGACCAACTATGAAACTAACAAGTAAGTTATTGTCATCATGTAGAGCACAAGTTAAAAGGAGGATGTAATCGACTATGGCAAAGTGAAGTGCTTTAATATATTGAATTGCACTCAACCTAAAAAAATGAAACAAAAATTTATCTTAATATGGTACAAAAAATATATGCAAGGACATTCATAAATTTGTATTTGGCAATCATCTTAAAGCATATTGATGAGTACAAAAGAATAAAAGGAGTCACATTTCACTATTGACATTACTATTTGAACTCACGATCCACATATTCCCATAAGTCATATTTAGTACACTAATATATATATATATATATATATATATATATATATTCACAAGGTTTCTAATATGTTTGATAACTTTCATGAGTTCATGAACATTAATTCATGATGCACAAATGATTTCATAATATAGCACCATGAAGGGCATAATGAAGCAAGAAGATAAGCTTAGAATTGGGGCTAATAACCTAGGGGTGAAAACCATATAATCAAAATCATTTTGGATCTAATGCTAGACATTAAACAAAAACAAATTGGCACAATTGAAAACATTGATGTTTAAATTTAGGGCATGATAAAAAACAAATGTGAAATAATAACCTATGCAAAAAATAGAAATAGATATTCAATTAATTACAAAAAAAGTTTCATAACTAGTTTGGTTGCCCTTAGTTTCAATGGATGTTACAATTGAGAAATGGTGTAATTTCTACACATTTGCCTTCTTTCTTAATTCAAAGTAACATTATCCACATATAATTGTGCTCTCAACATCAAGAAACTAAACTTTTATCACTCTTGTGGACTTACCTTATATATATATATATATATATATATATCCACCAAAGGTTCAACCTTGGTCCTCTAACACTAAATACAATTTCCATTTGAAGGAGATTATTTAAGTCATGTTTCAAATTGAAATCAAAGTGCGTCTTTTAAAATTTGTGTTTATGCCTCATTTAACTATTATTCAAGAGACTATATTTTTGAAAACCAACCTATGGAAGCATGCTAATGTATGGTTTTTGTTATTCTTGGATAGACAAAAATGTCCCAACATGTAAATTCACCCAGCCATGAGTAATATGTAGAAAATTGTTGTCCAACATCAATGAAAGTTTGCATATGAACATGAAAATTGTGATATATGGATTTTTTAAAACTTGAGAAACCTAGCTACAAAGTAAGATTTTACAACAATGTGGAAACAACAATCCAAACTAGTGGTGATCAATCGAGTTGATGGCTTAGCATTGTCATATTGCATGGTAAAAGATTGAATTTGAATGGTGAAGAATTAGGTGGATTTAACATGGTTGTGGCAAATGATGTTGTTTTTACCTAGCAACCCAAAGAAGTCAAATAAATCTCAAATAATTATCTAGGACTTGACAAAGTTCCTTGCAAATCCCAAACATTACTAGCCAATTGACTAATTAAACATGTTTGACCTTTGTGTCTAAATGTTTAAAATATAGACAAAACCATCATATTCATCTTACATGCGCATAAAAGCTCTCCAAAGGTAGAAAATATGTTGAGAATGGTCTAGTTTGTTACAATTGTTAATAAAATTATTCACATTTCTCATGATTTCATCATCCATTTTTTCATACAACATTGTAAAGATGATGATATAAACAAAATGCGAACTCAAAAGCTTAAAACTATCATGGTTCAATTATTTGAATGGAAACACAATTACATGACAAGGTTAAACTTGGAATTGTAAAAAAACATGTAAATGAATGTGAATTAACTTCAAACATGGATCTTAATAAACATTTCATTGTGGTTATTCATATTTTATTACATACAAATAATTAAGTAGGTAGGTAGATAATGACTTTATAAAGATAGGTACAAAGTAGGTAGGAAATAATGACCATATAAAGACCATCTTCTTTAACTTTCCACATTAGTTTTTTGAATGACATTGAACAATTTTTGGTTTGGGCTTATAAGGAATTCTGATTTAAAAAATTAATAAATTCAACTAGGGGTTTCTATTTAAGTAATTTTGGAAGTTGATTTTGACATTTTTCCAAAAAAAATTGAATTAAAACAATTGATTTTTTTCCCACCATGACTCAAAAACTTATAATAAAATATTTCAAAAATTGAAAGAAAAATATGACTTTGTTACTATTCCTAGCTTAATGATAAAAAAATATTATCCTATGAAAAAGTAGGAAAGTCTATTAGATTTAAGAGGTTGTAGAGAATTTTCAACTATGCAAGCATTTTATTCTTCAACAAGTGCAAACAAATTTGTTAATAAAAATGAATTTCAATTTAATCATCATGGAAATGATCCTTGCATTGGCCATTGCAAATTAATATTTGAAAAACTTCAGACTGAATATTTAAATAAAAATGAGATTTTAAGACAAAAATATGCATGAATGTTTTTTTTGAAAATGGATCCATGGATCACTTAACACATTCCAATGCTACAGATTCATGATTATTTTTCACAATGATAAAAATGGGTGTTTTGTAACTAGCCTTGCAACTCAATTTTTGAGTTGCATCAGACACTTACAACTTATTATATTTATATGTTGTGAGTGCTAATGGACAAATTACATGAATTGCAAAGTTCCAATTCATCGTATACACGGTGCAATTCATTACAATTCAATTATAATTCTATCAAATAAACTCATTTTCAACTATTATGCAACTCCATTATAATTACACCCATCATGTCTTGATAATGTCATTAATTGTCAACCATCTATTAAAATCTAACATGTGGCCCTATGAAGATTTTTGGACATAAAAAATATTATTTTATTTTAAAATATTGATCTTCATCGTCCATCATGATTGTTAATGGTGTTTCAAGATTGTGACACATGGATTAATAAAAAAATTACCAAAATATATTTTGAAATGTATATACAAATATTTATTTTAATAATTAGGTAGGTCGTATTTAACCATAGGTAGGTAGGTTGGTAAGTCTTAAAACCTACATATTTACATATTTACTTAAAACCTACTTACCCACTTACCTACATAGGTAAGTAAAAAAGTAGGACCTACCTACCTAGGTAGGCAAGTAAATAGGAAAACACAAGATTAAATGAACTAAAAAACAGCCTTGAATTTTTTTTAATTTTATGTTTTGCCTTTAAGTTAAACTTTTGTGAGCTCGTCCCAAACTGGCACATGTATTTTAATGTGAGAACATAATAGAACAAGCTTTCTTTATATAGTTTGTAACATGATATTCAAAGACAAAGCATATGGGTTAAATTGAATTGCAATTAAGTTACAATTATAGGGTAAATCGGCCAATGATCGAGCACTTATGTGTTAAAGGTAGGTTGGATCTAAGGGGGGGCTCCATTGCTTTTGGTGTCCAAATTTGAAACCTTCTTATTGGCGCATTTGGCGCATTAAAAATCGTTGAAAAGGAAATAAAATTGGGAAAGTTACGGCCGCCCAAAGTAGAAGGGGTCAATAACTCAAAAAAATAAACCACCAAATGCTACAACGACCAGCTCTTGAACACTCAAAAAATTATTTATATGTTGTTATGTTGCTATCAATGTTCAAAGATGATTTGTAAAACTTCAAGTGGCGTTCCTATAACACTTTAAATTGCTTAAGGTATGAATAAAAAATTAAAAAGTTATGAGGTTTGAAAGTAGGAAGGGTTAAAAGGAAAAAAAATAAAATGTTTTGTAAGTTGGATTTTATTTATTTTTGGTTATTTTTTCATTATTCATTTTCATTTGCACTTCAAAAAGGATTTCTAAAACTTGAAGTAGCCTTCCCATAACATTTTAAATCACTCAAAATGAAAAACATATGATGAAGATATAGATAATTGTTCAGTCATAAGTAAATTAATTATATGAATTAAAATTTTTTATTCATATTAATAGTCAAATTATTGAAACAATAATTATTTATAAAAAATTACATATGAATATGTATCCTCATTAAGTTATAAAATAATTGTTTTATAGTTATAACATAATGGAACAATAATACTTTAATAGTGGCACACTAATGGTCATACTAACTCAATCAATGGGAATCATAGTCAAAAACTAGTTACAAATGTATCCCATAATGGGTGGTGGAGATGTTGACACATGGCATGATTACATATATGTACATTATACACTAATTATTTCTAGTTAGTTTTTAGTTAACTTTTAATTAAGTTTGAATTAACCTAATTAACTCATAGTTAACTATTAGTTAAGTTTTAATTAAGTTTTAGTTAAATCTTAGTTAATTCCAGTTAACTTTTAGTTGACACCTAATTAAATCTCAATTAATTTTTAATTAAATTTCAGTTAATTCATAGTTGATTTTTAATTAGGAAGGATCTCAAGAAACTTTTTTATTTGATGCACACATAGAAGCCTCTTTGGAAACATTCTTGAGTTAGGTCCCCAAAGGGGTATAAATAGAAGTAGGATCCCTCATTTCCTTTAGTTTGTTCAACACCAATTTTAAGCATGATCTTACACCATAACCTTCTGATGTTATTTTCATGTTCATGTTTGCATATGTTAACATAATAAAAATTTGTTTTCATGTTGGTTTTGCATGTATCATGTTCTTGTTTTTAGTTCTTGTGTTCTTATTTTTGAATCACATAATTTTATTTTATTCCTTGTTTGAAAATTAGATTTAGACCTTTACTTTAACCTTTGTTTTTGTGAATCTTCGTGTCTTTAATAACTTATCACTATGAAAAAAAGGGATGTTTTGCAATTGTCCTTGCAACTCACTGTATTTATATGTAGGAAATGTTAATGGATAAATTGCATGAGTTGTAGAGTTGCAACTCACCATATATATGGTGCAATTCATTACAATTCAATTATAACTCAATCAAAACAATTCATTTTCAACTGTCATGCGACTCCATTATAATTACACGCATGATGTTATGTTGATGTCATTGTCATCCATCTATTAAAATTTGACATGTGGCACTATGAAGATTTTTGACATAAAAATTATTTTTTTTTCGAAATATTGATCTCCATCGTTCATCATCATTATTATTAATGATGATTTGAAAATGTGACATGTGGTACAATAATTTTTTTGCCACATGGCATATTAATTATATTTTGGAATAAATAAATAAATACAAATATTTATTTTAGTAGCCAAGTTAGTCATACATAACAATAGATAGGTAGGTTGATAGGTCTTAAGACCTACATATTTATATATTCTTAAGACCTACCTACCTACTTAGGTTCATAAGTAGGTAAAAAAATAGAAGAATAACCATGAAAATTTATTTTTTAATTTTATGTTTTGCCTTTAGTTAAGTTTTTTTAAAATTCATCTTAAAATTGCATTTGTATTTTAATGTGAAAATATGAGAGAACAAATCTTTTTAATGTAGTTTGTAATATGGGATTCAAAGACAAAACATATGGGTTAATTTTTTTAATTGTTCCTTAGTTGTAAATTAAGTTATAATTGAGTTGCAACATAACACTTAAACACTCAGGGCGGGCCAGATCCAAAAGGAAGGCTCCATTGTTTTTAGTGTCCAAACAAAACTTGAACCCATCCTATTGGTGCTTTTGGGGCATTACAAATCATAAAAAATGGGATATAATTGAGAAAGTTATGGCCCCCCAAAGTAGAGAGGATCAAAAACTCAAAAAAAAAACCATTGAATGCTATACATGCTAGTTCCCAAACATGTAAAAAAATCTTGTATATTGTTTTATTACTATTAAAGTTCAAAGATGATTTGTAAAACTTCAAGTGGCACTCTTAGAACACTTTAAATTGTTTAAAACGATTAAGAAATAAAAAAATTATGAGGTTTGAAAGTAGGAGGGGTCCAAAGAGAGAAAAAAAAAGGAAAAAAAATGTGTTTTGTAAGTTGGAAAGTTTATTTCTTTTCTTGTTATTTTTCATTACTCCTTTTCCTTTACATTTTAAAGATGATTTCTAAAGCTTGAGGTAGCATTCCCATAACATTTTAAATCGCTCAAAATGAAACACATATGATGAAGATATAAATAAATGATAAATACATATCTTTATTAGGTTATAAGTAGTTATATTATAATCATAACATAGTTGAACATTAATATTTTAATAATGGCACACTAGTGGCTGGGCTAATTGTATCAATGAGAACTGTAATAAAAATTATTTGCAAATGTATTCCATAATGGGTGGTGGAAATGTGGACACATGGCATGATCGCATGTATGTACATTGTACCTAGTTGCAACATAATTGTTGTTTTAATGCCACATTTATAACAATTTTAAAGTAGTTGCCACATGTAACTACAATGCAATTCTTGAAAAAATTAAACATGGTTGATTACATATGTATGTACAATGTGTATAAATTATCATATAGAAGACCCATTTTTAATTATAATACAACTAATTGATTTTTTGATGTGACAATTTATTTATTAATAAATTGTATTTCTAGGGGGATAATTGCATAATAGTTGTAATACCCAAAATATAATTCACAATAGTTGTATATGAATTATTTTTTGAGTTTTAATCATAGAGTAATGTGATTTCTTATAATGTGCATTCAATTAATAGGCTATGTAATTATGCTAAGCAAGGTTAATACCTTATTTTTGTTAAAAGATTAATTAGTCATGTTAAATAAACAACCATAGGCCTAATTAGTAGGCAAGTTAGGAATACTAAGTAAGGAGCTTGGCCTAGGTCAAGCTAGTGTCAAATTAGTATATTGGTGAATTTAATTAAACCTTAGCCATTTTGATAAACTTAACAATAAAATAAAATAAGATGTTTGGATTGACACCTCGTAAAAAATGTCACTTTAATGAACTGCATTGATAAAAACAACACATGTTTTTCATGTCACATGCCTTTAATCAAGATGGACATTGCCTTTGGTCAATATGAACATCTCAATCAAGTTTAACCTTTTAAATTTTTTTATTTTTTTATTTAGTGATGCAAATTAAATTTTTTCCAAGGAATTTACATTTTATTAATCTACCTATTAATCCAAAAAATTAATCTTCATTCATTGTAATCTTGTGACATGTGAAAATTTAAATATTAATCAACAAAATTAAATCTAGGAAATTACCAATTTATTAAATCTTTATCTCATTAAATAATAAAATTTTGTGTGGTTTTAAGTAAATCTACATGAACATTATTAGGTGAATAGGTGAGCATGAATGGCAAGCAAGATGGAATTTTTTAAATTTTTGATGAAAAATGGATGATTGACACATGGATGCTTGAAGAATGAATGATGAATGTTGCATGAATGAAAAACATGGATGTAAAAATTCATGCACAAATGGAAAATTTGATGAAACACATATAAATGTTTGATGAATTTCCAATGAATGGACAACTTGGATGAATTGATGTATGGATGTAATTATGGGATGAAAAGTGGATGAAACTAAGATGAAAAAATGGTATCAATATGTTAATTCCTAGATGAATGAATGTGGTAGGTGAATGAAAGCACAAAATGAAAAATAGCTTAATGATATTAGGTGACCGATTTGGGGACTTGAGTAACTTCACAATGGCCTTAAAAATGTAGCAACCATGCACAAGACAAAAAAATTATGTAGCAAAAGGGGAAAAACCAAGCAAAAATTTGTCCATTTCAATTAGCATGTGTAGAATTACAATGATTGACAAGGGGACATATAATGAAAGGCGTTGTGGTTGAAAACAAAATGAAGTAACAAATTGAACTTCATTAAAAAATGAACAACATGGAACAAATACAGAAAATATTCCACCAATTTTAGGAAGTTGTTTTGTTCATCTATGAAAATTTAAGAAAAATTATTTAAGGATCTAAAATTTACATCTTTTTCAAAACCAATACCATTTTGTATTGTAAACTATTATATATTGAAAACCAATGTGCATTCAAAAAATTGAAACCACAACCTTTAGTTTCATAGAAACTATGGTTAGGCAAAACAAATATTTTAAGGAAAAAAACTTATACATAGATTCTCCATAGTGGATTTAGAATTATACAAGTTGGTAGTCGTAAAAATAAACATGAGAATGAATTGTATCAACCTTTGTGCCATCTTTATAGCTTGTGACCTTTTATTCACAATCCTGAACATTAAAGCTTGTTTTGAAAGTGGATTCACAGTTAGTTCCAACTTTTGGCTCCTATTCAATTGAAGGAAGATGTTATTGAACAATGGGTATGGTATGAAAAAAGCCATCAACAACACTTGGCTCATTTTCAAAATTGGTAAGTACATCAACGAAAACATTTTTTAAGTTCTCAATATTACACTAATGACCCATGACAATTATCATCTACCTAAACAATGAACAAATTTACCAATTTATTTTTAATGCCCTTTGGACCATACACTAATATCATGGTTTGCTAGTGACCTCTTCCATATGGGTTAATGTTTTCTTGTAAATCAAACTTTTTTTTTTGATGTGATTTACCTAATGATGATCATCAATGACCTTCTTTATTATAGACAATGTATTCTATTAATTAAATGTAATAACATCCTACACAAGTTTTTGAAGACTCAATGCACTCCTATCATGTATGTTCTTTTGTGTGGTCTTTACCAATAAAACTACCAATAGAATGTACATAAAGAATTTCCTTGTTACAAGCCCACCCAATGACAAAATTATTTCATGTTTTGCAAAGTACTTTTTGTTAATAAGTATTGTGCACATAATGTTCACCATCACAAGAAAAACACATAAATAAAACAATGAGAAAACAATGAACTATAGATAGGAAAAAAAAAGTGTGAATTGTTGAAATGAAGTGAGTGAAGAACAAACTAAGCTTGAGAGGGAATAAATTTTTTAAATAGAGAAAAATAAAATGAAGGCTTGGGGGATTGAAGATGGATATATCAATTTAATTATAGACGACAATTAGTTTTTGGTTAGAATCATCATGTTAAGATAATGAAAGTATTTATAGTCCATTTTTTGTAAGCAGTCTACTTAACAAACCCACTTTGAATACTTGTGGGGGATGTCATCACCAAGTAACCAATTGAAGGCTACCTCAATATTCTACTATCGTGAACAATTGAATTATTTTTGTGTCCAATATATGCATATCGAGAGAGAAAAAATGAATATCAACAACTTTAGTTTGTTCTACATTAAGTTATTTAAACAAAGATATATAGTAATAGATCATTGGAACCTAATCCCAACAACTATCACTAGTTTGATCTATTCAACCCAATTGGGTACAAAACTCTAGAATGTTCAAAGGTCTATTATAATTTTTGTGGCACTTAGTAATTATTGTTAATGCAATAATAAGGGCGATGCACTTTTTTTTTCATGGAAAATTTTGTCAACTTTTTGAAAATTATCATGAACTAATCAATAAATACACTATGCATGGAACATAAGTTAACAACACTTACAATCCAAACCGATAACAAGACTAGAAATGTAAATCCAACCCTAGTAATAACTACATACCAACCTAAAACCTAGATTGGACATGGGACCCAACGTTACAATACTTGCATGTCAACCTAAAATTCACATTGGAGATGAGACCCAACCTTACAATACTTGCATGTCAACCTAAAAATTCACATTAGAGATGGGACCCAACCTTACAATACTTGCATGTCAACCTAAAAATTCACATTGGAGATGAGACCCAACCTTACAATACTTGCATGTCAACCTAAAAATTCACATTGGAGATGGGACCCAACCTTACAACACTTGCATGTCAACCTAAAATTCACATTGGAGATGGGACCCAACCTTACAACACTTGCATGTCAACCTAAAATTCACATTGGAGATGGGACCCATGCTTGCAATATCTACATGAAACCTTAAAGCTCACATTACCCTTAGTGTTTGATCATACTATACCCACACGCTTAAATTGAAACCTACATTGTACATGAAACCCATGCACACAATACTTATATTTGGGACTAGTATTAATAACTTCGTGTAAGTAGGGCCAAGAAGGTGGGTAGTATGCAGCTGGGCAGCTGAGGTCAGAGTTGAAAAAAAAAAAAAAAAAAAAACC
>Ga0116231_10010291_pt1 | contig 15149 bp, 15 predicted proteins | sample S1TSphgellanicum_2_FD_89695 | JGI IMG/M metagenome (GOLD analysis project Ga0116231, IMG submission 89695) | Host-associated microbial communities from peat moss isolated from Minnesota, USA - S1T2_Fd - Sphagnum magellanicum MG | ecosystem: Host-associated > Plants > Peat moss > Unclassified...
AAATATTCTTAATCCCCTTTTTCAAATATATCCAAATTTGGTTTCTTGTTTTTTTCTCAATGACAACAAATCCCCCTCCCCCACAAATTTTAAAAAAAAAAAAAAAAAAAAGCATGATCACCTTGCACTTTCTTCATGTATTCTCTTGGTTAAAATTTGCATTCATGTGGGGGCATTCATGTGGAAGCAAGCATGACCATTTTCTAATTTGTTCCATTTCAAGAAGCCATCAATTAAAGATTGTGGTAACAAAAAGTTCCAAAGTTCCCTTATTAACTATTCAAAATTGCAACCAAAAGAACCACATTTCAATTATTCAAACTGAAATAGATGCCTAAATATTGAACTTGGATGTTCTCACAAGAGCTTCAAAGCCAACATTTAGAATGAAAAGATGGCACCCAATATATATATTTATATAAATAAGTGATGGGGGAGTCCTCTAATTTCATTTAGGTGCCCAGGACCAGTGTATTTTTTTGTGGCGAATATTTTTTCAGAAAATGGAAAGACTATAAGAATTTTATGATATTTAGGGATTTTTCCCACAATTTTTCGAATTTAAAAAATTATATTAGCAACATTTAGATCTAGGCATTTCCTAGCTCGCCACTTGTAGTAGCATTTAAGAAAAAATGTTAGAGACCACCTAGGAAAGTCACCACATAATGTTAATTAATTTTGGGGGATCCTCACCGATGGACCTACTTGAGGAATTTGAGAAAAAAAAACCATGCCCATGACTACCCCACCCAATTGAAATACGTTTATGCGTTTCATGTATCATATAGTACCTTGGCGGCTTTGGCATAAATTAAATTATTTGTTAATCCTCCAAAATTTCAAAAAAATTACTTAATGTGTAAGAGTTGAACTTTAGTTGTCTTGAAGGGAGGATATTAAATAAAGATCCACCTAGCCACTAAAATAGTTCAGGTTGTTTGAAATATATGTATATTACAATGATTTTAATGTTTACCATCAAAATTTTCAAAATTATAAACTTAAGTGTTGAAATTCGAAATTTTAATTAAATTAATTATTCTACAATTAAATGTGGAAGCCAACAAGGTACTATGATATTTGACATTTTTCAAATGCACCTTTTTAGTTTTTCAATTCTTTGTAATTAAATTTTTTTGATTGTTGCATTTTTATTTTATTTTACCAAGCATTAAAATTGAAGGGTTGCAAGAGTCAACCGACTTAAATTGTTGTAAGGATCATTTTCCATGTGGGCCACCTTGCACCCACCCCACTATCTTTTGGAATACCCACTCAAAAATCAATGAAAATCTAGTGGTAAAAGGTTCCATGTCAGTTTTTTTTTTCCCATCACATTTCAATTAATGTTTCTTTTTTTAAAGTGGTGAAATCTGGCCAAATTTTGACTTGGAATCTAACCCCTTTTATCTCTATGCCTAAAAATTAGGGCAGAAACAAGGGCAAAATGACCTAAATTCTACATACATATGACCTCATTTGTGTATGTTTTTCTTAAACCCTAATGTTTATTGTCACACATGGCAAGTTTGAAAGTTATTTAGTAGTCAAATGGCTCCATTACATGGTCCATTATTGCTAATTCTTACTTGTAGTTGTTGTCCTTCGCCAAAAAAATGATGATCATTAAATAGGGTTCATTGCTTGTTGTCACATACAAAATGATCATTTTTGTCATCATCAATTATGCAATTGAAATCAACACTGCCAAATTGTGTAGTTAGACTTAAGATGTTAAATCTATTGCTAAAGTTTGTTAATTAAAACACAAATTAATTCAATGTGCAATGGATTGTTCAAGCACAAGTCTGGTGTTGGGTGAGCTGCATCGTGATGCAATGTTGTATTTCAATGGATCATAATCATATTTTAGGCTTTCATGCAATAATGCAATTTACTTTTAATTTCTAACATTTATTTCAATTGTTGCAACTTGCATTTGATGCCATTGTCATTGTTGCAACATCTTATTGTCATTGTGCCTTGTACTATCAATCTTCAATGATGGTTGTTTCTAAAATCTTGATTCCAACTTCCCACCTTCAAGTTCCACATTGCATTAGGACTGGGAATGGGGGAAGCTTTGTGAATGTTTGATTTGGGATGGGAGAAAGGTCACAAGTCACAACTTTTTGAATCATCAAGAAGGCTCTAGCTTCTAGGGTTTTATAAAGCAAAATGTACAAGTAAAATTTGAAGACTCTTCTTTTTTTTTTCATTGCATTCAGTTGAATCAAATGTTGTTGTATTTAGTTGAGTTACATTTAGTCAAACCGAACACATTGTGCATTTAATCAAATTGAATGTCATTACATTTAATCAAACATTAAGCATTTAGTCGAACATTGAGCTTAAGGTTTATTGTTTAGTGATCCTTTGTTCTTGTTGTTTTTTTTCTTTAGTTATTTTCATTGAACATGACACTTTTGCAACCTCTTAAAAACTTTAAGTTCCATAGGTTCTTTTCTTGAACTAGGTCAAACAATGTAGCATCATACAACAACAACTAGACCCCAAACCTTGCCCTTTTTTTTGAGTCTTTATTTAATGTTGATTTGTGAATTTATGTTGAAGAGACTAAAAGGAAACAAAAGGAATATGAATTAAATAGGTTGTTTTAAGATGTGTGAAGTGCAAAGTTTCCATGGGCCAAATCAATGGTGAATGCACATGGGAAGAAACATCAAGTAAGTTGTAAGGTTTGTACCAAAATAGAAAGCAAGGAAAAATTGTTAGATCCTAAATTGTCTAGCCTTCGGAAGCATGGTGAAAGGAGGAAGACCTTATTTATAATCCCAAGAGTTTGTAAAGATGGTAAATAATACATGAACAAGGATTTTATCCATACCAAAAATGAATGTTTATGTGCTACAACTAAGAAGGATATAATTGCTTAAGAAGTTTGTTATGTTGTTATTAGAAAAAAGAAGAAGAAATTGGTTCATTTTTTAATTTGTTTCCTTATGTTGGATAAAAGCAAACCTATGTCTAATTATGAGAACATGAACAAGTTGCTCCATTTCCTTGATGTCAAGAATTTTCCAAAAATCACTTCTTGGCCAAATGTAGTTTGTTGGGAAATGGCATCTTGCATGCATGACGTGGTTGTTAAGAAAACCAAATCTTTAGCTGAAGGTGTTATGTTCATTTCTTTTTCTTGGGATGAAATCACAACTATTGATATATTAAAAGTCCTAGGTTTCCATATGTGCTTATGTGGTTAAAAATTCGTAGTGGACACCTTTGCTGTTATCCTTGTAATGAGTTATTAATGGGGCCACTTTTGATAATTTAAAACACATTTTGATGGATGCCATGGTTTTTTTTAATGATTTGGTTTTTAAAATAATTACATCCAAACTAATCACATTTAAAATTGATGGGGTGAATGTTTTTTAAGATGCTAAAACATATGTGATAGTCCAATTGAAAAATCAAAAAACACCATTCATGATCAATTTACATTATATGAGCCATTGGACCAATTTGGCCATCCAAAATCTTTTTATGTTGGGCATTGTGAAAAAATTTAAAGACATGTTACAAAACTTATATGCATATTTTTTTCATAGTTCAAAGAATACTTAGAAGTTTGTTGAATTAATGAACATCATGGAAATAAGGGCTTAACATATTTTGAAAAATCAAAGTGTATCAAATTTCAATGTTGCTCCTAATTACAATAATTTCATATTTGAGTATTGTGCCTTACTTTTGATGATGTGTCAAAATGTTGGCATTATCAACCAAGATGCCCATAATTTGAAATTTTTAGCTTGGAGGTAATATTGGGGCTTTTCATGCCCATGCTTTAAAAGGTTAACGATTGATAAAATTTTCCCAGTTTCAACAAATTATTGTATGTGATTTTTTTGCCACAATTAAGTTGTGTCAGGCAAATCTTTTTGTTGTGCACCAATCCCTGTAATATCTACATGAACAACATGTTCAATGGGTTTCAAATTTTATTAAATGGGACATTATATGTGGTGGTGCATGAATAGGCATTTAATTTGAATATTGATTTGGAAAACTTGAAAAAATTTAATTGTTGGCCCTTCTATCATGATGTATCTTGTTGTCCTAAGACATCATTCTATATGCTTGTGATACATGTTTTTTAACATACCATTAACCATGTGAAAAACAATGTTTTGGAACAATAACCAAGGTCAACAATGAACTTGGAAAACAATTTCCTACCCAAGATGTGATGGATTCTTTAAGGTTAGTTTCACCCATAAAGCTAATCTTCATGTGAATAAACATTTCCTATTCATATTGCTATCTTGAAAAGCTTTTATTGTTAGCCCAAGAAGCTTGGATCCACCCAAACCTAGATCCAATCAATTCTTGATGTGAATATTTGGAACCTATAATCGTTTTTTTCAAGATCACCATAATGTCCAATGTTCAACTCTTGGAGCTCATGAAAGTGGTAGAGTTGGCTATGGTTTAGAATTATGGGATTCATGAAGAACTTCCTTGACCTTGACATGTTTGCACAACCATTTTCAATTTGAAAGACCTAGATATGTTTGCAAAATTGTTTTATACCATTGATACTTTTCCTTATGATGATGCCAAAACAATTTGAATTAACAAGAAAAATAAGAAATGGTCTTTTTGGTTCAATGTGTTATGGCTTTTATGGCTTACTATAACAAACAACCCCTAATTTTCACGATGCCAACTAATTTGGGTAAAATTTTCTCACTCCCTCCAATTTGACCTTTTTGCATCACTAAAGTAATGTATAACTTGAATGTTAAGATCATGTGCTACCACTAAGTATAATGTGGTTTAGGACAAGGGTTCAGTTCCCTCAAATGATTTGTCATTTTTTTTTCCACCAAATTTTGCCACTCCAACTTTCCAACATTGACAAATGGCTCCACAAGTTTTTCTACTTTAGCCAAAGTTCAAATTCTTTCAAATCTATAAAATAACCACTAGTCATACACCCAATGCACCTTGCAATAACCAAATACACCACACTTCAAGGGGAAAAGTAATCTCTCTTTTTCTTTTCTTTTTTCATTAATAGTAAGTCAAAAAATAACCAAGCATCTAATTATAACCAATTCAAGCATAGGGTTGGTAGTTCAAGTGTAGATAGCCACTACTAAAGCCACTCTGAAGATTCATTTTAAAAAAACATTGAACTCAATGGACTAAAACTGACCCTTTGAAGTATAATTATTCTAAACACTTGATAACATAAGAATGAACTATTCCAACAAATTTTTAAGTTTAGGGTTTGGATGTGAATTGGGAAAAGTTTTAAGGTTTTAAGGAAGAATGTTTTTTCCTATTTTTGGTTAGGGGTGTTGATGATGACAATGATGGAAACAAGGAAAAAAGGTGATGGAAATGCAATGGTGTTTATGTCTTTTATGTCTTTGTGTCATTTTTTTTTATTTGGGATGAGTGAGTTGGAGTGGATGTTGTTGGACACTGGTTGAATGTGAGGCAAGGGAGCTACCAAGTAAGAGGGAGTCAGCAAAATTTTCGTTGGGAGGTTGATCGAAAAGAAGGAGGTCTTTTAAGGACCTAAAAAGGTTGTGGAGCAAGAGAAAGAAGAAAGGAAGGCAAATAAGTTGGATTTTATATTTTTTGATTAAGGATGAGGGAGATGATGAAGAAAAGGCTAGATTGGCTATTGAGGAAGTACTAAGTGATTCTCTACGCCATATACTTTGATAGACATGAATTTAGTCTAAGAGATGGATTGAGGGTTGATGACATGGGGGAAGATAATAATCTTATGGGTCTCAAGAGCGGTTTGTCATCTTCTCAATGTGTGTGTGTCGTGTATATTTGTGTGTGAATGTTATTGAGCTGCATATCACAAGAGAACACCCTAATTATTGAGAACTTCAAAAATCAATCATATTCCGTCAAATTTTACAATGTGGATAAAGAAAGGGGGTTGTGGTTCTTTGTCAAACTCATGAAGCGGTCAATGGGGAGTTGAAGTGTGCTGGTTTTTGTGTATTGTCAATTTGAGGGGTGGTGTTTTGAGTATTGATTTATGCAATCTATTTGTACTCATGGGTCTATATATCACAAAATGCAATTTGGGACTTGGGTTCTTCTTGAAGTTTAATGTTGTTCTAAGAGTGTATGTGGTCTAAAGTAATTGAGAACATGAAGACCAGTGGGCTCAAAATAGAGAGATCGGAGAGATCTGACCCTTCAAAGACCTCAAGCTTTTTATTCTTGGTTATAGCAGGAATTTAGGTGGTTTCTGGCTCAAAGCCAATGGATAATTCTGAGATAGGCTCTGCCATTTAATATATATGTTCCTAGGACTGATTATTGTGTGCCCAAGTTTTTTTGTCACATCATGGCTTGCAGCCCATTTGAAATAAGAGATTGAAGGCACTACTCAAGTCCGATGGGTGGGAGAGGACCAACTGTGAAAAATTTGCTAGAAAAATGTGGGAGGGTGGGCTCCATGGGAACTGATCTTAAGAGTATGTCACCATTGGCAGATTAGACATTCAATTAACTCACAGATTGGGAGGAAACCCTGGCAAGGATTATTACACAGAGCACCCAGCAAAGCAGAAAAGGAAGAACCAAGAGAAATGACCCAAGCCAGAGCCAGAAGTGCAAACCCATTGTGGGTCACAAAAGGGCAAAGAAACAAATTATGTTCCAGAGCCCTCACCAGGTGCAAGAAGCATATTGAAAAGGAGAAATGAAACCTGAAAATCAGGGTGGAACAAAAAAATAAAATAAAATGGTGATGCTAGGTACTGAAAGCTGGTGGATGGTTCAAAGGATTGACTAGAAGGCCAAGGAATTCTCTGGAAAGTAGTAACTCAGGTGGGATAAAGGACAAGCAAAGCAATCACTATTTTACCAAATAATAGTTGGATAGTGCGTCACACACCGAAACTAATAGGTTTCTTTTTAAGGATTTTGTGATGTAGCCAAAGTGGTGATCATTCAGAAAATAATTTAGTCAAATTTGACTACATACTAGATATAAAAGTAGAAGAAACGTGAAATCCTTTTATATTCTTGGCTACCTAGAGGAACTTATCATTAAAAAATCTGGCGATTAGAAAAAAAAATTTCAAAATCTGGCGAACTTGGGTCTTTTTTTTCTTTAGTAAAAAATCCTTTGCATAGGACGAAAATCATATATTTTCAGGTCGAAATTAGGCGAAAATTCGCCAGTAAAAGAAACACTGGGACCGTCATTGGCCAGCATTCCTGCAAGTTTGATTCCTTTTTCACGTGATCAAGCGTCAGCCCTTCTGTCGGCATTCATTTTTCCTCCAAACTTCACTAAAGAAAACTACCCAGCTACATAGGAATCAATCCTTGTACGTAAAAGAAATTTGGGTTTTGTTGGGCCCCCCCCCCCCCCCCCCCAAACAGGAACAGGAACTATCGCATTGGATCCAACGTTAGGAGTTTTACCTTATTAGAACCATTTTCACATTACGTGATCCGGTTTTTTGGTGAAAGTGTTTAGACTATTTAAATTGGAACGGGTTTTTTTGGTGTTCAGAGTGTGAACACAGTAGGTAGATGTACAATATCCTATCTATTGGCAGGGCCAGCGTGTTTGTTTGTAGCATGGCTACACGTAGGGTCTAGGGTTTTAAGGGCTTAGGGTTTAAGGGTTTAGGGTTCGGCAGCTGAGAACGTATCCATTCGCGTCTGATATGCACCCAGGGACCCGGCGGAGCTTGAATCAAGCTCTGGGAAAGCTTGTTGTGAATTGCTTCATGAGCATTCATTCTATGGGAGTGGGCCAGAACTAGGCCTCTCTTTTAACCCACCACCAGCAAATCCGCTCCGAGTCTAGCGTTTTTTAAGCCGAGGGCTTTGCAAAAAGCTGCCGATGGTTAGGGAAAGAAGCTTTTGCTCGCGGGATTCCTGCTTGGAATCTGCAGCTGGAGGTCCCCACCTTTGGGAGACTAAGGGGGTTCATCCTGCAAGTGCCAGGAACGAGCTGTAGCTGGAGGTCCCCAGCTTTGCAGGACTGGGGGAGTCCATCATGCAAGCGCCAGGGCCGTGCTGCAGTGTCGCATATTCAGGCCGGTTTTAGAAGTTTTCGCAGCAGCTTGCCAATTACATAGCTGTAAATTCTCTCTCAACTGTCGGTTTTGCGACTTTTTCGCTTACTAGACTTGCTTGCAAGCCTCTCCGCGGCTGCCGATCAACATACGTCCTCACCATCAGCTTCTCTCTCTTTCTTCAGCTATGTCTCAGCATCTTCTCCTGGCCGCCAAGTCCACCGTCGAACCGATGGTTGCTGCCTGTTTGCTGTTTGGTCGTTGAAGATAGTTTTCGTATCTGCTGGGATATTGGCTCTGACGTTGTCGGCATCGACTTGTCGGAATCGTGCTCTCTTCTTCTTCTTCTTCTTCTTCTCTCTCTCTCACTCTCTGTGGTGAGAAGATGATGCAAAGGACTTCTTACTCGAGACATTTGCTCACATCTTTGGTGCAATCTGAAGAGTCCGCGAGCGGAGGTTTGTTTTCCTCAGGTACTACTACTAGCCTACGTCCTTCAAAACTCCTCCCCCTGGATTGAAACCGCCGGCAGAAGATCAGAATCCCAAACCCCCACTTAATTGTAACACTACCGCTGGTCGTCAAAATTTTGCGTGCACGCTGACAATAGCGATGGCTCTTCTAGACTTCTGGAACAGGTTCTAGACCTCTAGACCTGCTGCTAGAAACTAGAGAAGGAATATTGAGGTCCAAAGTTTCGAGAATGCAACTCACGAGTTCATTTTGTCAAGAAAAAAAATGTGTTGCAGCGATTTGGCTGAAAAGGATGCAGATGGTCGACAGATTTTGAGATTTTGGATCAATTTTTGTTTCATTTGTGGGTTTTGTCAGGTTTATAGAATTGCTTGCGAAAGATCAGATTCAAAGACTGTTGTGATGGAACTAGTTCGGCTGCAGTCACAAAAAGTGTTGGAGCGCTGGGCTATTGATGCTCAAGATGTGGAACTTGGAGAGGTGCTGGGTCAGGGTGCTTTCAGTGTGGTCAGAGCTGGGACATGGCAAGATGGGAATAGCAAAGTGGAGGTGAGAATAAAATCAACTACTTGTGCTGCAAATTTTCAATCTCAGAGGCTCCAACTCCTTCATAGCATTGTGAGATTTGTAATCACAAAAATTACACAAACCCAAATGAAAGAGTCAAGGCAGTTAGAAACTGCAAAGTGTCATTTTTAGATCATTTGATCTTTGCAAACTTGTGAACGACCAAAATTTGATCATTTTGATTCATCATTTGATCTTCATAAATTTGTGAAAGACCATTTGATCATGTGCTTTGAATAAAAATTACTTACTGAGGACCAGGATGATTAGGCTGATACGTTCAAAAGTCGATATCAAAACAAGACTGGTTGGAACTAACTGTAGCATTATCTCAAATGTTGTTTCTTTGTTATATCCTCATTTTGATAAATGCAATGAGTTGGTCATGGCCACCTCCAAGTTGTGGCTTCTCTAATGCCCAACACAAGTTTTTTTGGATGTTGTTAACTGGATGGAGGCTACAGACGTACCTTCAGTTGCTTAATCTTTTAAGATTCTGAGGAGCAGGTGGCTGTGAAGCAAATCCCCCTGCTTGACAAGGACATCACAACTGAACAATGGCAAAGGTTGTTGCAAGAAGCAGTTGTGATGGCAAAGGCATCCGAACGGTGTCGATTTGCTTGTCGTCTGTATGGCACTTGTTTCCTACCTGGTTATTTTTGTCTTGTCATGAAGCGCTATGTCACATCCTTGGACAAGGAGCTCCGGAAATATCCTGGTATTAATCTTGGACTAATTAACCTTTTGTCATCTAATCCCTTGATTAGGATGTTTGATTATGTTGTCAACAAACTCAAGATTTGTCATTTCTTGAACAAATTACTAAATGTGATGAGAATATTGAATGTTGATCGTCAACAAGAATTGTTTCGTTTTCACAGCCCTCTTATGTTTCTCAAATTCAGGCTATAAGTTGGGTATTAGATTTTCATGGGAAAAGCAACCTGTGCATAGCCAGGTAGCTCATGATACAAGTTAATAACAATTTTTTCCATGGATTGCTTTTTCATAGATCGGAAGGCACCACAAGCAAATGTGAACCAATGGATGTTGGATATCTGTCGAGGGGTTGTGGAGATGCACAACCAAAACATCATCTTACGTGACCTAAAACCTGCCAACATATTGTTGGATGAGTATGGAGGAGCCATTTTGGCAGATTTTGGCATTGCGAGGATTGTTGAAACTACATTTGCGCCCCTCCAAACAACTACTAAAGCAGGCACAATCGCCTACATGTAAATTCCCACAACCACCCTCATTTGTTCAATACCCAAGATGTCCTTCCTAAGTTCCTAGCCTATGAGCATTTACACTGTTCAACACCTTGTGTTCAAGTTGTTGCATATATATCACTTATAATGTTGGCTATGACAATGAAAAACCTAACAAGTAGGTGAGGCACAAATAAATTGCAAATTATTTTTGGGTTTTCCTAATTCAAGTTTACTTAGTGTGATATTGATTTGCCATCCAAATTGAGAGACATTGAACCCAAGTTGGATTCCTTTGGTTTTTCTCATAAAATCAAGATTTGGCAACTATGTTGTTGCAAATTGTGTCGTAGGATTTGGGAGACTCAATAAATGTGTCCAAAAAATATTTGTAGTAAAGCAGTAGTTCTTAATACATATATGCTAAGCTCTTTTGTCTCTTTGTCTCTATATGAAATTTACTAATTGTTTACAAGTTATTCAAAAGCACAAAAATACAAACAACAGATTTTTGGCTGTATTGAAATCTCTTCTTTTGTCTGCATAATTATGTCAGGGCACCAGAGATGTTTGATACAGAGCTTGGACCAGTGACCAAGAAGTCAGATGTGTGGGCACTAGGGTGCTTGCTCTTAGAGCTGCAAACAGGAAAGGTTCCTTGGGAAGGCGATAGTCCTGTTCAGATCATGAAAAAGGTTCAAAATCTGCAAAGAAACTTTTGATCCCCACTTTGCCCCAGAGTTGGTGGCTTCTTTTTTTATGCTCTAGAGTGGTTGAAACAATATGGATCTATTTCTCATTTGAAGCATCGAAGATCATTGATGGAGTCATTGTAGAAAATCTTATTAAACAAAGAATCTATTAAACTCTTTTTCTTTACAATAGATAGGGGAGAAAAGCATTGCTTCTAAAATCCAATTTAAGATGCATAATTCTGCTACAAATGTATTCCATTTGACATTGCTATAATTTGACATGTATGCCCCATGAAAATAGTATATTGCAAATACATTGATTGTGTATAATTTGATCTTAAATTCATAAAGTTTGGAGGATTAAAATGACATATGTTAACGTTGGAAACTTCAATCTTACATCTTGTTTCCTGTGCAGGTTTGTGTGAAGGAGATTCCACCAACTATCCCTCCTGAACTAGGTGCTGGATTCATGGATTTGTTCAACAAGTGTTTTTATTTTGAATCAATTCAGAGAGCTTCAGCAATGGATGTCTTGGAGGTGATTATCTCTCCACTTGTGTGTTTAAAATTGTACACAGGCCATCATGCACATGATTTACGCATAGCCAACCACGGAAAACTTTTATATAACATAATATATCTCTAGTTTGTAGAAAGTAAATTGATTGTTTGGATTTCAATTGCTTTAGAGGAACAAAGGAAACAAAATTCATCCCACCAAGAAAGAACAAATTAGATACAAACTTCAATAGCATTTTCTTGTGAATATTTGTTACATAACCTATAATCACTCACTTTAAATAGTTAAAGTAACAAGCGGGGTGTAACTTAATTTCTTTTAAACATCTCCACAGGTGAGATAATCATGATGTTTGTATTGGTCATTGTAGGGCACATTATAAGCCTAGATATTTATGATTTTGTAGATGGATATATATAGAGACATGGGAATTGTGTATTGAAGTTCTTAAAATAAATATGTGCTTAAGTAGTTTTGTATGCAACATAATGTCATGGAGGTTCCTTTGACATTGAAGGAAATGTTGTGGCATGATAAGTTGGGTCATGGAAGTAGGGATATGAGTATTTCATATAAAGTCCATATGATTTCTATTATGTTATTTCATCAATGAACTAGAATGTAGATTGGTGAACTTATTTTTTCAAGCTTGGTTCAATGTGCAGGCAATTGAAAAACAAGTCGGTTTATCAAGTGTAATCACACAGAATACATTCTACAACCGACAACCAAGCTCGATTCCTAGTTTGAGCTCCATTAGTTCAACCTCCAAAACCAACCATTTGGAAGAACAAAAATCTCTTTCAAATTCTATTTCATCAAGTTCAATGTCCTCAAGTAAATATCGTTCTTTACAACAACAAGCATCTTCTCGGAGTTCTACTAGTTCAATTGCCAAACTCAACATTTTGGATGTTACGGAACGTGGAGAATCAAGCATGACAACAACAAAAACATCTCATGCTAAAGATTTCAATATTGAGGGCTTGAACTATCCTGTCCAAGTGACCGTCCTTAAGGAGGACAAGAGTTGTTCCTTATTTGGCATTAATATAGCTGTGGCAAACGATGGCACATTATATGTGCTTTGCAGGGACAAAATGTCAAAGATGAAGTTGTTAATGTACTTTGACAACAAACTTGCAGGAGAATTATCTTGGCCAAAGTCGATGGGAGTTTCAAAGTGCCATATGTATGATCCTTTTAAATTCCTAGCTTCAGGCCCCAATGATACTTTGTATTCTGGAGCAACAACCCCCGAGGTTGAAGACCCCATGGATTCACTCATATTCATGTGGAAGGGTAAGAAATTTTTTCACCTACATCAAGGGCGTACAAGGAAATGTTATGGGCAACTTGTTGCATCTCCTTTGACAGGGACATTATATTGCAGTTGCACAGATGGGACAATCGAGGTGTGGGATGCAAATCTCAATTTTGTGACTGAATTCAAAGGACGTGAAAAGAGTGTGCCAGTACTTGCACTAGACCAGCGAACTGAAACATTGTATTCTGTATACATGTCTGCTCAAGTGAAGGTGTGGCGCAACAACACACTTGTTGCAATCTTAGACCAAAAAGACATTGCAACTTCTTTGATATGCACATCAGATGGGACTTTGTATGTTGGGCACCTCTTTGGAGACAAAATCAATGTGTGGCATGACCTAAAATTAGCTAATACGCTAACACGAGGGGTACCCACCGGTGTAATAAACTATAATGGGATTCGAAGCATGGCACTTCATGGGGAGGTCTTGTTTTGTAGTGATGATGTATGTGGGTACATTTCTACCCATGTGAGTACATATGATCATTCAGTTGGTCACATGCTCCAGAAAATTGGGATGGTGAAAATATTAAAACCTGAAAAAAACTTGCAAAGACCAAATAGGAAGTATGATGTGCAACTTGTAGCTAATGATGACGCTTTATATAGTGCAGTGAATGACGAATATGTACAAGTTTGGAAGTTAGTGAAGTAAATAATTGTGATACAAGCTTTGAAGATTTTGAAGTCCAAATCAAAACTTGTAGAGATCATCCATATGTGTTCAGTTTTTCCAAAAAAATCTTACAATGTATAATAGATTGTGCAACTTGTGAGTTCATGTTTATTGTCTAAAGTAATATTTTAGGTGGCTTGATCCACTATTTGTGATTCTCATTGGATATTTTGCATAGTTCATAAATGAAATATTTTGAAATATATATATTTTGTCACAAATTCTCCTTTTTTTAAAAATTGCTACAATTTCCTACAATATAAAAAGGTGTGTTAAGATTTTCTACTTTCATATTTTGAGTATTGCCAAATTTGGCTAAATATACTTAAGGATGAGTGCCATTTGAGCAACATCACAAAATTGGGAAAAAAAAAACATTGTGTAGTAGCAATTAAACATATCAAAATTTACATGTCATGTAAGTCTTATATCAAGTTTCAAAACATCAAGTTATTGTCAACAATAAAAAAATCTATTATAAAATTTGAGTTTTATTGGTTATGAAGATAGATCTTTTTCCTTACATTGCATTGATATTATAGGCATAGCCCATGTTATTACCTTGAAAACATATTGGTAATCGTGCAAAACATGTAATTGATTATCAATGAAAGTACGAGATAAAAGCTAGTTTTGTCTATGATCATAATGCAAAACATATTGGTTTTTCAATGAATGTGGATTGTCAAGGGAGAATTTTTTTTGGGATGGATTGTAGGGCATTTTCAAAAACCATCATATGGTCGAATCACATGTGTAAGGTTGAACAACACATGACATGAAATGGAAACTTAGTGCAAATTCAAGGCATAAGAACAAATGGGTATTTCCTTTGTTCCTTAATACCAAACTTTCATTTCAAATCATAGCAATTCCAATCTTTCATTCATTATATCAAGAAAACGCAATAAGGGCAACTACCACAAAGACGTAATACTACAACTTAAGAGGAATTTATATGTGAGGAGCATGTTCACTGTGATCCTTCAAAGTGAAAAGGCAAACAAAAAGAATGTTAATTTGAAGGCACAAATTTTGTTGCCACAATTGCACGAAGACATTCGTTGAACTCCTATACAAATGCAATTCTTAGAATTTGAATGTCTTGCCTTCTATTGCAGTACTTGGGAATGGGATTTTATTTAAGTAATTGTATGCTTAGGTCTGCAACTTATTTCATTCTTGATGGACTAAAAGCTTTAATTTTTGTGTTCATTGTTCATCAACGAAGATTATATCAATCAATCTTCACCTTCAATTGTGTACTTTCTTCGTCTATTTTTCAGGGCCAAAATTGGCTTTATGCACTTGAGAAGTAAGAGAGGTTTGTGAAAATCCCGGGATAGGACTACAATGATGTGACAATTATAAATATTTTACAACAAAGTCATTTGCAAAGGTCGAAACAATGCAAGTGATAAGTGCAAATGGAATTAATTAGAGTGTAGAAGGGGTTTGTGAGAATCTCAGGATAGGATTAGAATGATGTGACAATTACAAGCACTTCTCACCAAAATGCAAAATCAAAAATCAAGCAAAAATCAAGAATTTGAAAATGAAGTAATTTAGGAAGGTTTCCATGTCAAAAGTGAGAGAGGGAGGGGGAGAAAAAAAAAGTGCCAAATTCC
>Ga0116231_10010292_pt1 | contig 15148 bp, 15 predicted proteins | sample S1TSphgellanicum_2_FD_89695 | JGI IMG/M metagenome (GOLD analysis project Ga0116231, IMG submission 89695) | Host-associated microbial communities from peat moss isolated from Minnesota, USA - S1T2_Fd - Sphagnum magellanicum MG | ecosystem: Host-associated > Plants > Peat moss > Unclassified...
AAACTTTGGCTTTGATGTCTTTTCAAAACAAACTTCTGTCATAGCAATTTTGCAAAGCTACACTGCTCACATATGACCTTGGATCGTTCTAAAATTTTGGTAAAACATGAGCAACTATGTCTATTACCTTCTCACAAAATCTCAGCTCATTTAACTTTGGAAAGTGAAAGATCTTGCTACTTCCTTGAAGCCATCTCAAACTGGGACCTGAACACAAAATGACTTACAACTCGCTCTCAAAAACTCCAAAATCCTTGAGATTTTGGAAGATACATAAAATATATGTCTTATATATCTGCTCAAAATTTCAGCCCTATTGATGATGACCACAAAGAGATATCACTTTCAAAAGAAATTGACTTCAAAACTGAGACTAAAACTTCAGATGCTTGGATCTCTCACAATACAAGTCTAAATGACATGAAATTTTTCTCACACATATATTCTTATATGATCTATAAAATCACAAAGTTACAGACCCAAAAAAGCTTAAACAAAGGAGATATGACCAAAAAACCAGATCTGACACAGAGTTTTCAAAAGCTCTTAACTCTCACAATACAAGTCTAAATGACATGAAATTTTTCTCACACATATATTCCTATATGATCTATAAGATCACAAAGTTACAAACCCAAAAAAACTTAAACAAAGGAGATATGACCAAAAAACCAGATCTGACACAGAGTTTTCAAAAGCTCTTAACTCTCACAATACAAGTCCAAATGATATGAAATTTCTCTCACATATATATTCGTATATGATCTATAAGATCACAAAGTTACAGACCTAAAAAAGCTTAAACAAAGGAGATATGACCAAAAAACCAGATCTAACACAAAGTTTTCAAAAGCTTTTAACTCTCATAAAACATATCCTTTTCTTTTGAAATTTTGAGAGTAGAAGCGTCCTATAGTCTTCTATAACCTTTCCAAGTTTCACCCCAAGATACCTTTAGCTACTTACTGAAACAACAAAACAAAAAAACAAGAAGAAGGAGTAGATCAAACTGTTATGGACCGACTACAAACAAGTGGAGAATTACAAAACAAGACAAGCTTTATTGATCCATCAACTAGTGTTGATCTACTAAAGGGTTGTTCCCCATACTATCTCCTTTTATAACCCTGAACCATATTAGTCTCAAAATATCCTAGGTCATGATATTGCCAAAAGTATCACAAAATATCCTAGGCCATGATATTGCCAAAAGTATCCCAAAATATCTTAGGACATGACATTGCCAAAAGTATCCCAAGTATCCCAAAATATCCTAAGCCATGATATTTCCAAAAGTATCCCAAAATATCCTAGGACATGACATTGCCCAAAGTATCCCAAAATATCTTAGGCCAGACAGGTGGTGGTCTTCAACTACCTCTCATGAGCTTTATGCAATGGTTCCACCGGAAACATATTTTGGTGGAATATTTAATTTTGGTATATTTCCTACTATAATTGCTTTTTTTTATAGGCATTGGTGTAATTGGCTAAAGGGATTTATAGGAATTTTAGTACTTGCAAGCATTAAATGCAATTATAGTTGAGGTTTTGTGCTAGAAAATCGTTTAGTCCAAACTAGACTTGGACTTCATGTTCTACAGGCTTCTTATGTGGACTTGGCACTTCAGGTCATATGTCAACCAAAATGCGTTTCCTTGGCGACAATATGGGATTCTGAAGACAAAGTCAACCCAAGTTCCAAAATTTCAACATCGATAAAAGTGTGGGTGAGATTTCTAATTACCTTGAGGTTTCTGATTGGGTATTCATCCCATCAATTTCGTCAATTTTTTTCATCTACTTGTGGATATCAATGGGTGTGTGCCGAAAATGCACTCCCAAAACTTTCCTACTTCTTACAACTTAAATTTTTTATGATGGTCTAACAACACCTTCATTCTCTTCATTTAATTTCGATAAGATGAAAATTGGTCTATAAAAAACCAATTACGAAGTAGGATGTCTACAACTTGAACATATTCAAATTCGATGTTGTCCTTACTTGCGTTAGATTTTGTTAGTGCAAACAAATCCCACAACCTATTGTGAAGGTTGTTGAAGACTGCAACTAACTAATTCACCTTCACCCCTTACTCAGCCAACACTACAAAACTCATCAATTTTTTCACCACATAGGTGAGTCAACTGCCTTTCAACCAGATTACCTAGATTAATGTCGGTAATTTGGCTACATACATTCCTTTGAGAAAGGAAACCTTCCATCCTTTCTAGTCGACAAGTGCTTCTAATGGAACATTTTTTCCATAAATGGCCGCCTCCTTTTCTCTTTCCTTTTCTTTGGTTGGCTTGGTCAGTAATTTAATGATGCCTACTTCTAGTAGGTTGAGCATTTCGGCCACCATTTTTTCAATTATGAAAATTGGAATTCCTTGCACAATTGATTCCATAATTTTCGGATTGAAATGTGTGATGGCATGTAGAAACTCCTTCATTAATGGCCTAATCGAACTCAATTGCACATTGAACAAACTAAAAACGCCAACATGTCGAGCCCACTCTACATCTCTTTTAATAATTCATCGTTGGAACTTGTCCATCTTCGAAAAAATGATCTTTCCTTTATTGGAAAGAATCAAGCTACCATTTTCTCTCTCTTTTTGTCCTCACAATCTATTTCTAATGCAGGTTGGTTGCCACCTAGTTATGATTTTAAACTTTCCCTCCTCTTCATCTTTTCTGCCATCTCCTTGTTAATGTTTCCTTTCATCTTCACCAATAAGAAATTGGTACAAATTTCTGCAACATAACAATATTGGAAAGAGAGAAGAAGAATTGAATGAATAGTTCTTCCTTTCATACTAAAATTTGGGTGCTTAAACTCGATGTCGATTGCAAAAATTGTTTCGAAAATACATATGAACTCTTGTCCTTCTAACATTATTTCATTGGTTTGGATGAAAACATAACCGATCATGATTACCTCAACTACAAAATCTACAACTATTAATTCTGGGATGGAATCTTCCTATGTGAATTCCATATTGAAATTAGTCCATGCTGATTCCAAACCAAAGATTGCATAATCTCCTTTAACCAATTCTAAGGTCGAGTCTTTAATCAAATATTCCATACCAAAATTATTCCTAGTTGATTCCAGGTTGGAATTTGTCTCTGAACCAAAATTTCCAACTGCTTCGTTGAAAAGGTGTCGTTCAATGGAATTCCAACTTTTTAATTGGTTTCTACCAAAATTTGATGAATTGAACTTTTTTTTCGTTTCATAATTTTGTATACCAGTTTTCTAATGTCAACAACCAAATTTTTCAGTTAACTCTATTTTTCAGTGTAGTTTGATTATTTTTGATAGAACCATATTGAAACCTTTTTGTGAATCCTTTTTGTGTTTTGAGTCCTCCTTATGTTCTAAATCCTCTTTATTATCTCCTCCCCCTTTGATGGTAGCTTCTAGTCCTCTTGGAACTTTTCTCAAATATTTATAAGGTTTGAATTTGTTGATGTTCACCAAAATGAGATTTGGTTCAAACTTGTCAATGTTGATGAATAAACCTAGGAAACAATACTGTATTTTATATAAACCAAACCACAATCTTTTGAACTTTCTGGTGTTTTCCTTTTTACCCTTTGGAAACCAAAGAATTATGGCCCACATAAAAAAAGTCTTAATTTTGTGGTTTTGTTGAGCCCATAATGTTGTGTTCCATTGGCTTATATTTGTCTAATCTGTTATTTCCTGGCAGGTTTCATCCAAGTGTTCCAATTTTACCATGCAACTAGTCAAAATACCAGTAGGAAATAAGTCTCGATCAAGATGTGAATTGCTTGTGGTGGGCAACATGTATTTTGTTGGCATCAAAAGGTAAAGCCATAAACCAACTGAAATGGTGTGTGTCTAGTGGTTACTTTGAATGTTGTACAATATGCATATAAAACCATGTGTAGATGTTCATCCCAATCGGTGCCAACTTAGTAAGCAATGAACCAATGACTTTGTTGGTGGATTTTGCCTATCCATTACCTTGTGGATAATAAATGGTCAAAGTTGTATATCATATCAAAAAATGGTTTGTAAAAATCTCAATGGCATCATTGATAAAGTGAGTGCCTTAATTGTTTACCAAAGTAAGCGAATAATCAAACCATGTGAAAATGAATTCATAGACAAATTTAGTTGTCACAGTTGACATATTAATGCACAATGCCTTTGCTTCCACCCACTTGGTTGTGTAGTTGATTACTATTAAAATGTACTTGATTTTGGTATACCTAGTTATATGGGTTTGATTAGGCTAACAAAATCCAATGCCCACTTCATGAAGGGTTTCTATTGGTAATGAAGTTACTAGTTTTGCTATGTTGTTCTATATTAGATTCCCCGTTCACTAATAGTTGTCGCAAGCTTAGCAATATTGGAAAACATACTTATGCATTCAACCAACAATGGCCACCAATACTTCACATCCAAGATCTTGTGATTTGTGATTTTCAAATGGAAAATGCCCACCAATGACTCCCTCATGCATTTCTTGTAGCACTATGGAGATTTTCGAGTCCTCAAGGCAACGTTTCAAAACTTAGTCTTGACTTTGATGGTATAATTTACCTTATACCAAAAAAAAAGTAAAACTTTCGAAGCTAGTTTTTTCTTTTACTCTTGGCTATAATGAATTGGAAAGTTTTTAGTAGTGACATACTCGAAAATTTCCTATAGCCACATCGATTGTAAAAGGAAAAGTGTAGCATCAGTTGTTTGGTCCAGTATTCCACTTTTTTTTATGAGATCGGGCATTCGAGATAAGGCATTCACCACAAAGTGAAATCTCCCTGGTTTATAAATTATTGAAAAATCATACTCTCAGAAGAGAAGTAGCCACCTTGCTATTTTCCCTAAAACTTGGGGTTGTTAAACCAAGTATAATAATGCCATATGGTCCACATAGAAAATGAATTTGTTATCCAACAAACAATGAGGGAATTTATGGAAAACATACACCATGTGAGTGCCTCCCTTTCAATCCTTGTATAATTTCATTCAACGTTGTTGAACAACCACTATGCATAGGCAATCGATCATTGCATTTTTTTGTAAGGTTCTGCACCAGCATAACCTCAACTACCAAATTAAAAGCATATGTGTGAGCATGAAACTCAATGTCCCAATGAGGTGAAATCAAAATTGGTGCATCCATGCTTGATTTCTTCCCAAGCCTATTGGCACTGTGTCCTCCACTTGAAAGCTTCTATCTTTCACAATAGCTTGGTAATGAGAGCCATAATGAAAGCAAAGTCCTTGATGTACACTTGTATTGTGCCATGCCATTGAAAACATGAATGTCCTTAGGTGTTTTTGGTGTAGGCATGTGTACAATAGCCAAAATTTTCTTTGGATCTGGTAACTTGCCTTCCTTGGATACCACATGGTATCCAAAAATAATGCCTAAATGCACAAGAAACTTGCATTTATTAGGGTTCAAACTTATATCGAATTCTTTACATTTATCAAAACATTGTCATAGCTTTGGTAAATGGTTGTCTACATTGCTAAACATGTTAAAGTCATCAAGAATAGTTTCATGAACACTCCAAGATAATCCTTAAAAGTTGTACTCACCGCCCATCGATAAGTTGGTGGAGCATTCTTGAGCCCGAACGGCATGACCACCCAAATGAAAGTTCCCTAATCAATGATGAATGCAATCTTGTACCTATCTTCAAGGGTGATTATGATCTAGTGATAATTGAAAAATCCATCCAAAAATGAATAAACTTTGTACCCCTCCATTTTGTCCAACATCACTTCAATAAAAGGTAAAGGATATGGATCATTTTTAGTGGTAGCATTGAATTGTCAAAAGTTCACATAGATCCTAAGTTTGTTCTTTTTTGGTACAATGACAATTGGCGATAACCAACTAGCTTCCTCCACTGGGGCAATGAACTTTGCACTTAAAAGCTTGTCGAAATTTTGTTTGATTATTCTAGCATAATTTGGGTTCATTCAGTCCCTGGCTTTGATGGTAAGTAAAAAACTCAACAAAAAAAGGATCATCAAATCTTAATAGGACAACTTCATAAACTTTCTACATAAACAAAACTAAAGCAAATACAAGGAAGAAGACCTTGTATACAAAAAAACAAAATACTCACAACATATAAAAAGTAAACAACACATAGAACTCTATGTATAAAAGTATGACAAGAAAAAACTAATTTTACTCAAAAAAATATTCCCGTACAGTCCTCAAAGGTACATAGCCTAAAGTACCTCCAAAAAAGAAAGTCGGAAACAATGGAACATGTAGTTAGCCCAATCCCAAAAAAATCAATCCTAAAATTAACTTAATCTAAACCAATAGTAAAAAAACCGGATTCAGTAACAAGGTTTTCGGTATAAAAAAATTCGATACATGAGTTTTAGTAAGGAAAATTCAATTTTGGTAAAACTTTGGTAGAAATCTAGTTTCAATAAAATCTATCTTCAATAGAAAATAATGCTCAAACTTGCACAAAGCATCCCTAGCCCTACTTCCCCATTGGCACTTACATGATGGCATGGAGACCAAAAGTTAGGTCTAGAAATGATGACCTTTTGCCACCAATTATAAACTAAGATAGGGGAAGAGTTACCTAACCCTTTTAAGGGTGACATGACCCCTAACCTAAGAGGTTACATTGGTAAGAACCTTAGCAATGATGGGGACCCATTCTTGGAAAAGATGAGTTCTTGGATGTGTTGGGCCTTGGTGACACTAGGTTGGAGACCTGTTTGGGGATTGACCCCCCTTCCAAGAAGGTCACCCATTTGCCCATGGCAACAATTATGGGGACAATCCACAACAATTTGTAGCCCTTCAACATCATATGCATAATCCACTACCTTTAAACCAAATACCAGAAAAGTAGGTATCCTTAAAGAAGGGTCGCAAAGGTCCACACAAGCCTGCAATTAAAGGTGGCTAAAAACTAGGGTAACTATGTCTTCAAGATAAAATTTTAAATTAGCCTTGGGTTTGGGCAATTACTTGGCTCATCATGCACTTCTACCCTAGGAAAAGGAACCATAAGTGAATGCCCAAATGCCTATGATTACCATTGAGGTGGCAAGGCATAGGGTTATTGACACATTTGTTGATGGGGGGTCAAGAGTAAACATTATTACAAATTCCTTTTGTGTACAAATAGGGTTGCAAGGAATGTAGCATTCCCCTTTCTAGGTGAAAATGGCAAACCGACAACAAGTGTAGCCCACGGGGATCTTCAAGGTCCTTCCCATTTGAATTTTAGGGTTAGAATTCCTTACCATTGCAATCGTACTAACGATGGAAGGACTCAATGAAGAGTATTCCATGTTACTTAGTAGACCCTAATTATGGCAAGCCAAGGTCCATCATGATTGGAACACATCTTACTCTCCTTATATGTTGCAAGAAGAATAATGATAGTCCTTACCCATGTTATATATATTCAATTCAACCATGCCATCAATTAATAACCCTTCAAATGTATGATTGGATGCCAAATTAGACCAATGAAGAAGAGGACCAAATGTTACAAACTCACCCATAATTACAATCCATTATGGATTGGACATGGGAAACATTCCCCATTTGGTTGAATGCTACAAGGTGGGTCCTTTAAAGAAAGGTGATCAAACGTCAAAACCAATCAAGGATGTGGTTAAGCAAAGTGAAGACCGAAGGGAGGTATATCCTACCCATTTTCATGAAGCCAAGGAAGGCTCAATAGAAGTATATGAAGAGCCCACTAGGTAACAAGTCAAGGGGCATACCATCCTTGGATGGAACTTAATTCACAAGGAACAAATCACCCATATTAACTTGGGAAGTCTAAAAGTTATATAATTAATGAAGGTTAGCTCCAAAGTTGGTGATCATTTTTGAAAAGGAGCTGAAGCTTTTTTTCACAAATATAAAGATGTGTTTACTTGGAGCTATCAAGACATGAAAAGTATCCCTCATTCCATTTGCGAACATCAAATATAGTTGGAAGATGGGGCCACACCATTTTAGTAGCAATGATATCGAATGACTCCCAATTATGCTAGCAAGGTGCGTGAAGATGTAGGCCAATTATTGGATGCCAAATTCATTGTTCTAGTAGGTTTAACCAAATGGTTGTCCCTCGTTGTCATTGGATTCAAAAATAAAGGGAAACTATGCATTTGTGTGGATTATAGGCGGTTGAACTCATTAACAAAGAAAACCCAGACCTCTCCCATTCATTGATGAGGTCTTGGATTTGGTAGCTAACAAGGAATTATACTCCTTGGATGGGTTACATTGGAAATGTTGGGTAGAAAAAAAAGAAAAAAAAAAGGAGAAACATGATAATGATACTTGTCTTTTGTCTACCTACTATCTTGCAATAACTAAGGTCTTGTAATAATTATTGTCTTGCAACCTACCATCATTTGTAGACTTGAAAGAAGACCTGCAATTACCTATAGGCCTCCTCAGCTTATGCCTACCATTTGTATCACCTACAAACCTTTTGTCGTATCGTCTAACATTTATAGCCCCCTTTAAACCTTCTAGGTGCATTGCTTACCATTCGTAGCAATGTTACCTTCCTTGCAAACTTCAAATCTCAAGTTTATTTCTTTGCTACTACCTTCCCATGGCAATTATCATCTTATTTCCTACTCCATAAACTACTACAAATAGTAGATAGTATTCTTAATCTTATAAAAGAAACACATAACTAATATATGAGCACAACAAAATTCTATATAATTTTAGTATGAATTATTTTCCCCATATTTTTCTCATATTTTAAATATAACAAAAACATCAACAAAGAGCCATGAGAATCCATCAACCATTTTCCATTGCAATGATAATAGTACATTTTATTTCCATACTTTCCTTTTTTCTCTTCAATGTCAAATAAACACATTTTTTCAAGAGAACTCTCCTAACCACATATCCAATCTAAAATACTCCAAGGGACTAATATATAATCCCCTTTTATCCTCCTCCCAATCCCCTTTCTCCCATACCACATAAGGTCCACATGCCTTCCATGAAAATAAGCCCTCTCTATCCTTATCATAATCTTTATTATAAATCCTTGCATGATTGGTGGATTACCACCAACCGTTAGTAAGTTTTTACCACTAGTAACTCTTTAGTTATTAGGATGCCCATGGCACTAATTAACCTAGGAATTTTTACCCTTAACAATAGGGATGTTTAGTTGTGTTCAATTTTTTGGGAAAACATGGTCATGACCAAGATGGTGGTACGTGGTTCAACAATAGTCACTTGAAAGTTAAATTTTTTTTATGGAGTTCCAAAACAAACTTGGGCTCATTGTTGCTTCACATTACCATTAATGATCAAATGACCAAAAAAAAAGGCATAAGTGTATTTTCCAATCGTGAAAATTTAACCATGAAATGTCTTAATCTCATGGTTGATGGTGTAAACATGATCATTTCTATTTTTCATTATATGCAATTAGTGATGAATAGCCATAACAAAAGACAATCATATGTTTGCCTCAAACCTATGAAGTGTTTAATGTTATTTTGAAATTACAAGTGGTACAATATATTCCATATCTTGGCACTACCACCCTAAATAAGTGTTTTAGTAAGATGAGTTCAATATTAATTTGATAGGAGTGGTAAGTTTTTGTGTTTGGATACTTGGAAATGGAAATATGCATATGTTGTTTATGGATTTCCATAAATGTGTTTGCATTTGTGATAAAATATAACAAGATTGTTCAAGGTGAAATCCAAATGCAATATTTGTTCCATATACTATGGTGAAAACATCACATGATGAACTATCTATTTGTTGCATGACATATGCATATATGCGCATTAACAAAGGATGAACATTCATAATTTGCTTAGTAATTAAATTGTGTCATTTGGCAATTTTTTTTTTATTGTCATATTTGAATTGTATATTGTACAATGCAAATTAGGACATGTGTTTTTACTAAAATCCAATGATGTTCATGAATATATTTTGTACATTATTAAATTGATGCCCAATAATATCAAAACTAACAAAATCACACACATAAAAACATGCACACAAATTGTCTCCTAACTAAGGTAAAGGTTTTCTTACACTAGATCACCAAATCTAACTACAAATTAACATAATGTAGCAAGATGATCCAAAGGTAGTTTAATTCCAAACATGATCCAAAGGTAGCATGATGATTTAACAAAGGTAGTCTTTCCAACATTCATATGACAATTCCATAAGTTGTTGTTATAAATTGGATAATTTCAAACTATAATTTACTTAGCCCATTCCCAAGTGAAGAGGCATGGAAAGGTGTTTTTTTAGATTTGTGTATTTTTCAAGTTTTTATTTTCAACACCATATTCACAAGAAAAATTTGAATAACTTTTCTATGAATTTGCATCCCAAATTTGTTATAAAATTCAATTAAACTAAATCTTAATCCAATTGTTAAATTAAATTTAGAGGAATTGAAATTGAATTTAGTTGAATTAGAATTCAATTCAAATGCAATTCAAGTTGTATTGCCATGTTGTTCACACCTTAGTTTCATATAAGACTGAATTAATGCCTTTCATTTCAAGAACATTCAAATTTATTTTCTTGTTCCATAAGGATAAATTTGTCTTTTCCTTGTTTTTTCAATACTTTTAGTCTTAGTACAAATCATAAATTGTATAAATTTTTGTTATTTATTGTAATTATGTAAATATTATGCGGGAGTTATATGCACAAAGGACAAGAAAGAACAAATGTGAAAACATATTATGAGTTTGGTAATGAACCAATGAAAATGTGTTTCAAACACAAAACAATAATGAAGGTCAACCATAGAATCAAAGATATTAAACATGTGTTTTTATCACGTAGGTTGGGGTTTTTGATGGAGCATTTTTTTCATAAATTTTTATGTTTTAATATGAACATATTTTTTTCTCCTTCATTATGGTTTGCATTCACTTAAGTTGTTAAACAAGTGATGTTCGCTTCATTATGTGTGCATTATGTGAAGAGAAATGATTGAAAGAATTAGTGAACCAAAAAAATGAATGTATTGTTAATATGTGTTTTGATAATCTAACTAAGGTTTATGCATCACATCATTACTATATAACACAAGTGATAGATATCAATCCATTTATAGCTATACAAACATATTTAAAGTGACATGAATATTCATATTTCAAAAGAGAGGAAAAAAATCTAAATGTTTAGAACCTACATATTTATCAAGTTACTTAACTAAGATAAAACAATTTGAAGATGTAGTAATATAAAATAAATCAATACAATAATGGTTAAAAGAAGTATATATCTGAATAATATTATTTTTGAAATCCACATTTGACATTTCATTGTCTCCTAAAATCAATCTTTAATTACCAAAATTGAAGAAGGATTTATGAATGTTTACAATACATTATACATGCAAAATAACATTTGATAATTATTACAAGATTATGTACATAATATGAATAAATAAACAAAAATAACTTTGTGCATATCTCGTGACAAAATTAATGTTGTATTAACAATCTATTTGGGATAATAACATGTTCGAGAATTCAAAATTTCCTATCAAAACATATAAAAAGAACTTTGGATGAATCTTCTATTGATTAAAAATGATTTTTCTATGTATTCACAATTGATTAAGTTTGTGATCTTTTCATTTTTTTTTGTGGAAATTCATTAATTAAATATTCAATTTGAAACATCATTAACAATATGGGTAAATGACCAATGTTGTCCTCATTACAAATGTCATTGCTCTTGATAAACTTACAATATAAAAAATTAATGATTTTCTATTATATTAATTTAAAATATCCTTGCAATTTATAGAAACACTTATATTATTATTGACACTGAGGTATGAAGTAGAAAATGAGGAATTTGCCATAAAATAATCAACTTGATGATATCAAATGGTTTGTATATAAACCTTTTAAAACTCATTTGGTGATTTTTTTCCGATATGGAAAATATGACCTACTAGAAGAAAAAAAATCATCTTGTTTATTACATAATTTATTATACATCAATGTCATTTTTATATTTACATTTTATTTATTATTGTAGTACATTGGCATCTTTGACACCTTTTATATTATTTGTAAAAAACTTATTATTTTCAAATTTATTTTTTCCAAATAAATTATTTTTTATCAAGGAAATAAATAGTCTTTTGGAATATTCAAAAAGATTTTATTCTTGACATTTTGAAATTCATTAATTATTTTACAAACATGTGTTGAAGGGGTGAAAGCGCATTAGGGTGGACCAAAAACGATGGTTGAAAGTCCATTTTCAGAGTCCAAATGTAGTGTATTTTCACATTCAAACATTTAAATCATGTTGAAGTTAACATTTTTGTTCATATCCAAATTCATGTGCTTCTAATTTAAACTTTTAAAAATCATATCTATAAATATGGCTCTTGGAAAAATCAATTTGGATATCTAAATGGACTTTGTGAATTTTAAGGTCTTTATTTTGACTTTTTTTAAAATGAGAAAACTTTTTTTACTTTATTTTTTCATCTTAATTGTTATGAGCCTACATTGTAGGTCCCCCCAAAATTTTGAACATGTTTTCCAAATCTACTGGAGAAAAAAATCCATAACCATTAAAAAAAAATTGTGACATTAGATGTGGCCAACATTGTAAAGTCCATTTTTCACTAAGTATTGAACTTTTTGATTATTTTTTTTCAAAGTTAAGATGACTAGAGTAGATGTTTCAAATTTTCAACTTATATTTTTAGAATTTCTTAAATGCATTTGAGTTGTAAAAATTTAGACTTGACAAAACCAAAAAAACTACCATTGTGACTTTCATAAAAGTACATTGTAGTGTGCTTTTACCTGAAGTTGCTTTCGTATAACAATAATCAAAACTATTCAAGTAATCTTGAAAATATAATGAATCTATTAAATCATGTGTGCGTTCCATGTTCCAAGAATATGTTGAAGTTACAACTTTTTTTCAATGTGTGTCATTAATTGATTTAAATGCATGGAAAGATGAATGGCTTATTGCCATAGAAGTTTTACAAAAAGGCATAAAAAACAATAAAGACAACAAAAAAAAAGGAAAAAGTGATATAGTTTGTGGGCAAAACACTAATCTTTGCAAATTGGGTGCAAAATGAGATGGGTAAGATTTTGAAAACTATAAAAGTTGATGACAACAATTGTTAGTTTTAAAAAAAATAAAAATTCCAATGACGTAGGAACTAGTTTATATGGGGTTTTTTGCAAAAAGTTTCATATGTCCTTTCTACATGACCATTCTAGTTGTATGGTCATCCTTGAACCGTTCTAAAGACAATTAAAAAATAACTACCTCATTTTCAAGCCTAATTACTTCATAACTATTTCATAATTTTTTTGGTATAATTATTTCCTTTTCCTATTAACTTTCATAATAACTATCTCTCACCTTTCTTGATACTACCTCCATCTTATAAGTACCCCACTCCTTTTTCCTATCCACCAACATATATATATATATATATATATATATGGTGTCTTTTCATGTCCATAAAATGTATATTAGTTTAAATTAAATTTGACCTTGACATAAATATATGAAAACATAAGAAAAATTAAAATAGTTGATTGTCACTAGTAGTGCATAGCAATGTGGAACTCAAATTTTTCATTTTTGATGTAGTTGAAACATGTTCAAAATTTTGGCTTTTGATTTCAAAATCAACATTCAAAGATTTAATATTATGGTTAAATCAATTGCATGTTAACCATAAATCACGTCTTTCAACCTATTATCACTATGTATCACACCAAGGCTTTGAAGACTTTAAAATAATTTTGTGCGTTTTGTTATTTAAGAGTGCATGATTGACATTCAAGTGCATTTGTGTTTCACCTTTTCATTCAACAATTACATTTAAAAGCTTAATGACTTATTAAATAATACATTATTTATATTTTGAAAGATGAATATTAAATTATAATTAGTGTTTTTGACCTACACACCATGATTGCAAATTTAAATGTTTTAAGAGTTCATATGAAAAAAAAACATGTTTTGGTGCATTTACAACCATTAATTAAACCACATTCTACATTCATACATTTTTCTTAATGAATTTGATGATAATAAAATTTTCATAATGTCCATAATTCCAACAAGTGATAAATATTAATATAACATGATAATAGCTTTTGCTTTGTATTGAAAATAAAAATTACAAATAAATCAATATGAAGTTCCATTATAAGTATATTATTAAAACTAAATTATTGACATTTAAAAATAACTAATACCGGTATTTTCAATTTAATGATGATTTAAATAAATAAAACCATTAAATTTCATCTTAACTTTTTTGTAATATTTTAGTGGAAATATTTTAATTGTAATAAAATCATGTTCAAATCGACATGGAAAATGAAATATCCATCAAAACCTTTTGTCAAAGTTGGATAGGTTTACATTATTTATATAAATGTTACATTTATGATATTAATTAGATTCAATAAACTCATTCTAAAAATTACATTTATTAATATTTAATGGGAAGTGGCATTGAACAATCTTTTAATATCACCTCTATACATGACTTGGGGGTGGAACTTTTATTTATTTTACCTTTTCTAACCACCCTCTCCTTGGAATGGGTAAACATTTTTTCGTCCTTTTTAATTATTTTTTTCCTCAAATCAATCGAATAGATTTCCCGTTTCAACTTTGGTTTCTTTTAGAATTCATTAAGACTTGACTTATTTTTCCAAAATTTATTGAACCTTTAAATCACTAGATTGTTCTTAGACCAAGGTCTTGAAAGGACATCCCAAGATAGGAAGAAAATATTTCCAAATTCGAACATCCCTATTCAAAATTCAAATTATTTTGATTTAAGAATGATCTTAACTTGGTCAACAACAAAAACACACCCAAACAATATTATGAAATTAAAAAACAAGAATGTCAACAAGGAATGATACAATAACAACTTCAAGCAATGGCAAGGATGTTGAAAAGACATATTGGAAACACTATTGGCATTGGGTTGGACATGATTATTTTTTTTTGAACAATGTGCCGGGGGGGGGGGGGGGGCAAAAAAAGTTTTAAAGTTTTAGAATGTTTGGAAAAATTTTTGAAGAACAAAAAAAATAAAAAAAGAGAAC
>Ga0116231_10010293_pt1 | contig 15147 bp, 7 predicted proteins | sample S1TSphgellanicum_2_FD_89695 | JGI IMG/M metagenome (GOLD analysis project Ga0116231, IMG submission 89695) | Host-associated microbial communities from peat moss isolated from Minnesota, USA - S1T2_Fd - Sphagnum magellanicum MG | ecosystem: Host-associated > Plants > Peat moss > Unclassified...
ATGGCACGTTTCCACCATTTTTCAACATAAAAAGGGCCATTAACATTAGCAAAGGATTTTTTTATTATATATATAATTTAAAAATTACATAATTTTACAATGGGTTTTAGGACTTGTATCAAAATATATAAATATTTCAATTAGAAATGTATTTTAAATTATTATAATTTACACAAATTAAATTTTAAAAGTTAAAAAATAATTTGAAATTTCATATCATGAATAAAACTACAAATATGTTTTGTTTAAATTAACCTAGAATGTTTGTGAATTCAATGTCAATTCAAAAATGCATTTATTAAGTCATTTACAATTTTATTTTCAATACATAAAATATGTCCATTTTTTATTTTTTCCAATATGACTAGGTATAATTTTTATTTATTTTGTAGTGATACTAAAATGGTAATCATCCATTAAAAATTTATCACATTTCATTATAAACAAGTTGTGTAGTTGATAACTTGTTTAAATCCTTCAATATTATGGTTACTTAATATATTTTAGTGTAAAAATTTGACAATATATATTTAAAATTTGACCAAAACAAATCTTTCAAAAAAAATATTTTTTAATGTTGTTGCACTTTTAAATTAGCAAAAATTGGCCACAATAAGAAACATTAAGTAAATATTCAATATAACCATTTAATTATGAAGACCACATTTGTTTAGTAAGATGAATCATACAATAATGCAAATAATTAATTACCTAACTTTGAAAAAAAAACTTAAAAATTAAATTTTAATGATGTAAAAATATATTTTACATTATTTATTTATAAATAAAGAAGAAATAAAATATTTGGATTCCCCCCCCCTCCCAACTAACATATGTGTTTGGTTTTGAATTTTTTTAACTTGGCATTTTTTTGGGGGAAAAAATGGAAAAAATAGTGCAAATTCAAGAAAGAATGTAAACAACAAAAAAAATTGTCAAAAAAAAAAAAAATCAACAAAAACAAGGTTACTCTTAATGAATAAAAGTTTAAATAATTTTAATAACTCCAACATTAAAAACATAAACAATTTCAACATCAAATTTATTTGAAAAATTTTAAGTTTGATCTTTCATATCATTATAAACCTTATCCATTTTCTTTGAAACTTTAAAATAAATATTAATGATGTAACTAAAAAACATTTGTGATGAATTTTCACCATTTTGTAAACATAAAAAAGGCCATCAACATCAACAATATAACAATATATATATGACATTTATATATATTTTAAATGATATAATTCTACAATGGGTTCAAAACTTGTAACCAAATTATAAAATTATTTAAACAAATTTGGACCTCCATACATGGCTTATAGCCAAAACATGGCTAAATTTTCTTATGGATGATCTTGAAGAAAAATACAAATTTAAAAAAATGAAAGGATTAAAAAAATCATTAATGTCATTATTATGATCATCATTTGTAATTCATTAATTTATTTATTTTTGAATGAAAATTTTTAATTCGTCTTTTAAATATTTAAACATAAACTTATAGCAAAAAAACTTAATTTTTTTGATAAACCATGTTTAAAATAAAAATAAAAATAATAAAATATTGATAATTTTCATAATAATCATATTATTATTTTTTAAATTATTTTTAATCCATTATTTTTAACATGGATTTTTTTTCATACACCAAAAAAACAAATGGGGAAAAAATTAGGGATTATTTTTCAGGTTTTTTGGTGTGGTATCATGAACATTCATAATAATAAACTTGTCCATGATGCGTAAAACAAACTCGGGGAAAAACATACATTCCAATTTACATAAATGTACAATAATTTAATATATGGAAAAATTTGTACTTTAGAAGTTTAAATGCATCCTAAACTTTTTATGCGTGAACATTTTGATCTAATCACTAACCCTTAAACTTTATATGTGTGAACATTTTGATCTAATCACCAACCCATTCAAATATAAATGTGAAAATTTTCAAATTTTTATACATCAATTTTAAAAAATTGTAATGAATGCAAAATTCAAATCTTAAGTAGTGGATTGAACAACATTCAAAATGAATGATTCAATTCATATGCAAATGTTAATAGTTCAAGAAATGAAAAATAATTTAATAATCCGTTCAAGTATAAATGTGAAACATTAAGTTGTTGTGTGTGTTTCAATATATACTAATAAGTGCAATATGCAACATTTGAATAGTGGTTTCAATATGTTCAAAGTGAATGATTCGATTCATGTAAAAATGTTGATAGTTCAAAAAATGTGAAAAAAATCATTAAACCCTTCAAATATGATTGCAAAATATTTAGTTTCATATGTTTTTATATATTAATACAAGTGCAAAATGTAATTTGTGAATAGTTTCAATATATTAAAAGTGAATGGTTCAACTTTGATAATTGAAGAGATGAGAAAAAATTCACTATTCCATTATAATAGAAATGTGGGGTTTAAAATTGTTGCATATGTTTTAGTAAATTATGACAAATGTAAAAACTCGTAAGTAATGGTTTCAACATTTAAAAAGTTAATAATTCAACTCATGTACCGTGTTGATAGTTAAATAAATGTTTAAAAAATCACCAACCCATTATAATGCATTATGTAAATAAAGTTAAAGGGTACCTCAATTTCCATGTTAGAAATTTGAAATTATTAAATAATTAAATGAATTTGAAATTATATTTATAAATGAATAACATAATGAATGTAACAACTATGAATAATTTTAATTATTAATTAGTGCAATAAGTCATTTGCAAACTTCAAATAGCCAAATGTAGTTGAAAAATAATCAAATTGGACAATAATCACAATGTGTGAGGGTGGAAAAAAACAAGATTTGTTCTTGTGCAAATTCCTCCCATCACATTCAAATGCTTGAACCTTCCCCCTATAACTCATGGCAAAGACAAACTAAAACCCTATTTATGACCATGGTTAAGTTTGTTATCTAGAGTTTGTACATGTCCTTTAACAATGCCACCATTGTTATATGGATTAAACCTATTATCCATAGCCTTAAGATCCCTCAAAATTGAATTAACACAACCCTTTTGAAGCTTATATGAAATTATTCAATATAAAATTATGTTCCAACTTCATGTGCATTGTCAATTGGTTTATAATAGTCTAATATGTCAAATTTTCAGCATTTATATATAATTAGTCCATACTTGAACCTAATTAGATTTATTCAAAAGCCACCCATGGATTTCATGGGAATAATTTTAAACTAAAAAGTAGTAAAAGTTTTCAATGCAAAAAATAATATCATGAATTGAAAATTAGGAACATTTAATGAAATTGACAAATTACATTGCTTTCTAGATAGATGAGTGGGAAAGAAGGCTCCTAGTACCTTTCACTATGATAACAATGTCTAGAGAATGAATGTGTATGCTTAACATTAGAATGGAAAGACTTCAAAGATAAATTGACATCATACACTTGAATGGTTCAATTTTCAAGGTCAATTATGACATTTATAGTCATTGAAAGGAATTTGATGGTTCTAAGAAACAATATGGGTGGAATGGGAATAGTCGATTAATCCATATTGGTTAAACGTGATGGGACATATTTGTGATATGTTGTAAAATACTCCATAAATTACTATTAGGCAAATTTATATTCATATGTTTAATTAATAAAAAATCTATCATTTCTTGTTGGATTTGTCTTCCAAGTTTTGGCATTGATTTAAGAGAATTATTTCATGACGATTGTATTCATCTTGCATCACCTTTAAAGCTTCTTGCACTTTCATCTGCACTCCATAGTCCAAAGCTTCATCCAAGGTCTTAGGTAGGGGGATGGGGTTTGCTCTCATTGCAATCCGTGCAAGCCGTTTTTCTTCTATTAAAGCTTGGGATATTGTTGCTTGCCTCACAACCTCTGCTACTTCTTGCTCCACCTACCACAAAATTCCCAAAGTCTAATTCTTTTAACATGCATGCTTATTTTTCCTTTGTGACATGAAGAAAGGTCATCACTTCTTGTGAAAGTTGAAGAAAAAAAAATAGAATCAATCATCTACTTATGCATATAATAATTTATAAATATTTCTTCAAGTTATGGACAATTGACATCAAAACAACATTATATGTTTGAAGATGCATGCAATAAGTTGTGGGCCAAGGCTTAAACCATCACTAAAATTATGCTATATGTTAATAATTAATAGAAATCAAGATTAACAAACATAAAACTCATTCATTCAAATATTCGTCAAAAGTGTGGGAGCTTAAGTCTATAAAAGAATATTTGTGCAATCAAGGAAGGGTAATCACTTGCTAGCATGGTGTGTATGTACATTCTCCACTTTCAAAAAGAAAAAGAAAAATATGTCCTATTAAGGGCCAAGTTACACTTTAACATCCTTATCCTATTTTTAATAGTTGAAATAAGTCAAACATGTAATTATGTTTTAAATTAGGTTAAATTTTCAACAAGGTGGTGAGGGACATTTAAGTCAATTATGCTTTCAAACCTTGTATTAAATGGGGACTCCACTTCATGGGCCCAAAAAAATGGCATTGTGATATATTAAAAAGTAATATGTTTTGGTAACTACATTGTGAAATGGGTAGAGGCTAAAATATTTAATGACAAATATTATTAAATGTACAACAAAACTCCTTTGTCCATAATTATTAGGTCTCTTTTGGAAAAACATTAATCTCCTTTTGCTTCATGAATTTCAATTTTTGCAAGTTTTTTTACCCTTCTATTTGCTAACATTAAGTGATAGAAACTTGGACCATATAATTTCATGGCATGTCTCAATTCCCTTTACACCCATCAAACTTCTAAATCACAATAGATGACTTTTTATTCATTCACATGCATCTATCATTGTCCAACCAACAACTAGTCAATAGTCTTTGTGAGCCTAACAATTAGATTGTATTGGATTCATAGCAATTTTAAACATCATAGAAAACCACATGTACAAACCTTTTTCTTTCAAAATTTTCCATATTGTAGGGTTTTTGCCTAGCTTTGCAACCTAATGAATAGAGAGCCTTAATTTGTGATCATGAAAAGAAGCTTCAATGCATATGCAAGAAAGGATCATTGGGTTACCTTAGCCATGGCAATTTCCTCCATAGTAGAGGCCTCAATGAGAGGAAAGCACAAAATTATAGTCTCAACCCACAATTCTTGATGATAAATCCATGTTAAAGGTCCTCGTAAAAAACAATTATTATACAACCAATAATGTTGAAAGATCCTACATATCACATAGGTCTCTTAAAAACATACATGTATGAAAATTCAAACTTTGAAAAAAAAATGGTTTGAGTTAAATAATATAAGGTTGAAAGAATTTTAAAAATAAATAGATAATGTATGATTTATGGCGTCATCTCATCATGACCCTCTTGCATGTAGTCATTTTTTTATTGTTTAAGTTTAACCGAATTGCTATCATGCATAGCTAAAACCATAGATGAAGAGGTAGATTTATGCATAGTTAAAACTATATAATGTAAATGATGTGTGTATTCAAAAAAAAATTGGCTTAAAAACTAATTTACAATGATAACCACTATGCTTGTTGAGGGATGGAGCATCTCACCGTGCAAAATTAGCAAGCTCTATCACCCAACAATTACATTTGAATCACTAGTCATTAGGTTTATCACCAACTTGCCCCCTTTCAATGGCGATGATCACCAACCCAACATATGTGCACCCATAGTTTCATATTATATTATTCAAGTTTTTTTATAGCTTTTTTTGTCATGTAGTGTCATACTATTTGAAAGGGTCATTGGCAAGTCATAAGGTGGAGTCTAAAGGACCATTTAAAATTTTCTTTCAATCTTTTAACCTATGAAACATGTAGCTTGAAGAATATAGCCTTGCTATTAGCCTAAGTTGAAAATGGTGAGGTGCATAGTTAGGAATAAAATTTACATGTAGCCAATGAGGTGAGGCAACATGCACCAAAGAGGCCCAATTACTTTTTAATTTGGGGGAAAAAGGGGGGCACGTGGAATATTTTAACTTTTTAAAAAAAGCATGTTTATGTGTGCCATAGGATGTGCCAACAAGTTTTCAATATGTTCACACCAAATTCCCAACATGTCTCCAATGTTTTTAAATTTCATATGTGTTCCCTAACATGTTATGCATAACATATATTACATTTAATCCCATACATTCCATGCCCAATTTAGTTATAATCTTGTAACCCATAAGTGAGCCAAAGGGAAGAAAAAAATTACAATTCTATCTTGGGAATTCCCACTTATATATTGATATGTAAAAAGTTGAAAAAAAACATTTTTGGTGGAAGGTCAATAAAAAAGACTTGTTGCAACCAAAAATAACTTTAAACGCACCCACAACTAATTAATACAAACTACACAATATCTTTTTTAAGCAACTAGAGACATTTCATCAAATGTTTGTGCAATTTGGATGATTGTATTGTGTAATTCCAATGATTCACAAGTTTTGAAATGTATATTGTTATGTTGTAGCTAGACTTTTATAAATTATAAAGAATATTAACATTTTGTTGCATCTTCAAAATTTTAACCTTAAGGCCAAATATGTTACCATGTTAGTTATACAATAGTCATATGATTTTTTTTTTTCTTAAATTAAAAAAAAAAACCCTACAAGTTTTAGGATTTTGTGTCATGAGGTTGCTTCAACATATATTATAAATTGAACACTTTGAGAAAAAATATTAAATTCTATGGTTAAGCACCCAACTAATAAAAGTTATTAAGAAATGACAAAATTTACTTTGAGCATTAAGAGACTTACGTGGTCATGAAAAATGGGATGATCCTTTGCATATCCATAGTATTCAAATGGGGAAAATGGTTTGGTGAGCCTGGAATCTTTACGCTTAGCCTCAATAGTTGTTGCTTGAATATCTCCTCAAGTTCTTCAAATTTGGCCCCATCTACATTTCAAGTAGAGGAACATTGGATAGAAGAATTCAATATACCTCAACCATGAAGTTGTTGGGTTTTTTTTACATCATGATATTAAGTCATTCCTTTTATTCATTTTCAAGAAAAAAGAAAGTTCCTTGTAAAGAAATTTAAAGATAGTCAAATTACTAAATGTTGAAAAATAAATAAAAATTGGTTGCATGTAAAGTAAAAGATATGTTACTCAACATTAACAAAAGATTGTGGTTTAGGAACATTGCATTAATCTTGTGTATTTTTGGAAAAATAAATAACACGTGCAACATATTAAGACAATTTATTTATAGGGGGTATGTGTGGGAATGATAGTCCATAAACTAACTTTTTATCTTGTCTAGAATGACATGACTTATTTTGTAAACGAGTAAAATCTTTGGAACATCCATACATTCATCATTTGCAAACCTAGGCCAAATACAATATATTTTAGTCATGTTAATGTCCCCAAAAGAAAGAACTTGGAGTTGTATTAATTTATTGATTGTGTTCTCTTATGTTCCCTTTTTTTCATGTGCCTCCTTATAGTAAAACTACCTTTGATTTTATATGAATACCACAATCACTACCATTCCAAAATAATGAAAAAACATAGATTCATATTACATACATGAGACATGAAACTAAAAAGTCTAGAAATATTGCAGTTCGATTCGCATAAGTGTATTCACCCAAACCAAGTACCACCTCTGCCAAATATCTACACATGAAAACACTAAAATGAATCAAGTTTCAAATTTTGAACCTTTCCAAAAATATAATTCGCATATTCTCTTTTAACTGAACAATGGCATGAGTTAATGATCATAGATACATATAATCAAGAAGCATATGAGTTGGGTCAATTTTTTCACACTTGATAGCATCTTCATTCTTCGTTGAAATTTGGAAAAATTCTTGCAATTGTTCCTCTGTTATCTCTTTGTTGTACTCTAACTTCAAAGCTTCTTCGTTTGAAAGAATTTTAGGTTTTGAAAGTTCTACCACCTTTTGTGCAACATTGGTAATTTCTTTGGACTCCTTTTTTGGGGCCATTAATTGTAAACTTATGAAGTAACCTTTCTAAAATAATATCAAATTAAGAATACAAAAATACTCACGAGTAATCCCAATTCAATTTAACACATGTCAAAACTTCACTCCTCAAATAAATTCCCCACCACCACATTTGACTACACTATCCTACAAATAAAACTTTGCATCAATTTATAAAATTGCCATCAAGCATTACAACCAATCTTTTGAAGATAACGCCACAAGATTGGCCATAATTTCCTTATGCATCAACATCTTGGAAAACTTATAATTCACGAAGGAATAGGTGGCATGGACATGCATTGTGACAATGAAACATTTTAAGGACAAAAAACAAATACAAAGTGAAAACCTACACATTAACATTGCATTTGAACAACCTCAAGGATCCATTACTTATGAATCCTCTACCCCCAAAGGTTGGGTCAATAGATAAACATGTGTGCCTAAACTTAAGTATAGCTTGAAACTCACTTGGAGAATGAAGTTGTGGGCAACAATTGATTTCAAAACTCATGATCTTGTATGTATGCATGATTATCAATTCTTGTAGACTCAATAACATCCTTTTGCAAGATAAACATGTTGCCACAAATAAGACAATTTTCAAAATATTTTTGGAAATAAATAATCAGCTTGTGGATTCACGTGAGGTGTAATAAAAAGTATGCATGTGGTCCAAAAGTTCCATCTTGTTAAAATTCCCATTTGTTTGATGCATGAAAAAATAAAATTATGAACATTGGAAAATGATTGTACCAAAAAATTGAAAAAACTTTAACTGAATATAAGGAATTTGGTTCCCATAACTACCATTGTTAGGTTTGTGCTCATGCTTCCATCTATTTTAATTACATTGCTATGGATTATGTATTTCTTGCCTTGAGCCTAACAACTAATTCCAACACATTGTCTACATAGTTGAAGTGTATGTGAGGTCAATGAAATACTAGGTTAATGTCAACTACAATTTATAATTAAGCAAAAAACTAATGAATATTATAGATAGTTTGCAAATTTGCTACCTACCCATTTAGTTGTTTTTAACTATCAACTTGTACATATTTTAATTATAAAGGAAGGCCTTCACCTAAGGCCCTCCTTTCATTTGAAGGTTGTAGTTTCAAGGGTAGGCATAGGCTGAAAAATTAAGGGAAACTTATGGGAGCAAACTTTTTCTAATGTAATGTATGAAATGTTTTTTGAATCTTGGAAGGTTTGCATGTGAATGGCATAAGGTCCCTTCAAGTGATGAAAACATCTTCCATGTGGGAAGGTGTTTTCAAATATGATAAAAAGATATTTGCAATAATTTATAATGTTAATAAGCACAAATACACTACAAGGTGTAGTTGCCTTGCTTAAAGCCATGAATGAATGGGCCATGTTTGCAAAATTTCATTTCTACCATGTATCTAGTATAACTTAGTGGACTCTTATGGCATTGGCCCAAATGGGATCCTATTCGAGGTTTAAAAATATACAACTTTCTAGAAAACCTTTGTAAAGCTTTAAGGGGATGACTTTTCAAAAACAAATATCAATTGTGAATAAATCTTATTGGCCCAAATGTGAATTCAAATGTTATTGGCCCCTATTGTTAAGGTGCGAGGTGAAAGGGTGTTGAAGTTTGAATGTGAAAGGGAAAATATAAGGGCTAATAATGAGAGGGTAGATAGGCTTCCCAATGAAAGATTCCCCATGCATATCCCCATGAGATGAAAATGCAAATACATTTCCTCAACTGAGGTGAAAAGACATCAAGATTAGTTGAGGTGATTAAATGTGAGGATGGCCAATAGGATAGTCAATGGGAGATGTTTTTGGCATTTGGATATTCAATTGGATTTCAGTTTATCATATTCACATGTTAATGGAAGGTGAACATTGTGATTATTCTCAACCATGTTTACTTGCACAACGGACCTTCAACAATGTAGTGGAAATTGTATGACTTAATTTGCTTGTCATTCTCCAGAGAATTAATTTTGATATTTGATATCAACTTGCTAATCACTAATTTTGGTAATAAAATTGAAAGTCACCATATGTTGGGGCCAAGGGGGAGATGGAAAATGATTGAGTTACCATTTTTCAAAGGATAATTGTAAGGAAAGAATTATACATATTTGATGTTCGACTTAAAACTAACTTTGTTTATACCTAAAGTTATATCAAAGTTAGTTCGCGCTCCATGTTGTTATGCATTACTAATGACGATCAACATTGCAATGCGACTTGAGTTGAATTCATATTTCATTGAATTTTATTTTAATTTAACTAACTTTATGAGGAATTGTGTTCGTGAAAACCTCATTGCTTTATAACTAGCTTTTTGCCATGGGCTACCGTATTGGTGCCTACACCTATCATTATCCACACATTACACAAAATAACCTTAAAACATCCTAATTTGCACATCATACCTAAACCAAAATATTAATCACTTGCAAGAAGGTTCAACTCCTAATGGAATTTTACACAAAAATTAAAACCAAAATCCACAAAATCACCAAGTGAGTTTCTTAAATTAAAAAAATAGACTAGGAAACAAACTTGATTGCAACTCCTACCCAATTGTAAAAAAAACCAAACAAAACCTTGCCAAAACAGAATTACATGAAGCTTATTGTTAAAAACAAACCTAATGCAAATAATTGAACATTTAGAGTTGCACAAAAGGATAATCCCATCTTTGGGTGGTACCATTAGGAACCACTAGGAACCACTTTAGTAAAATCCAAAGAAAGGTGGACTCAATTTAATTTAATTAATTTAATATTTATAATTTATAATTTTTATTGTTGACTTACACCACATGGGCCTTGTGTTCCCCACCTATGTACAATTTATGAAAAATTTGTAAACACTTACATAAGTTACATAAGTAATAAATTTGTGTTCCTAAAATGTATTTCACACACTATGGATTACAAGAAATGTTCATATGAATATTGTGTTTTTCAACACATTAAAAAATTGATCATACAATTGTATTATTTGAACAACATGCTTTGTCATTATTTATGTGATGGAATTATATAATGTGTTTCACAATGAGAAAATATTATTGCCAATTTTAGTAGGCACAAAATACCATCCATAAATGGACATTAGTTGTAAAACAATTCCATCAACAAATTTATAAGTTGCAATTTAAAATTACACTAATTGAATTCAAGTTGTAACATAATATCATTGACGAAATCCATTAGTCGCAAAATAATAATTCTGTAATGCATTAATTGCAAGTTAGTTGCGAGTTAGTTGCAATCGACATCAATAGATTTCACTTATCGATGGATGAATGAAAAGTCACACAAACATTATGTTTATTCATGGGCATTTGCATGAAAAACCGATATGGACAAAAAATTACAAACTATTTGTAAATTAGTTTCAAAAGACATGAACAAATTTCATTAATTCATGGATGAATGAAAACTCACACAAACATTTAATTCATCTATAATCATTTTTGTAAAAGACTATTGTGGATGATGAATTACAAAATAGTTGCACAAACATAATATACATTTTCATAATTTTAAAATTAAGGTATTGAACTTTTTCATAACACATAGTTTTGGTGTGTTCAATGCAATTACTACAATTTGTGGGATAACACTAATGTTATAAAAACATCATGAGTTGCAAGTGATTATTACAATTCATTGCAAGCCCAATTGCAAAATTTTCAAAATTTTCATAATATACATTAAATTCCTACTAACTATTGAATTATATTCAAATTCAATTGAAGAAAAATGAGATGCAAATTGATGAAAAAAATATTGAAAATATTCTTGTGAATATGGTGTTAGGAAAAAAAGTGGGCTAAATTAATGGGGCCATTGATATTGTGGATGTAATTTAGATTCCACTTGTGGATTTTGTAATTTTTAATTAAAGAGATGGCCCTCACTTCACTTTCCTCCCTCACCTTCATGGTCCTAGCCCTCCCCAACTCATCTTCAACCCCACTTTAAAGCCCATGATACTACATACTCCCCAAAGGTCAACAACAACTTTGAAATTTTGAGATGCAAGCTCGTTGATGTGTGAGGGATGTAAGTGGGAGGAGGAGAAGCTCAAGCTCACACTACTAAAGAAAAATTATTTTGGTGGAAAGGGCCACATGGATTCAAACACCGTAGATTTTGGAAGTGGTGAAGGAGTGAATCCTATTGAACCTTGGCTTCTTGAACACTTGCCCACCACATCATCCAACAAGGTCCTCACTTCAATTAATAAACAAATTTAACAAGGATTTCACACATCTAACAACAATAAGACAAAATTCCTCATATAAAATTGAAGCAAAATCCTTTCCATTCTCCCATTTTATGTTCATGTTAGTGAAATACAAGGTGTCATCTTCATTGGGGAATCAAGCTTCATTGGGACTTTGTAAAATTTTTGGACATTTAGCTTCATTTCACTTCCCTTCCTTTTGTGTGCACAAGCAAGAGCTTGCTCATGTAAATTGGATTCGTCCCCACTTTCCTAAGGAGGCTTATTGTGGTCTTTGAGTCTTATGTGGATCTTGGAATGATTTGGGTGCAAAATGATGACAAGGTATATTTTACAATGCCTTGAATAGAGGGTTGGGGGTGATGGGAGGAGGGGAGGAAAGAGTGGGTGGATGGATGAAATATCTTTCATTGTTTGAATAGGAGTGCCATTGGATGTTGTACCAAAAAAGTTTTGGATGTCGAACTTTCAAGTTTACAAAATGATATCTAATCTTTTAGATCTTATGTTGGATTGGGCTGAAAATCTAGGCAAAAATAGAAAGGGGCACATAGATTGGATGGTTAGATTTTCTACATCCATGATGATTGGAAGTAATACCACACCACAATTTCCCAAACAACAAATCATACAAATGACTACAAGGCCTAAAATAATAGGCCTATTTAGGCCTTACTATTTGGTTCACTACATTCTATAGAGCCCACTTGAAAATGAAAGAAGAAGGCAATAGTTAGTACCTTATGAACTAACTCACCCCTAAATAATTCACTTGGGGAAATTAGCTCCCAACTATACTAATTCATATTTTCATCCCTTGGAAGTTTGATTATCAATTACATCATGTTGATAATATATACACTAGCTTTCATCTTCCCTTGTGTGTTTATTGGCCTTGCCTACTACCAAGGCAAGAAGGATATTGTGTTTAGATTCATTATAGAGTATAGTTAGCTTAATGGAGTTTGGCTCCTAAGTAATAATAATAGGTCTATTTTTATATGAGGATTTTTGAAGAAAATGATATTTTGGCTTGTGTTAAAACTTGAGATTAGTTATAGAGTACCTACATCAAAATAGTAGTTACATTAGTTATGTTGGGGGTTTTGTGGTTATTGTTGTTGGTTTGTTTAGTTACTAGAGTTAGTAGTACCTTGGCAGGTTCCACACTAATTATATTATTTTCAGAAAATTTGAAACTATTTTTTAAAAATAAGAGCAAAAAAACTGTGAATTAAAAAAATAATTCTTCAGTAATATTCAATTTGTCAAAATGAAAAATTCATAATTAATTAATTAACTAATTATTCATCAGACTTGTAGACATGTGTTGAAGTTGCCAAGGTACTACTACTAGAGTACGATATGAAGTTAATAGTTAATACCCGCATCTTGGTTTATTGTTTGTTGAAATTGCTTGCTTTAGAGCTCTAGTGGAGGACATCAACTCGGCTACCACAACAAAAAAAATTCTTTCAAAACCCACATAAAGCTATAAATTAAAAAAATTGTCATATGTCACGATTTCAGCCACAATTAAAGGTGTGTATTTTTTATTTTAATTTTAAAAAAAATTAAAAACATTAATAACAAGTGTTGGCCGGTTCAAAATTTTGGGCACAATACATACATACATACATACATACATACATATAGGCTACCGAACAATCCTCCCTCCCTCCCTCCCTCCCTCCCAACAATTCTCACAAACACAATACCCGTGCACCACATACGTACGATGGATCATTATCATTTTGCACCCATGATGATCTCTCGAACAACCCTAAAACATGGATGAACAATCTTAAAATATGGACGACTTTTTCCAAACACCCCTATCACCACCACAACAACAACAACAACAAAATCATGCACAAACAATTGACACAAAAGCACCTCACCTATTTGTTTGATGGAATTGCCATAATGCCATCTATCATGTTGGTTTGTTTCTATGGGAAGTAAGTAGAGACTACACACACACACACACATTCAATCTCTCTCTCTCTCTCTCTCTCCTTTAGATCCTTCACTCTCCTAGAGATCTCTCTCTTTGTCTCTTCCTTCTTCTTTTGACTACCACACCCACCTCACCCTTTTCCCTTCTTGTGGCCCACCCTCTCTCACCCCCCTCTTCCCTTTCTTTCCTTTAGGCTACACTCTTCCATCTTTCCTTCATTCACTCATGCTAGGACATAATTCTTTTTGTTGTTTTCTTTGTGGCCTTTTTTTGTTTTGTTTTTGTTTTTGTTTTCCAAGTTTCTATGACACCCATGGAACATCATTTTGTTCCTATTGTTGTTGTTCTTGTTTTTATTGTTTTTTTTCTGATTGCATTTTTGTACCCGAGTTCTTTCTTACAACAACCTCAAGTGCTCCAAAATGAATAAAATAAAATAAAATATTCACGTAATTATAACTAGTGGATTCCTTACAACAATTAATTTTTAATAAAATTATCCTGCTTGCCCTGTCTTCCCACTTTTTCTTTTTGTGTGTGTGTGTGTGTGTGTGTGTGTGGAATTGTTTTAATAAAAAAAGAAAAAAAGAAATTCCACTATTGCTTCAAAGTTTATATATGCTTAATGGATTCTTTAAATTAAATAAGCTTTTTATAAAAAATATCCCACCTTCACTATCTTATTTTTTGGGGAATTTGTTTATTAAAAATATTTCCACTATTGATCCAAAGTTTATATATATACCTAGTGAATTCCTTAAATCTAATATTTTTTTCTATAAAAATAAATCACCTTCCCTATCTTCCCACTTTTTTTCCTTTTTTTTTTTTTTGGGGGAGGTTTTTTTTATTTTTTTTTTTTTTTTTTTTTTCTTCATTTTTTTAAATTAAAAAAAAGGGAAAAAAAAACCAAAAAAAAAAATTCAAAAAAAAAAAGATAAAAAAAGAAGCAAACAAATAGCC
>Ga0116231_10010295_pt1 | contig 15146 bp, 13 predicted proteins | sample S1TSphgellanicum_2_FD_89695 | JGI IMG/M metagenome (GOLD analysis project Ga0116231, IMG submission 89695) | Host-associated microbial communities from peat moss isolated from Minnesota, USA - S1T2_Fd - Sphagnum magellanicum MG | ecosystem: Host-associated > Plants > Peat moss > Unclassified...
GTGACCGGATGACGGCGGTCACCGGTTGGTGATGGCGTCGCTTTGGGACTTTTGGGGGGCGAGGGGGGGAGTAGTAGGGAAAAATTAATTAACAAAAACATCTACGTTAACTAACAGAGACATGGCACGGGTTACCACTGTCTGTCGAGGTCCTGAAACCGGAGGTCTTGAAACCCAGTGTCCGTTTATCGAGGTCCGCAGGCACGGGCGGATTGTGTCCGACCGTCACGGGTACCCACTAGTACAAAGTTATAGATCTAATGTTAATTTGAGATGTGTGTGTGAGCCCTAGTTATGAAATTGTTCTTAATGAGACCTTCAAAGAATAGCTTTAGCGCATTCATTTGTATCATGCAATAAAAGGTAATATATGTTTGATGAAATTCAATGATGTTGCATTCTAGAAGCAAAAATGTGCCATTGCACTTCTTTTCTTGTAAAGCCATCCTCTTTGGACACATTTGAGTCATAGTTCATATACCGCAAAAACGTGGGCATTTAATCTTGTTTTAATAATGTAGTTGTATGACTCATTATATTAGGAAAAAAAATTGTCTTTTGGAACTTGTTTTATGTAATTAAAAAATATTGCATATAATTATTTTTTAATTGCATGCAACACACATAGTTGCATAAGACAATGTTAAAAAAAAAACGAATTTTTTAATTAGTGTTACAAATCGTAACATGTGTTATGACGACGCATTACAAAACATAAACGTGCTCTGAAGATGGTAGGCATTTTTGAAAAATGAAATGCTCATAAAAGCAAGTGCTTATTCGATATTTTGCAATGCATGTTGCTTTTGAAATGTGATTGATACCCGTGAGGTTTTTACCCTCCGGGTATCAAAAGAGCAAAAGCACGACGATGGTTTACATTATTTAAAGTCCTTAGCGGGGGGCGAGCTTTGTTTACCCTACACAAAGCCGGTTCTTTGGGTTCTCGAAAGCCACGGGTGTGTGTTAAGGGGATCGACGTGTCTAATACCCGCCGGACACGGGGTCGTTGCAGGCAAGCCGCGAGAGCCTTGTGATTCTAGTCGTCGCTCCTCTGTGTGCATTGTACCAATGTCTCCGTGCATTTTTTGTCGCCGTTGTCGCCGGCGGTTTGCTGGTGTGTGCGTGCGCGGTGCGGACGGTTTTCTAAACGAAAGAGAATCGCAAGAAAGCGTTTCTTTTGTTGTATTCTTAGGAATTTAAGTGAGCGAGTGAGTGTATTGCAACAGGCATTGAATTGTAGACCTAGAAAACTGCGAGGGACTTCGGGGTGTCCATAGTAGGGTTTGGTGCGGCAGTGCGTGAAGATCGGCAGCTGCAGTAGCCATAAGCAACAATGGAAGGATTGATGATGGAGATGGGGCCTGTAGTAGCGCCAGTAGTAGCGCCAGCAGCAGTACCGCCGTCGCAGTCCGTGTTCAAGCAACCGCAGCCGGTAAACCCTAACTCTCTGCCTTTCTTCAGTAGGATTTCGGAAGATATTCTCGTCAATGTGTTGTCGCGGCTGGAAGATGATCCTCGAGACTTGGCGAGATTGGCCTGCGTGTGCCGTCGTTTTACCAACGTGATTAGAACCTCGTGTTGGCGTCACCAATGTATGCGTGTGCTGCCTACCGTCGTCTCGGAGCTCATGCAGTCCAGCAGTCAACCGGAATTGCTCGGTGAGCCGCCCTGTGGCTGGGGATCGCTTCAGAAGTTGCTTGTTTGTTGCCCCGGTTTGCGCCATGCCGGAGTGCTGCTCGATTGCTTCGATTTCGGCCTGGAGAGAGCGATTGGGAAGTCCGATGACTACCAAATCGTTAGAAAAGAAGATCTCAAGGCAGATGCAAGCGCCCCCTCGGATGGAAGGCTCGGTTCTGCTGTTGGCAATGATGTCGATCCACGTGTAGATGGGAAATTTGAGCCTGAGAAGAGCGTTGTGATGATGAAGCTCGAAGGATCTGGGGTTTTAATGGAGAACAAGAAGATCAAAATGGAGAATTCTGATGTGGAGGCTTTGGGATCATCATCAGCAGCAGGAGTTTCAGGAGCTTTGTGTCAGTACGAGAATTCTGACTTAAAGGCCAAGGCAGTAGAAGTTTATCATCATCCTGATGCAGAGAAGCTGTTGCTTTCCAAGCGGAAGAAGACTGAGGTGAATCCAGAGGGACCTGTGAAGCAGATGAAGAAAGGAGGCTTGCACTACCACAACAAGATGATGAAGGATTCCAAAATTATGGGGAGCTACCTGCGACAACAAGCTGCAGCAGGGGAGGACAGAGGAGTTGTTCTCAGGACACAGAGATCTATTGAATGGCGTCCATCTCCAGACAAATGTGGGGATGAAAGTTCAGGAAGAATGACAATTGATTCCAATACGAACTGTAATCATGAAGATCCCCATTTGGCGAAAGGAATACGGATGCTAACTCGTGAACAAGGCAACAAGCTGCTTGCCAGCAGGTCAGTGGTCTGTATTCATCCCCATTTGTTGCTAACCCTAATTCTCTTTACAGTGCTGTACCCATTTGTCCTCATTTCTGAATTAGTTGAATTCTTTCATTTGGGCCTTTTCTCCTTCTTAGGCAAGGTCATTTCTATTATTTTCTCTTCTGTTATGTCCATTCTTGAAACAAAGCTTTGTCAGCAAACATGCTGTACGGAGGCAACTGTGACTACCTAAGTGGTTGCACAGTTAACACTGTTGCGATCCTGCTTAACTTTCTGTTGCCTAGCGTTAACTTATTTTTCACTTGAACTTCATGTATCTAGACAAAGACTCTATTGGCAGTGGCATATACCCTAGATCAGTTATGAGCTTAATTTTACTTCTGATGGCTTCTCTTGCACTTTCTTGGATTTTAGCAATGTCCCAAGTTTCCAGAGGCATCCATATTTTTCATCCAGTATTCACAGCCAGAATGTGCTGGTGGTAGTGTGATTCATATTCCTTGTGTGAATTCCAATGTTCCAGATTCTGAGAAATTTGAAGTAATCAATAGTCAGTCTAGTAGGTTCTTAATGCTTTGTAGATCCAAACAGTTCTCTGTTGCTGAAATGGCCAAAGCTTAATTGGTCTCAGAAGGGAAATTTGCAACTCTTCAAACTTTCTTTTAAATTGGATGGGAAGTTTGCTTAACAAAGATTTATTTCTGTTTGGTGTTTCTGCCTTCAGATTATCCAAAATGATCATTGTAGATGCTTCTAAATTGGTTCCTGCTTGACATTAACCTCCGCACATTCAGTTAGGATATAATTGTTGGTGATCAATATTGTGCATCTCACCATCTAAGATCCCTAAACATGCGTCTGACCCACCATATAGTTCATATTGTTACTCAGTTTTGTTTCTGGTCTTGTTTTCTGTTTTCATTAGGGTTGGGTTTCCTTGTTTTAGTTCTTGCTCATAGTTGACTGTTATGTTGTCAAATCTGAATTATGCATAAGCTTATTATCAGGTGATCTCTCAATTCTTTTCAGGTCAGCTTAAATCAAAATATGGCTCTGTACTGACATATTTATTTTTGCTCATTCCAATAGTAAATTGAGAATCTTCTTTCTAAAGGAGCTTCGCTGTCTTCTGAGCATGCAGTGTTTTTTTATTCCTTGAGTGTAGAAAGTCCAGAATTAGACTTCTTCTCTTCTTCCAGGCAAGCAAGTTTGTGCAGATCTGCCTTTAGGTAGGTAATGCTTAAATTAAGTTCAGAGTTTCTGGCATGTCCAGGTTCTGCATGTGTTTGTTCTGGAGAGTCTGTCTTGGGTTGGCAGAGATTGAAGGATCCCTACACTTTGATGTTTTTGGAGAAATTTCCAAGATGTTACAACTTTTCAACTCACCTAACTTATTCACGTTTTTTGTTCAAAATTTACAGGTTCCGTGCGGACAGCCTTTACATCTGTGATTGGCCAGGCTGTGTACATCCAGGAGAGAAACGGATGTACAAACTGTTTAGGGGCATTTTCAAAAACTTCAAGCAGTCACATGTGTGGCGCAACCTCAGAGATCATCAAGCTAAGAAATCAGAGCTGTCATGTGCCTTCTGTTCATCCCTTTCTACATGGGATATGGTGACAACATTTTGTCTCCGGCGCTCTTTTGAGTATCATGAGGATGGGGAGCCAGTTGTTCGAGCTTACGTGTGTGAAAATGGCCATGTCGCTGGTGCTTGGACTGACCGTCCTTTGTATAACTTGTGATGAAGGCACCTAGGAGTGTGATTCAACAAGCTAGGTAATGTGGACAGTGGTGGGTAAAGTCAGCCAGCAATTTGAACTAATTCTGTTTCCTTCTGTTGTTATATCTCTTTCTCTATATGAGTTAGAAGCCTCTTAGGTCTTAAGTATGCAGGTCAGAAATGGTTCCCTGCTACAGGTTAGGCTGTATTTGGAACAGGGGTGAGGGATACTAACATATATTGCTGGAATCAGCCACTATTGTCCACCAAAAGAACTGGCATTCAGATCTTTAGTTTTTGGTCATTCCAGAAATGTCTGGTGGAGTTTTGTAACATATGCAATGGTACCGTTGCCAAGTTCTAAAATTCCACTTGTAACCATCTCAAGGCTCCTAAATTTTGAACTGAGAAGTAGTCAAATCTGGGTTGAATTTAGGTGTTAGAGCAAAGTGGCTTTTTAAGTAGACATTTAGAATCTGATTTCATAAGGGAAAATATGTGAGAAGGTTCAAGGAGGGACAGGAAGAATCTCACGTGTCAAGGAGCATTGGTGGCAGGAGTCTAGTACAATGCAAAAGGCACATTGAATGCTTCTTCTCTTCCTTCAGGTAAGTAATGTTTTGTGACTTTGCCCAAAATTCTGTGGCATTTTTTGTTGTATATTCTTTTCTTTTCTCTGCACTTTTTTGCCCAGCTTGAAATTTGAGGTTCTTGTTAAACTCCTGCATTGAAAGAGGACATGTATGTGTCTCACAGATCCCTTAGAAAGGGAGTCATGTTTGTGGAGAATTTGTACAGTGGGAGGTCTTTGTGTTTATTGTCTTGGTATACACTCTTGTTGACATGAATCTTATGAGATATCTTGTTGACATGAATGTCAAACATGGGAGCATGGAGGATGGCAGGACACTGTTCATCAAGGTGCCTACATAGAACATCACTGTTTGAAGAATTATGATTGTGGTGCAATGATTGAACACTTTAATATTTTGACATGAAGGAATGTGGGAGTGCCAAACACCACCAGTGTAGAACAAGTTGAAGAATTCATATTCAAAATCATATCATACATAAGGCCAAAAGTCTTCTGTTTTGGGTAGTATGTTGAGATTTTTGCCCTTGCACTAGGGAACAATGAATCATTTGAAAGATTAGACGCATAATAGCATCCTGTGGTGAGCTCCATGTGTGCAGAAGATAGGGAGGATGTAGACTCTCTGAAGGCTGGCTCTCTTCACTCCTCCATTGGGAGCTGATGAAGTCAGTTGGTTGTCATGGCAGCTCATCACAGCTATTTGTGATGAAGGTGATGGTCTGACACTTTGTGAGTGGCTTTCAGAAGGTTAGAACAGCACAAATTGTTCTGCGTTACCTTCAAATTGTTGTTCTTGAGATTTTGCCTCAATTTCATAAATAAATGAATCCTAATCATGTATTTGCAGATTAATTTTCTTGGGTAGATTATTTCTGATAATCTAGCCAAGAATTTGTTTAGCACATTTGTCTGTCAGCCTTTGTGATACATGTAATGACTTTTAATGCATATCCAGTTTTTCTGTCAGTAGTTAGGTCTTTTGATGATTTGTTAGCTCTTGATTCCCTTTATTTGTTTGTTTTAATGTAGTGTATTTACTGGCATTGTGATATATACCCTAAATCAGTTTTGAGCTTAACCGCACTTTTGACTTCTCTTGTAAGTTCTTGGAAACCCAATGAGCCAAGATTTAGTGAGTTTAGTTATAATTTGGCAAGTCGACAATTGAAAATAAGGTTGAGAAACACCTATTTTGATAGTGATCATGAAGATTGTCTCTTCCTAGTTTAATATTATTTCATATTTTTGAGATCTTGTGCACACACAGTGTTTTTTTTGGGGACTTTGTCAACGTAAATAACTTTGCGACTTTGGGGGGCCAACTTGAGAGCAAATGGCTACTTGCCTTTTGACTTGTTCTAAGTGTATTTGTACTTGGACTTTTTTTTGTTGGGTATTTTGTGATTATACTTGTTTATCACTCAAGGTGAATGAGTGAATGAACATGAAAAATTCTCTATGCTATTAGTTGCCATTAGTTTTGTTTGTTCATGTTTGCATTTTTTAAAAATTGATTGCACTCTTTCGTCATAGATTTATCTACTTTTGTTAAATAAGAAAATAAGAAGTACAGTAAGTTGCAGTTGCATATGGATTTAAGTTGTATTGCACATTTGTATTTGCTTCCTACAAATGGCTTGTATGTATATTAAATGAATTTATGCATGTCACATGGTTTATGTTTTAGTAACAATGTTGGTTTTTGTAGAGTGCATCGTAATGCAAGAAGGTAAATATCTCTGATCATTTGTAAGTTTGAATGAAATTTGTTGAAAGAATTTTCGTTGCTTAACTTATGTAAACAAGTTTTTCAAACACGTGAATTGTTATTTGAGAGAGGTCTTGTGTATGTTTGTTTTCATTAAATGGCAATTAAACTTTTGTGCATATCATTGGAGGTTTTTGGAAATTGAAATTGACAAATTGATCAACCTTTTTTTTACATGTTCATTTGTGTTTGTATATTTGTGTAATTCATTTTTCAATATTGTTTGATCTATTGTTAAATATTTCTTGATAAAATTTTCAATGTGGTCCTTTGAAGAAATGTTGTATTGTGATGCATTTTTTATTCATAGTAATCCATGGTCATGTATTAGACCTTCTAATTGCAATTTTGTCACCAAAAAAAGACTTGTATTTCACCAAACACAATAGAACTATTTTTCAAAAGTTTTCATAAACTATTCATTCTATGTGCATAATATCGCACATAAATAACATGATCAATATTAACAAGTATTTTAATGGTTGGTGAATTGCAATTTTTTATTCTTGTCTTTTTGTTAGTAAGTTTTTTGTATAATCGCTTCAATGTTTTTATAAATGTAGGTCAATTATTGATGCATGTTGTGAATCTTACAAAAAATGTATGTGGTCTTAATTGTCTATTCATTGCACATTCATCTTTTCAAAGTCGGTCTAAATAGTTTGGAGATGTTCATATACATCTAAGTTCTTTATAATCGAGGTCAAATTTTAATATTTTATCTAAGTTGACATTGTTTGATACATCACTAACTATCAAAATGTAGCCCAAAAGCTTTATTTTTGAATGTGAATCCATGTATAATATAATATGAAATGGATCAAAAATTTAATTGTTATATGGTATGCAAATTTCCTATTTGTGCTAGACAATTGTGTTATTTTTTTATATGAACATTTCAATGATGGTCTTGAATGACCAAAAAATAATGTTGGAAAGTTGTATTCTTCATAATATGTATCTTGAAATAATCTTAAAAATCGAAAACCTTCACTTGGTGCGATTGTTAGTGATTTGTTATTATTGTCAATAATATATTCTACATCCAAGTGGTTATATATTAATATTTTGTGTTGTATTTTTCTAGCATTTCTTCAAATTTGTCAAAAACAAATTCATTGACGTCATTTTCAATCATTTTATGTTCAAAATCAATCTTTTTACTTGTGTTTGCGAATTTTGGGAAATCTTCCCAATTCCATTTTATAGAGATTATTTCACTTATGTACAAGGGAGTTTGACAAAGTTATCATAAAGCTTTCATAATTATATTAAAACGAACATAACTTGTCATATATATTAATTTATAATTCAATTTCCTTTTTAGAAGCATAACAATTTATAAATCATCCAATGGCATACACAATATTTGAACTAGATTCAAATTGGTTGGAACATTCACAACATTCCCATATATTCCATATTGTTTGTATCCTTGCAATTAAAAAATTTGTGCAAATCCAAGGTGAGGTGTGATCAAACATTCTTCAATATAAATTAACATTGAAACAAAATTCATGTTTGGCTTGTTTTTTATAGTATGATTTCATAAAGTTGAATCGAATGGTTTGCCATGTATTATATTTTTTTCACACGATTTATGGATAATACATGATCATCTAATGTTATGATTGGAATGGTTGCAAAAAATCAATTAATATATGATTTAGTTCAATATTGGATTTAATATGCAAGACATAATTTTTGAGAAGAATAACAAACATGTTTTGCAGTGTCTTGAATTTTTTCATATTTTACGACATGTTTATCTTTTGATTTTTTTTTCATGATTTGTGTAAATGTTTTTGTTGTAATGTCATCAAATTATTTGTGTCTTCATAATAGTTACAAGTCTTCTCATGTACATTTTTGTTTCCAATATTATTAATATTTTGTTATGTTTTGTTTAATATGTGAGCATTTTTTTAGTGAGTTATTAAGTTTTAAAAGATTTATATCAAAAGTATTCAAATTAAATGAAAAAATAAAATTATAATAGTTACAATTTCAATTAGATATTATTTTATTACATTCAATATCATTATTTAAAGGTTTTTTTTTCTCAATAATTTTTTTTACATAATGCAAAGTTTTGGAAATATATTATCCATTGGTATTTCCGATTTGTTTTTTTCTTTGGTGCTAGGTGTTTAATATGGGGAATGGTAATATTTGATTTTTTTCAAATTTCATTTGAAGAAATTTTAATAGTTTTTTTTTTTCTTTTACAATTGATGTGTTTCAAATGTCATTTGATTTGCAATATATTCAACCTTAACATTGGGAATTTGGTTGTGAATGCTAATCCAATTTCTTGTGGCATCCATTAATGATGTTGTTTTTTAATTTCCAACAAATTTTTTTCTAACTAAAAAATCCATGTAAGTTTTTTTCATTTGTCCTGAAGTTCATTTTTTTTATTAATGGGTTTTTTTTTCATGTTATCATTTTTTGTTTCACACATATTTTGATTTTGGCAATCAAAAGAAATTAATGTTTCATAACATGTATATGGAGGTTCAAAGTGGTTATTTGTGTACACAATGTGCAATGTATTTCCACTGCTTTCGTTTCATACTTTAACCATTAGACAATCATTATTTTTACTTCAAACATAGATTAAATGTTACAAATAATGTGATATCCAATAAACAACAACAAAGTCACCCCATAATCCACCATTCAAAATTGATAATGACATTTTTTTAAAAGTATGTTTATTTGTTATTTGTTTGCCCATGATGTAAATCATGTATAATTCATAATTTAATTCACATTTATGACTTAACTGTGCCTTTGGTGTTTCAAACTTTACATTCTTATAAATGGAACATAAAATTCATTCAAATTAAAATTGAAGTTATTGAGTATCTTAATAAATAAATTATTGCATGCAATAAGCAATCTCCAAAATTATATTGAAAATTAGTAATTCATTTAAAACCAAGTTTGGTTATTTTTTGATCAATTTCCATGAAATAAATTTTTTATTTTGAAAATTCCACTTAATTCTATATGTTAAAAAACCAAAGTAAATTTTTTTTAATTATGTACTAAAATTTAATTCATCAATTTGAAATTTATATTAACTTATATTGGATTATATATGCAATACCTTTGATCTAATTTTTAGTTAATATGTATAGTGTACTTTGGATTGTAATGGAAATTGCAATTCATATTATCAACTTTATGAATTTTCTTGGCTTTGTATTTAAATTTAAATTTATTTTATTTTTTGGAGATTCAAGATTTAAGGTGTTGGGTTTTGAATTTTTTGATTTATTATTTCACAATTAGGTTATATTATTTGACTTTTGATTTTAAGGAATTTGGAACTACAATTTCATGTATTAAGGTTTTGGATTTTTGATTTGTATTGTACGCATTCAAAATTATGTTTTTAAGGTTTCAAAATTGTGATTGTAGATGTTCAACTTTATAGTTGTAAAGTTTTGAGTTTTAATGTTTCAAAATTTCAAGCATTGAAATTTTAAGGTTTCAAGTTTGAAGGTTATGGTTTTAAAGTTTTAAATTGCACCTGTGTTAAGGTTTAAGGTTCAAGGTTCATGTTGAAATATGTTGATATTTAAATATAAGTTATAGTTAAAAGTTAAAAGTTAAAAATTTCAACAAAATCCCAACAAGACCCATCCATATTTCACCATTGGCCATTTATTAAAGGAAAATTCCAAAAATACCAGATTCAAGTTCTTTTAATCCAAGAAGTTGCAAATTTAAAACCAAGCTGAAATCCAAACCTACAAAATGATGATACAAATATAACATTTAAAACATGAACAAAAAATAAAGATTAAAAAATGTACAAGATTTGAATTCGACTATGAAAAAGGTTTACAGTTTATATGCACATGCATAATATCAATAATCCATCAAATTTTTGTTATGTACATGAAAGGATTTCAAACTCTTCAAACAAATTAAGAAATTTTTTAAAACAACTACAAACTTCTTCGGCTACTTTGGGTTTTTCAACTTCTATTTATTTGAACTTCATGTGCTTAGCTTTTTATTTTCACCTATTGATTTTGCATTTTTGTTCATAGGTTTTTTAAGAGTAGAAAATCCAATGACCAATGTTAAGCTATAAAACACCATATCAATACAATATACTCTACTTATATGCATGCCTTTTAACATATTGTATTGTTTTTATCATATGAATATTTTTTGGTCATGACCCACAAATTGTTACATTATATTGAAATTAAGAAATCCAATGTGAACATGCCTTTTCATTTCAACAAACCTCCATCCTTCAAAAGATGTCACCTAGTGAAAAAGATAAGTGAACAACATTGTTGTATTAAAACAAAAAAAACCACACCACATTCAACTTTTATTATTCTAGATTATTTTCCATAACATCTTGCTTTACTCTTTTAGGTGCCATAATACCCAATTTCCCTATTTTTTTCAAGCCATTTAAACCAAAGTTGAACTCTTAAAAAACCAAACCTATGTGGAAAAACCATGTTTAGTTTTTTCGGTTGAATTTTGGATTATTAATATTAATTATATGTTTGAGCAAATAAAATTTTTAGTTATTCAATGAAGAATCCAACATTCACAATTTGAAATTTCAACAATTCTATGATATGAAAGTTGGAAATTTTGATAAAATCACATAAAGAAAGTTGAAAAATCCAACGTACCTTGAAATTGATGGTGAAATCTTGTCCTTTCGTCCTTTAGTTATGCACTTCGGTCAACTTTTATACTACAGCAATGTTGGGTGCTGAAAGTAAAAATATTGTTGCAAAGTTAAACACTAATTGTTGTTCGTCATAGATGACACTTGCAATATTCTTGACAAGGGCTATTGTAGGTTTACTAGTCCTATACAACTCAACAAGATGGTTGTACTATGCATAAAATTTAGGAAAGAAGGAAAGGGCCTACATATATTTGGGACCCAAACCATCAACAACCACTAAATGAAAGACTTTGAAGACCTACCATAAATACCACTAACCATAACCTCAAGAGTGTCCAATTCTTCCAAGTATGGTGTCTGCATAAATTTTTGTATGGAATGTGTTGAAACAAACTACATTGTGATAAGAAATGGATTGATATGGTCTATTGTGGTGTTTGCCCCGATCTTCAAGACAAAATTGGTCCCCCCATGTTCAAATTTGTCTTTGAAAACGATTCCAAAATTCTAAATGCAAATAAATGAACCTAGCATTTAGTCTTGGAAAGAAGGTAGTGACAAAATTTAAACCAACCGTCAAGGTTACTATCTTGAAACCACGTGCATATGTTAAGTTAGAATGTATATATTTGAAAGCACTACTTGGGATGTTGTAGGATCCATATCTATTCATAATAAGACCTTCAAAATAACAATCTAACATTATTTGTTGAATGTTGGTGATCTGAATAACATTGAAAGGTACACCTATTTTCCTACTTGCCTTAGGATTAATTATGCCATACTACTACCTCAGAAATAACAATCCAATTTTTTTTGAAAAATTTACAAGGCAAAAACAAAAAATTAGTGATAAGACATTACACTTCTAAAATCTATAAATTGTAGAAAAATTCAAAGTTGAACCCCAAATACTTTATGATTATCAATATTTTGATTTTTTTGAGAAGTTGGAAAAAAAAAACACTTATGGGATTCTTCAACCTTGGAAAGAAAATATGGATACTACTTACAATAATTTATAGAATCTTTTAAAAATTGGAAGCCAAAAACAGTTTTTGAATTGTTAAACTTCAAGAACAAAAATTGACCCATGTGCATGAGTAATACCCATTAGGTTGAAACCCTAGGGTTTTAGGGAACTAGGCTTTAGGCCTTCAGATTTAGTTACCACCCCATGTTGTAGGGTTCAACATGAAATGAATTAAAATTTGTCTAATGAATATTAATTTTTTCATTTCCAATTGAGTATGCATAAAAAAATTAGTTTTAATTTGTTGACATGTGTTTTCTGTACTTTTATGAAACATTATGTTAAGAGTATAGTAAATTATTGTTTTCTAATAGCCCATACATGAAACTACAATGGATTATTGTTTTTCAACAACCCATACTACAATTATAGTAAACTAATGTGACCCCATACAATGAATTTTACTATTGGGAAAGTAAAGAAAGATAAGGATATGCAATAATGTAGAATATGAAAATATTTTGGGATACTAAGATTATGAAGACAAGTAGTTGGAAATGAGGTGGATCAGAATACCTTGTCCTTAATGTGTGTAGTGGATTGATAGGGAACAATAACAATGTTCCTTAATGTTTCTATAATTAGATCAATTTGTTGCATGCTTTAAAGTTGTTGCATTTCCAAACATTCCTGAACCATGAACATGGATAATTTCACCAAAGCACCCATTGCATGGCCAAAAAAATTTAAGAATATACCCCATTATTCTAGGTAAAAAGAATCAAACATTCATAAAATTTATTACCCTTCAGTCCAAGTAATTTTCACAAAATTCATAAACAACACTTTAGAAATTTGTTAGCTGCACATGATTTCCAAGTGCGATCTAATCATCTTCTGGTCATGGTTTGGTAGTATAATGACAACTATAATAGTTGTGTTTGATAATCAACTATTGAATATCATGCTACTCATGGTTGTTTTCAGTTCTACAATTGAACATCATGTCAAATAAAATGGCATTAGAAAAAAACCTATGAAAAAATTAACATGGGTCAACAAGAACAAAGAAAAGAGGTAGCAAGCTCTATGAAATGAATCCAAAGCATTGTATTATTTGTGAATGACGGGATTGCATGCTTAAATTCTAATTTTTTATTAAAAAAACTAAAAGCTGAATGGTATATATTGGTGTGATCATGAAACATCCATGTATCATTCAACAAGTTTACCTATAAAACTTTACATCCGATCATCCTCATGTATTATGAATCAATAGAAAGTTTTCCTAAAAACCAATGTCAAATTGATACAATAAGCTTATTCCTTTGTTGAAAATTGAAAATTCGTGTCACTTCAAAATCCAAGATGTCAAAAAGGAGGTCCAACTTGTCCATTAATTCAATTATTACACCTAAAACCAAGCATTTTCAAGATAGATCAACAATTTTGTGGGTTGAAGAAGTATTTTACATTACATTCCCAAACATTCATAAAGTTGAAATGAAACAAATTGCATGATTTGAAGTTGGTCCTTATGCATGCATGTTAATTAAATTGTTATCTTTTGATAAAATATCTTTAAATGGGTTTTCTTCACCTAAACTCTTCAACTTATGTTCTTTAATAAGGCTCTTGATATTTATATTACTAAGGAATAATCACAATGTGAACAACTGCAGATGCATGGTTCACAAGCATATCAATGAGTCACATAACAAGTTGGGAGCACTTCATACAAAATAGGAAGGGACAATTCAAGTACCAAGAAGTGATTTCCTCAAGGGCAAACAACACACCGTTAATAGGGGATTTTAAAGTTGTTGCAACACCAGCTACATAGCCACAAGTCATCTACACCCAACCAACCCATTATGCTCATTCCTTGGTCATCAAGTCCCTAATACGGTTATAAACATAACATTGGATACTTTAACATTTTAACAAATCAAACCTATTGCTACACCAATTAAACAACCATAAATCGCTAAACCCAACACAACCCAACAAGCTGATTTTCTTAGCGACTAGTTTCAAATATGGCTCTAAACCTCATAACCTTCAAAGCAAGTACAACGTACATTATTGGTTACACCATTACTTGGGTATACACCTTACAAACCAACCCACATACAATACTTCTTAAATGACAACCAGTTGAACAAACCTCGCAATGCAGGCACCTATTTGCACAAGAGATACCTCTTTGCCTAATGCCAACCCTTTTCGAACATATTTAATGTTATTTAAAATTTGCACAAAGACAAACCAACTTGCTTTTGAAGCAATATGTCCGAACACCAAAACACCGTTCTTCATTTTATCCTCTATTGGAGTTTTGTGTGATAGAAAATCTAACACAAACCATAATTTTCATGCAAACAAATGCCAAAGAAAAAAATTAGCATGTAACCATGCAAAGATGGAAATTGACCAGGTGGGAGAATTAAAATTGTTTCCCTTAATGCATCTTGAATGGACTTAATGGTTGCACCTTCTTGCCCAATTAAGCTACGAGCAACTAAAACCTCCTTGGTTGCAAATACTCCAAAACCCTAAACATTAGAAATTGGGCACTACTTAACAACTGGGTGCTCATTGTTCAATTGCTTGTTTAAATTTTTTTGAATATGAGGAGGGGTGAAGGCAAACATGAACTAGTGGTACAATGCAACAATTTGATCTATGTGCCCTAAATGCATTTAGTTCCCCCAAGATTGATGCAAGAAATTGAAAAAGGGAGGTTGGGGGGGGGGGGGGGGGGGGAAAAAAAAAAAAAAAAAAAGGGAGATTTTATCCTCCCCTAAACATAAAAATATAAACTCTTACTCACACAAAAAACAAATTGACTACCAGGTAGGTTCTTTATATCAATATCAAAATTTGACTGGTGAGTAGGTTATCAATATCAATATCACTTGAGTAACAACTATTGGTTATGCATGATTGTAGGTTATCAAATAACTAGTAGATAACCA
>Ga0116231_10010296_pt1 | contig 15146 bp, 16 predicted proteins | sample S1TSphgellanicum_2_FD_89695 | JGI IMG/M metagenome (GOLD analysis project Ga0116231, IMG submission 89695) | Host-associated microbial communities from peat moss isolated from Minnesota, USA - S1T2_Fd - Sphagnum magellanicum MG | ecosystem: Host-associated > Plants > Peat moss > Unclassified...
GAATTCTCTTCTCTTTCTCTCTCTGCTCTTATGTGCCAAAGCTGCTGGATCCCCCATATATTCATGCAGAAGAACTGGTTCAGGGAGGTTTTGTATTTGCAGAGAAAGTGGGTTTTTAATTCCACAGCATCGTTGCCATTTTTATTTTTATTTTTTTCCTTGTGGAAATTGTTTTTTGTCTTGCTGTGAGGCAGAGGATTAAATATGATGTAGCAATGGAGAAGTTTTGAGGAGTGAAGGGTTTTGTGGGTGTAGAGTACCTTTGAAGGAAGAGAATCAAGAAATTGAGTGCTATGCACTGAAGGCATCACCATACCGCACATGTGGTTCTGTGATGCTTAAGTACTCCTGGAGCAGGGGTCCTCAGGTATGTAGATGCATAGAGGTCAAGCTCCATGCATTCTGCTAAGTCCGTGCCTTTCTTTTTTGCCTTTTGTGCACTACTACTGTCTGCATCTTTGGCTGAGATTTGCATGTTCTCCATCAAATTGAGTTTACTGCTTCTGTTGTTCAAAGAATTTGCTTGCACACTCTTTATGCCAACGGGTGCTTACTCTTATTGATATTGGCTTGTAACTCATGCATTTGGCTTTTGCGGTCATTCATGGTGTGGTTTGATGGTGAGCAGATAAGGTCCAAGGCTCCCGATCTAACAGATACACCTATATATGTCAATGAACGCCCACTTTGGGAAGGACCCATGCGCCACTTGCAACAAGCACAACAAGCAGTGAGCGGTAATTATGGAGCTCATCCTCCTCCGGTATCTCATCATCAACCAAGAGTTAATCTACAGCAACAGCAGCAGCAGCAGCATATTCCACAGCCACATCCAAATCCTCCTCAGCAATTCATTAATTGTATGTTCTCAATCAATTCTGCACCAGAAACAGCAAGCACTCTATCATCAATGTGCACCACACTTCTCCAGCAGTTATCATTCACAGCTATAAATTACTTCACTCTGATTAGCAAAACCTGCATATTTGTTATTATTCTATTCTTTAGTAGCTCTGGGCAATTCGTGTGCTGATGTATTATAGAATTCAGACACTCTCCCCCATTGTAGGATTCAGACATGCTCACCAATTTTGAGTATCATCCTCATGGTACCCCATATCAGCTGTAGATGGTCTTCCATGCATCTCCGCTCAAGAAATGAGAACTAAATATCTGATCAAGAAACTAGAACTTGCATAATAATGAATTTCTTGAGCAGATATGCCCTGAAATGTGAACGTACCTGAACCTTTCTTTCATAGGATTTGTTGGTTGTTTGCAGCAACACATCACATGCAACAGCCTCAATATGGAGGAAATCAGCACGGTGGACAAGGCTATCCACCTACAGGTGGCAACCAGCATGGCAGAGGCCAGCCACCTGGAGGTGGCAACCAGCATGGCAGAGGCTATCCACCTGGAGGTGGCAACCAGCATGGCAGAGGCTATGCACATGGAGGCGGCAACCATTAGGGTGGAGGGTAGCCATCTGGAGGAGACAACCAGAATGGTCCAGGTTATCCATCAACAGGAGGCAACCATCATCGACACTGACCATGCCACCTGCAGGCCATCACAGTTGGTTATTCTGATCTTGCAGATGTGAAACCTATGAATATTCACAGTTACAATATTCTAAAGTAACTCCCAGGTTTCACATATAAGCTATAACTGCAATTGAACACCATCTGGACTTTCTTGAACTTCTTGTGTCAATTCCATTCCATCATTTTATTGCTTATCAACACAGTCAATCTAACAGTGAAAGTCCCTCATGGCAACAGATAAACCAATCCAAATGTGCACTGCAAGAATAAAGAACCATAGCCAGCCCACTTTACACACCGGTCTTTACTACTCAATCTGCCCATAATTGCCAAATGCAATGAGATTAATTGTGGTGGCCACAGTGCAGCATATGAAAACCATAATCACACTTACAACATATCTATGAGATTGCAGAGAAATCACACTTGATACAATGTGTCATAAAATCTGTATAAGACCTGTACAATTTATGTGGATGGAATACAGTTGATGGGACAGAAGCAGGGTCTGCCCCCTTAACAAATATTTAAGTTCCCTTCAGAGCTACAAGGATGGTTTGACAGAAAGGGTTACTTGCTGCCTATATACAGACACAGCAAGATGAAATCATCCTTTTTAGCCAAATGTTTTCTCCCCACTGTAACTGATATACAGGAATCCATCATTATCCTTGTACTCATGGTATATGCTCGCCAATAAAGATGCTGCAATCCATTAGCACATGTTTTAGACTTCACTTTCACTACCATCTTCTCCTTCTTTACTCTAATGTCAACTTTCAAGTAAGCCCAAAGATCAGAATGCACTAGCTTTGTACAACAAACCTGTCCATGGTAGATACAACACATCATGAATGTCAACACCTTCCCCAAACAACCACTTGATACATAACTATCTATGCATGAGATGAAATGTTTCTGAACCTGTAGGAGGTAGCACATTGCCCACAAAGACAAAGAGAGCCTGCCCGGAACGGAGATGGAGTCGCTTGCCTATAATGTGTACAAACTGCCCCACAGTCACCTCCTCTGGTACCAAAAACCTGCAAACCCCACAGCAATGACTCAGCCCACAGGACTAACTTCACAATCCCCAACTGCTCCTCCACAAAACCACAGCATCCCATCTGTGAACAACTTGCACTTCAGATGTGTGTGAACCATCAATTTCTCACAAAGATGAAACAAATTCAGTGTGAACCATGACATAAACCACCAAAAAAATAAAATCAAACACCTTCTGTCCTGCAATCACAGAAACAAAAGATGTAACTCTGTGAGATCCAAGTACTCACTTCTTCTTGTCCAACTCTGGCATATCTGTATGTGCTGCCTTCTCTACAATCACCTGCAGCAATCCCAGACCACTTTCTCACTGCATTAAACAGACTTTACTACACCAAACAGGAAAAGATCAAATCAATCAAATTATTAGCTGGTACATGAATCCACAATTGTTGTGCTGGCTGACACTCCAAGCCATACCCTAATTTCTACAAACCCTCAAGATGATGTGTGAGTGAAGAATTCTTACAGGGATTCTGTCAGGGTACTTCAGCCGCATCCGGGCTGCGTCCGCCGCCCTTTCCTCTGCTCCATTACCACATCCCATTTTTAAGAAATCCTCAACTCCAACAATCCAAACCCCTTGCTACTCTTATTTCACCTTCAAAATCCATCTCTTATGCCACTTCTGGATTATTCATAAACGAGCGCGCCAAAAAATAAAACATAAAAACGCAAAAAAAAACTAGACCAGGAAACTTCATCACAACCCTAAAAACAAAGTGAAAGAGCGCCGATATAAAAAAAAGAGTGTTGCAACCTGCAGTATGCATGCGCTTGAAGGTGCTCGTCCCCATTCCTTTCTTCAACAACGATGATACAACCTTGGGAGGAAGAAAATTTCTCCAAAAAAACCTCCTCAATTACAAAAGAATCCTGCACAAATTCAACTAACAACGTCGAAGGGGATTAAAAATAAAACTAGCATCAGAATAAGAATTTTGAAGGAAAATAAAACCTAAAATGCAAGCAAAATAAAACCCGAAGGAAGAATTCGAACCCTAAATAACAAGAACGCATCCCTGAAATCTGCGTTGCTCTTTCTCACCTCAAAGTAAGCATAGAGTTGTGACGCTTGGATGTCGATTCCAGACAAAAGAAGGTGAAGAAGCAGAGCGCAAGAGAGCAAAGGATGACCAAAGGTGTTGAGGGAAGATCGAGAGAAAGAAAGAGAGAGCGCGCTTATCGATGAAGGAAGCAAGCAAGAACAAATACGGCACCACAATTCTCTCCTTTCGATTATCGTCACCTTCTTCCACACAACACTACAATCGAAGTTACGCAGCGATACGCTAGAGGCAGATGCTTGGTAACAGGGGTTTTTTTTTTTTGTTTTTTTTTCGCAATTTTTTGATATAGCCGAAATGGCGATCATCCATAAGATGATTTAGTCATATTTGGCGATAGGAAAATCTGAAAGTGAAAAAAAACAAAAATTCTAGCATCCTTCTCTATTTTTGGCTACCTGCTGGAGCATAGAATAGAATCTGACGCTGTTTCAAAAGAAATTCAATTTCTTTCGAAATTTGGCAACTAAAAAAACTCAAACAACACTAAAATTTCGCCAATTTGAAGAAAAATAATCGTCATTTGGAGAAACTTTACCCAAAAAACAATCCCTACTTTGGTGTTTTTTTTCAAAGAATTTTAGTTTGTAGCCAATATGGTGATCATCCTCCTTCCAAGAATTTATCTTACTTTGTGTGCAACTTTTCAAATCCATTACAAAAAGTTGGCAACCTCTTTGAGATACCAGCATCTAGTGGTTTGCCACCATCAAAAGACATTGATGTCATCCTGACATTTTTCTTCAAAAGTGTTGTTGTGCTAGCCACTGAAGCCCTTAGCTGACATACTGTGGATTGTTCGTGCCTGTATCCATTTGTTAATGGCTATGAGGCTTCCTCTAATCCGGTTAACAAGTGCTTGGCTGGACCATTGCTTTACACTTTTCACAGCTTCCTCATTAACACCAACCTGTTGGCATGAGGCAGATGGCCTTAAACCTTTTTCAAGCACCTTCAACCAGAAATGAAAATTTTGATCCCTCCAGAACTCATACCTTCTCATTTTTTTGCCATGAATTCCTTTTATAGAATTGCGCAACATAACCTTCAGTCATAAAAAAACTTTATTGTTCTATAGCAAAAATGGTGGTTGAATCAAATCGACTAAAGAATATAGCAAGACATCAAAATCTCTACTACCCTTTCACCATCTTTTAACCACAATTTGTGAATCAATCAATAGCACATCCTTGCAATAAAATTTGCAATCCTAAACCATGTCCTCAAAAATCCATGCCTCCCTCCAATTTGATATGCCTTTTATCCTTTGAAGCATCAACTTACAACTTCCTCGCTTTCCTCCACTAGCTCTTGCAACGCAAAGCAAACAACACACACCAAGCTAGATTACAAATTCTTCACCTCACACAAACATCAACTTTCTATCTTTTCTTCTCCCCTTTCACCTTTTCATCTCTCCTTTCCTCATCATCCGCTTGACATTAATTTAGTGTTACACTATAATAATCCTTGTCGAGATCTTTCAATGAAACCAGCTAACTAAAAATTGGACAACACTGATGAAATCCACTTATATACATAAATGTGAATTTCATGTTCGAGATCTTTGACTGGATAAAACCTCGTGAAATCAATTATCAAAGTTTGTTTCAAAAAGCATGCAGTGAGATTTTTCCAAATTTCTGGCAAATTGTTCTCTTTCAGCACTCTGCATCCTTGCACACTCAAGCAAAATTTCTGGATTCACAATGGTGGAATGAGATATGATGCAAAGGGTGCGTCATATTTCTTTCCACTATCTCGCACAAGATTCGATTCCCACGGAAATGAACCATACCTTCAATGGCATCTTCAATGTTCTCAAGCTATTCTTCGGCTTGTGCACGTCTCATGAGTGCTCTCACCTAGTTTGGATCCAGCTCCAGTGCTTTAGTGCTGGATCTCTTTCACTGCTTCTGCACAACTATTCTGCAATGGACCAACAGCTCATCTTAAGATTAGAGAGCTCAATCCAAACATCCTTCCCCAGTCGATCCTTCAACACAACTACCAACACTTAATTATCCATATAATGAAATCCTTACTGTGTTCCTTCCTGCACCATATTGGGCATTTCATCCGATTGTTTGAGCTTAGGACCGGTCCGAGGGTGCCGTGTCTCTCCTCTGGACTCCGAGCGCGCGCGCGCGTTCGTACGTTGCATCGTGCGAGGTAGAGCGGAAGAGGAGCAAAATCGGCCAACGTGTTACTGTACTCGCGGGTTCCTCCTCTGAAATCTTTGTGATTTTGGAATGAACTCGGATTGTCAGGTATCTTCCTGTTGGAATCCGGAAATATATGTATGCAACACGGGGGGCTATGGCAGTATCAAACTTTCAGGTGATATTCTACTTCATAGCACATTTCAGCCGATGTAAGTATTCCTCACTCCTGTTCTTGTGACTGCTGCTGCGACGGGGGCCTTTCTTAGCGTTAGAATCTCTTGATTACGTCCAATTTTTCTTCACATTTCTTGTTGGTTTGCGGAGTTTTCATGATGATCTTCGTGTACTACGTTGTGTGTGAGTGACTGGTTATTTCTTGTTTACCACCGTAATCGTCCTAGTTTTCTACACAATTGCATTCCACTGATCATACGATTCATTGACGACTAGAGGAGAAGGAGGTGATGTAAGTTTTGTGATTGTACAAGACATCAGTCCGACGAGAAGACTAATGTTCTCTGAGAGGTTCTTGAGTAGGTCCTAAGTATCTACAGTATCATGCTAGTTGGAATGGCAATGCCGTTGTTTTCTTTCGAACTACGCATTGATAATTAGCGGAAGAGGAGATGACAGAAGACATGATTCTCCTTGCAATTTTGACCCTCCTGAAGCAACGGTAAGAAGCAGTGTATTTGCCCCTGGTCTTTTTCGCCTTCTAAAGAGCTATGAAGCTACCAATGCGAAAGCATACGCATCAGCAGGTTCCAGGGCGGCTGGAGTTCCTCTTTTTCCTGTGGATGCTGCAGCGGCTCAGCCTCTGCATGTACACCAGCTTCTATGCAGTGTCAAGAGGTAAAACGCAAGATCGGCTCAGCCTCTGTATACAACAGCTTCTATGCAGTGTCAAGAGATAGAACGCAAGATCAGCTCCAGGTTCTTTTTGTGGACTCAGTACTTCGGTGTAGGCAGGGAGTACTGTTCTTGGAAGTGTGTTACATGTCTCTCTCAAATGGAAGTGATGGCAGTTTGTCAATGAAGTTCATTTTTTCCTCTAACTGTAATGTTTGAACATTGTTTTTTTTGTGCACTGCTCCTCTGACAGCAAGTTTTGGAGTCCATATACACTCTACTACAAGGACCTGATTCAGAGCTAATGTGCAGTAAGTGCGTTTGGTTGATATTAGGAGGGATGAAATGGTGTAGACAATGTTATGTTGTGTGGGATTGCTCTGACCTAATTGGCTGACAAACTCTGAAAGCATGACACTTGAAAGCACAGAGTGCATGGTCCACAGGCGGATCTATCTCTACCATGTTGTAGGCAAGCTCCCAATTACACTTGCCAAGATTTGGTTCAATCCTGACATGGGATCTTCCCATGTCTGTCATTTCCTCCTATATACATCTGTCTTCAAAATTTGGCACATTCGACCAGACAAATGTTTCTACTTCTTTTTGTTGGGGAAAACAGGACAAACACCCAGAAACCTGTAAGATTGCAATTTTCTGGATCCACAAATGTGGTGCCTTGATCTCTCTTTGTGGGCTATGACAAATTGCCAATATTCCATTAATTCTGATAAGGTGAAGACTTCTGGTTTGGGGTGAGTTTCTCTCTCTCTCAAGCTAATGGGAGAGATTCTAACCAGTCTTTTCACATCCACTGAGTGTGAGTTTCAAGTAAAGAAAATGCCACAGATTCCTCTAGCACTCAATGAAAGGTCAATCCAGCAAGATTTATCACAAATAAGCTAACTGGAAGCTTGTTGCGTTTAATTGCTTCAGGTTTTGCATCAATGTATTGTGTTGCTGATCAGACAAATGGCAGTGTATCAACTGTTTTAATATGTAAGTTGAGATCAACTTATGACTATGCACCTAGTTTTCATGCATATGCAAAGTTTTCATCCAACATTTCTTCTTATAAGGTTGATGTTGAATATGAATCTTTGAAGTAGCACCATGGATGATCTAAAATCTAAACAGGAATCATGGTTCAAATCTGATCTCAGTGGTCCACAACAAGTATGCGTCAGACTGCACTGTGACAATGTCACTCTCTAGAATATTGCAAGTGCTGATTAAGGATCCAAAGGCCATTGGGGTGTCACCTGCATATGTTGGACAGATCACCACAATTTATTACTTGATCATCCCCAAATGTTTTTGGAAGATGATGAAAGTGCTGGAGTGCTTTCCTACTTCACCACACTTGTACAAATTTGCAAGTGCAAGAAAAGAAAAATTCAAGTGCAATGCTTACTCAAGTTCCAGTGTAGCCCAGTTGTGGTAGTTGAGGTAGATGGAGCACCTAGTGGAATAAGGCCACAATGGGGACCTTCAAATGAACAGTTTATATGTATCTTGTGCAAATACCCCGGGGCTAAGAGCATGAGGGAGCTTTCTTCACTCAAGAGCACTATGTGCAGCACATTTGCAAAGGTGTGAAGGACATCAATGTTGGCAGCCTCATGGTCAAACCTCCCTCCTAGTGCTCCCACCACCAAGATCTTTAGCTGCCATATGTGCATTATGCAGCCTTCATCAGTCCATAAAGATCTTGTAATCATTTTTCCTGTGCTAATTTTCCTACCTCCCCCTATGGGAGGGGCCATCAGTCATCTCCTGATTTCAGGACATTCCATCTTTCTACTGTTTCTTTTAGTGTAGCTGTTCCAGGAAAGATGAAGAATTAAAAAAACCCTACAATATCTGTATGTTAAAGGGAGGCTTGAACTCTCAAACCTCCCCTGTTCTCAGTTGTTCAGGTTGGCTATATTCCCTCAAACCACAATGAGGTTCTCAGGTTCTCAGGTTCAAACCTCCCTAATCACAGAAGTGATGGAAATGAAGTTCAAAAGTAGGCAGGCACTGACATAAAAGAAGAAACTCAAAGGAAGAAGAACTGGGATTCAGTTGCAAGATGAATCAGCATTTACATGGGTCTTGTCCAAGTCAGGTGTGCAGTCTCTGATATAAATCATGCACTTGTGCAGGTCTGTAGTCTCCTGATCATTTGTTTGATCTATGATTGTAGTGCCCTGGACATGAGAGGCCAATCAATGAACATTCTCAAATCTGTACTACATCCACATTCTGTGATTCCAAAGAAGGTATGATAAAACAAGATTTCCTCTTCTAGCAGAAAGGAAAGCTTTAGTAGTATTGCTTTGGCCATGGCTAGGTTACAACTGTGTGACACATCTCAGCACACATACTAAAAAACTGGCATTCTATGTTTGCAGGTGATAGAGATCAAACCATCTTAGAATAGCACTCCTTTACATTGGGGCGAATGGAATCCAAATCTCCTCTAATTATATCAGGCTTGTACCTGCAAGTTGCCATGTAAGTTTCAATCACAAACTGTCTTGATGGAAAACTTAGAAATTGCTGCTTTTGACACAGACTCAGGATTTTAGAGTTGTGTTCACCAATAAATTCAATCCATTGAGATTAACAATAGCAAAACACTCCAAGAGTAGCTAATATTCTGTGCATTTGACATAATCCATTCTATCTCTTAATCCAAATATCTGATCAATTGGCATCTGGTTCATCTCAATTCTGACTGTTGTCTCTAAGTATTATTTGTTCACTGACCTACAACAATAGAATGCTACAAATTTGAATGGGAAACAAAATCCAAAATTGATCAAATACATATCAATATAAATGTGGTCTAAATGACACTGCAAGGAACATGGAAGAGATGGTATTACTTGTGACGAATGTCTGCTGGGTCATCAGAAGGGAATAAGAGAGGAAGCTCATCATACAGACGGTTGGCTCCTCCATCCGTGCACATGCGCAGACTAACTGTGAAGTCCTTTGCCACCATGCCCCACACTTTTTCTCAGGTGATTAATTTCTCCTCGCAGGAACCAGCTGTACATGAGAGCCTGAAGGTTGAGCACAACACAATGGTTCATCAAGAAAAAACAGGAACGAGAATGGAGAGGGGATGAAATACCCTGACCCCATAGCTGAGGAGTGAAGCAGGGCAAATGGTAGTTGAGAAGTATGAGCACGAGTGTTGACTCAGACCTGATGTTCTTCTTGTAGTTCAACACATAATCCGTTTTGTGTTGCATTATTCCTGCAATCTTGCAGAAGTGAGATGACTGGTGGCAAACAAAGACATCATCAAGTAATATTTACAATCTCAGGAATTACTACCTTGATCTTCCAATTTTTCTCCAGCCTGCTTGTCCTTAGAGAACCTGCATCTTCCCATAAATATTTCACATCCTCTTCATCAAGTATATCTTGTTGGCTGTTTGCCAAAGCCAAAAGCTTGGTTCTTTGCTTTTGCATTAATCTTTCTCATGCAAAACAGCAAATCAACGGAGAATAGTGTCATCTGCATTCAACAAGATAGGGAGAAATTAACAGGAGACTGGATTCAGGCAGAAGCCAGTGAGATTGTTTGTAACTTGATTTCTTTGGCATTGTTAGGTTGAGGGGCAGATTGGTCTTTGTCAGATTTGTGCCATCGATTAGTAGCTGCCTTTTTCCCTTTCTGGTCTCCTGCATTCCTCTTCTCCATGTTGGCATTCAATGCTTCTGGCCCCTGCCTAATTGCGAAACCCACACTCCAACAATCCAGTGAAAATCAGAGGATCTGATAAGGTAGCACAGCTTGCATGCTTGATTGGTACATACAAATTGAGTACGTATTGTCAGTATCTGTGCAAGAATATGCATTTACTTTAGGTCTTTCCAAACCAAAAAGAACTGTTATCCAGCTTTCACCTCAAGAGGAAGGGGAAAGGGCTTACAGATTTGGGTTTTCATCATCTTCCCATAAGTGCTTCACATCCTTTTCATCAACCACAGCTTCATCTTCCCATGGGTTGTTGATAGTGCTCTCTGTCGCCACCGTGGAAGATGGTTCATCAAAATCCTCAACATCTGCAACCCTCCTTCCATGCACATGTAAAGAAGATTGCTGAACCATACACACACAATATTCTGAACCTGATGCAACCACATTTACTTCCCAATTTGACTGCTACTATCTGTAACTGAACTAGATATGGGGATGATGATCACATCACACGGTGTTGGAACATAAGAAAAGGACAATGAGTTTGACAATGGGAAAGATGGGTAAAAAACTCACCCCATTCTTCCATGGTTATGTAAAGCTTCAAACTGGACACCAGAAGGAGAGAGATGACTAGGAATTACAGCATTTGAGCAACACACCTACAAGCAAAACAATTCAAGGATTTGAGAGAAGGGAATCCATATTAAATGAATGCTTGATCCCAAAAACCCACAATTCAAGTGTTTGAGAGAAGAGGATGCATATGAATGAAGGCATGATCCAAAAAGCCCACAATTCAAGGATTTGAGAGAAGGGAATCCATATTAAATGAATGCTTGATCCCAAAAACCCACAAATTCAGGTTTATGAGAGAAGAGGATCCATATGAAATGAATGCTCCATCCAGAAACCCATAATTGAAGGATCTGAGAGAGGAGGATCCATGTGAATGAATGCTTGTACAAAAATCCATAATTCAAAATTTGAGAGAGGATCCATATGATTGAGTGCTTGATCCAAAAACCCACAATTCAAGGAATTAACTTGTGTGAAAGAATTCAATTTTGGGATCAGATTGCATCACCTAAGTAAAGAACACCAAAAAGCATTCAAAGTATGGTACAGATAGTGTGGTTGGGAAGAAGAGGAAAGATCACACTTCTTTTGTCTGTTGAAATCTTGCAGTGACTTTTCCTAAACCCAAAATCCCCATGTCTATTTGTGCAAATGTGTGAAAACCATTACATTATGGAACATGCCCAGGCACAGGCCATTGTGCCCATTTCACTGCATGTTTGGAAATTTTGGTTCGCCCTTTCGGGCATGCCCAAATTCCTCAGGGGGATCTTAATGGTCTCTACCTAGGAAGTTTGATAATGTGAAAAACCCATTTCCTGTTTTGCATAATGTAATTGTGGGGGCAGAATTTTGCTCACTTTTGAGTTTGGCCTGTGCGAGGTGACAACTGGATTTCACTAGTTTTAGTAGGTTCCATAGGTTTTTACATTGGGTAAGGCTCCCCATTGAGGCCATTATGTGTAGGGGTAATGCCCAAGTAGTGGGACATTGTCAAAAAGAAGCGCCCCCCAAGGCAGAGCAAAGAGATCCTTATTTCAAGAATGCCCTCATCACAAACTTGTCATTTTTATGTATTGTGTTTTTATAACATTTTAACAATGTGTTTAAAATTAAGTGTTGATCAATTGTCGATATGATGGTGTAACGGCATCATTTTAGTATCCTTATTTTTGAAAAGATTTATTGAAGCTTGCTTTACATCAGGAGTTGGGCCTAATAGTGGGAAATTTGAGCATTTCTTGGCTCATTGTTTGGCCCCAAGTTATTAATAAAATATTATTTGTTTTGGGGTCAATGAGTTGATGCTTAAAGCCATTAAGGTTAGAAAGTAGGATCAAGGCTTCAGCCTCTCATATGTTTTTATTTTTTCTTTTTTGGTATTATTTTTCTTTTCATCTTTGCTTCCTTTCTGAAGCTAAACTCTAAAAGCCAAATGATCATGGATGAGCATAGACACAAGATTCTTGTAATTCTTGTGTTTTCATGGTGATTAAGCATGTTATTAGTATAATTGTGACATTGCAACAACTTGCACTTCATCAACATTATACTACAATGACAACAATGACTATTTTCATTATGGAAACAAACAAAGCAACCCAAAAAAAATTATTATATGAAACTATGAGCAAGCAAATGGTTTTACGAAAAGGCAACAAGTATTCAACCAAAAATTAAAAACTCTTTCCATCATTCACAAACTAGCACAAGAGCTCAACAAAAAGAGAGTTTTTTTTTTAAATGAAATGAAGAATAAGAAGAAGATATAGGGTTTGATTTAGGGCTTATTTGGATTTTATGATGTGAATTTCATCAAAACATCAATATTTTATTGCATCAACATCGGCCCTTAGGAATGGTTGCAAATTGGCCTCTCAAGTCAATAGGTATCCTTTTTTTTTGCTTTGGGGCCAAGTCAGGGCTATAAAATAATAAATTAAAATAAGTTTTTTCATTTTTAGCTTTGACTCCTAGTGTAAAGTGGGCTTGACAGTACTTGTTGCCTTACCCTACACTCACATTCTTCCGAGACAACCTTGGTTAGTAGTTTGATAAACAATAATTGTTTGATAACATTAATTTTCAAACAATTACTATTGATCAAACTACGACAAGATTAAATAGGAGCAACCAACTAAATAAATGCAACTTAGATTATCACCTACACAAGCAACCAAATAGTGAACTTGGTCTTGTTTGCCACAATCTTTTGTTGCAACTATTATGGTATATCTAAGGTGTTTTGAAAATAACTTTTAATGGTGTTTCCAAAAGGGATCCAAAGTGCCTAATAACTTGTGAACATGTTGTGTGTGAAAAAGAAGGGGAATTTTATTTTTTTAATTTTTTGTGAACATCCCTCACACAATTTAGACTTGGCCAAAAAATCAAATTTGATTATAAGCATAATATTTAAACTAGATTTGCACTGAAATTTTTAAACATCTAGTACTATTTAACAAGAACTAGACTTTGATTGAAATTAATCACATTGTCTTGGTCTAACTGAAACTAAATTTGGAAGGGAAAAAACTTGGGAAATTTTTTTTAGTTCTAGCCAAAATGGGTCAACTTGGACAAAAGCTTAAAACATTTAGTTATAACTTCCAAATTGAAAATCAAAATCCAAATTTAACCAAAGTTAGGAATTGTGAAAGAAATGAAGCTATTTTGAAGGACCATAACTTTTTCATTATTGATTTGTTTCTGATGATTTTTTATGTTTTGGATGCATTTTAAAGAAAGCTTAACTTTCTCTTTGGACACCAAGAGCAGAAAAACCCTTCCCTAGGATTCAGTGACCTTTGAATGCTTAATTGTTCTAACACCAACCTACTTTCCCTAGAAAGAAACTAGATTAAAATAAATGAAACAACTTCTTACTTGGGAAGATGCAACGAATCGAAGATGAACACAATCCCAAATGTGTGCAAATGTTTTTGTTGTTTGGTGTTTTGCGCCCCCCCCCCATCCTCCCCCCACCCACTCCTCACAAAAGAAATGTTGTTCTTTGCTACATTTGGATGTTGTTTCAACTCGTTCCTACTTGTTACAGCCACCATGGCTTTCTTCATTTTCATGCAATGGCAATAGTTACACATTTACGCCTATTTCTCTTGTTTAAACCGTAGATTGCTCTTCTTTTTAACCCCAAGCACATCCTATTAAAATAGAGAATATCAACTCTGGCAAGTACTGCACATCAAATAAGCATTAGAACCAATTAACATAAAACAGTTGAATTAACGATGCCTAAAGAAAAAGAAGTGATGGTACCTAGCAAAAGCTCTTATAGAATTGCACATCGACTGAAGCCATATCATGATAGGTGACAGGTTTGTCGAGTATGCATTTATATACACGTCTAGTAAAATGCGCATCAAATTTCTTTTTCTTTTTTTTCTTTTGTTTGTTAATTGCGGATTTAAGGCAGCTCGTTGATCAAGGAACAACAAGGATACTACTTTGTTTTTCCTTCTTTTTTTAAAAATTTCCTTTTCATTCTTAATAATAGGCTGGTTTTTTATCACATGATGTCAAATTATTATTGTATCTTCTCCCTTTGTGACAAGCAAATTCTACAAAATAGTAATAATTGGAATTAACAATAATAATAGCATGCATTTATGCAAAATCTATTTTGCTATTATAATAGTTCGTGGTCATTTTTTCTTGGCAAGTTGTATTTTTTTTTAGGATCCTCTATCAAATCACTTCATGCGAGAGTTAAAAAAAACCTTGTATTTTTTCATGTGTTGGATGACAATTGTACACTTGTGAGCATAATTTGTAATCATTATTGCATGTTATGTTTCTTTCAATTTCATGTAATGTTTCAATTCTTGGTTAAATCCACATATATTAACAACTTACTTTCGAGTGGATATATTCAACCAAATGAATAATTGAAAATGCTTAGAATATGCTCTTGATTTGCACATATTTATCTTCATGTTATGAATGGTGACGCACTCCCAACTCCTTAAAGGACTCAAATGTGAGCCCAAGTAGAAAACAGCGGAAGAAGGAGGAGTCAGAGCACGCTCCCTAGCTCACAATACTTTGAGGGGTAGAAGGGCGTGTTAGAGCTCCATGATGGGACTAGGACGAGTTGACAAGCTTCACTCACTCACATGGGCCTACACACAACCCACACAAAGTGGTTAGTGCA
>Ga0116231_10010297_pt1 | contig 15146 bp, 11 predicted proteins | sample S1TSphgellanicum_2_FD_89695 | JGI IMG/M metagenome (GOLD analysis project Ga0116231, IMG submission 89695) | Host-associated microbial communities from peat moss isolated from Minnesota, USA - S1T2_Fd - Sphagnum magellanicum MG | ecosystem: Host-associated > Plants > Peat moss > Unclassified...
CGCGCGGCAACCGCCGCGAGGTGCTCAAGAAGATCCACGTCGCGGTCCAGAACGCGCTGGCCCGCAGCAAGCTCAAGGCCGAGATCTTCGGCCGCGAGAAGACCCTGTTCGGCATCTACCGCAAGATGCTCGAGAAGCACCTGTCCTTCTCCGAGGTGCTCGACATCTACGGCTTTCGCATCGTGCTGTCCACGGTACCCGACTGCTACCTCGCGCTGGGCGTGCTGCACAGCCTCTACAAGCCGGTGCCGGGCAAGTTCAAGGACTACATCGCCATACCCAAGGTGAACGGCTACCAGTCGCTGCACACCACGCTCATCGGTCCGTTCGGCCAGCCGGTCGAGTTCCAGCTGCGCACGCGCGACATGAACCGGGTGGCCGAGTCGGGCGTGGCCGCGCACTGGCTCTACAAGGAGGACGCCGAGACCCTGTCGGACATGCAGTCGCGCACGCACCAGTGGCTGCAGTCGCTGATCGAGCTGCAGCAGCAGACCGGCGATTCGGCCGAATTCCTCGAGAACATCAAGGTCGACCTGTTCCCCGACAAGGTCTACATCTTCACGCCCAAGGGCAAGATCGTCTCCTTGCCGCGCGGCGCCACGCCGGTCGACTTCGCCTACTCGATCCACACCGACGTCGGCAACAAGTGCATCGCCGCGCGCATCAACGGCGAGGTGCAGCCGCTGCGCACCGAGCTGCGCAACGGCGACGTGATCGAGATCGTCACCGGGCCGGTGGCGCGGCCCAACCCGGCCTGGCTGGCCTTCGTGCGCAGCGGGCGCGCCCGCTCCGAGATCCGCCATTTCCTGCGCACGATGAAGCGCCAGGAGTCGATCGACCTGGGCGCCCGGCTGCTGGCCCAGGCCGCCGCGCAGTTCTCGTTCAACGTGGCCGATGCCGCGCCCGAGGCCTGGAGCGAGCTGGTGCGCGAGGCGCAAGCGCGCGACCGCGACGAGCTGCTGGCCGACATCGGGCTGGGGCGGCGCCTGGCCGCGGTGCTGGCGCGCCAGTTGAGCCGCATCCAGTCGCGCAGCAACCCGCAGGCCCCGGGCGAGGCGCACGGCAACGATCAGCTGCCGTCCGCCGCGCCCGTGCAGATCCAGGGCACCGAGGGCATGGCGCTGCAGATGGCCAGCTGCTGCACGCCGATACCGGGCGACGACATCGTCGGGCAGCTGCGCCGCGACCTGGGCCTGGCGGTGCACCAGTCCGACTGCACGCACGCCCAGCGCGCGCGCCGCGCCGATCCGGACCGCTGGCTCGACCTGCAGTGGGCGGCCGAGCCGGTGGGCATGTACGCCTCGAACATCGACGTACGCGCGCGCAACGAGCGCGGCGTGCTGGGCTACGCCGCCGTGGCGGTGGCCGAGGCCGAGTCCAACATCCTGAGCGTCAACATCGAGGACGAGGACGAACGCGAGGTGACGATCCACTTCAAGATCCAGGTGCGCGACCGGCGCCACCTGGCGCGCGTGGTGCGCACGCTGCGCCGCATCGGGCAGGTGCTGCGCGTGGCGCGCACGCGCATGGGCACGCGGGCTCAGACCCCCGAGCCCGATTCGGCGCCGTCCGAGTTGTCGTAGCGCACCGACAGTATCTCGATCGTCTCGGGACCCGAGGGGGTGCGAAACTCGATCGAATCGCCCTCGCGGGCCTTGAGCACGGCACGGGCGATCGGGGAGATCCAGCTGACGCGCCGCCGCTTCGGGTCGACCTCGTCGACCCCGACGATGGTCACCTCCTGGCTCACCCCGTCGGCCCCGGCGTAGGCGACGGTGGCGCCGAAGAAGACCTGGTCGGTCGCGCCGCGGCGCGACGGGTCGACGACCTCGGCAAGCTCCAGCCGCTTGGTCAGGAAGCGTATGCGCCGGTCGATCTCGCGCAGGCGCTTCTTGCCGTAGATGTAATCGCCATTTTCCGAGCGGTCGCCGTTGGACGCGGCCCAGGAAACGGTGCGCACGACCTCGGGCCGCTCGGTGGTGACCAGGTGGCTGAGCTCGGTGCGCAGGCGCCGGTAGCCGCCCGGGGTCATGTAGTTCTTGGACCCCGACGGGATGGGCGGCGCCTCGATCTCGTCGTCCTCGTCGTCCGTCGATTCCTTGACAAAGGCTTTGCTCACGCCGATCCCCACGGTATGTCGGGAGCGGACGCAGCGTCCGCCTCACGACTCCGCATTCTGCCGCACGGGCACCCCGTGCGCCGGCGGCCGGGCAAAAACGGTTGCCGCCGCCTGGCCTTGATGATAAACACGCGCCTTGACGGCGCCGACCTGCGGGCACGCCGCGCCAAAAAAATCCATTCCGGGGGAAAAATGAATCAGAGCACACCGCATCACGGTGCAGCGGGCCTGGCCCTATGCGCGCTGCTGGCGTTTCCGCACCTGGCTTCGGCGCAGCACATCAAGCCGCTGCCCCATCCGCTCGGCAAGCCGGGCCAGCCGGCCGCCCTGGCACGGGCGGCACAGGCCGCCGGCACGACCACCGCGTCACCCTGGACACCGCTGGCGAACCAGCCCACGTTCCTGCTCGACGGCGCGGCCAGCCCGATCCTGCTCACCGACGGCACCGTGCTCGTGCAGGACGCGGGGTTCCCCGACTGGTGGCGCCTGACGCCGGACCGGAACGGCAGCTACGTCAACGGCACCTGGAGCCAGATCGAGTCGCTGCCGGCCGGCTACAGCCCGCTCTACCATTCCACCGCCGTACTGCCCGACGGCCGGCTGATCATCGAAGGCGGCGAGTACCTGCTCAACGCCGACCAGACCGAACTCGTGCCCTCCTGGACGGCACTGGGCGCGATCTACGACCCGCTCACCAACATCTGGACCCCGGTGGCGCCGCCGCCCTTCTTCACGGGCTTCGGGCCCTTCGCCCAGACGATCGGCGACGCCCAGGGCGTGGTGCTCGCCGACGGCACCTACATGCAGGCCGACTGCTGCAGCACCCAGGCGGCATTGCTCGATGCGCGAACCTTGACCTGGACCCCGACCGGCGCGGGCAAGTTCGACCAGAACGACGAGGAGGGCTGGACGCTGCTGCCCAGCGGCAAGGTGCTGGCCGTCGACGCCTACGTGGGCTCGTATGACCCGACCGGAACGAACTCGGAGATCTACGCGCCGCGCGCGGGAACCTGGACCAGCGCCGGGGCGCTGCCGGTACAGCTATGGGACTCGTCGGCCGCTTGCGGCGGGGCGAACGTGGCCTCGCAGGAACTCGGGCCCGGGGTGCTGCGCGCCGACGGCACCGTGTTCTACACCGGTGCCAACCAGTGCGGCGCCGGCCATACGGCCATCTACGATTCGCAATCGGGGCGCTGGCATGCCGGCCCCGACTTCCCGGACGGCCTGGACATCGCCGACGGGCCGGCATCGCTGGAGACCAACGGGAAGGTGCTGATGATGGCCAGCCCCGGGATATTCAACACGCCCTCGACCTTCCTCGAGTGGGACGGCCGCTCGCTCAGCACGGTGCCGGGGCCGCCGAACGCATCCATCGATTCGTCCTACTACGGCAACATGCTCGTGCTGCCGACCGGACAGATCCTGCTCACCGACCTGTCCAACGATATCGAGATCTACACGCCCAGCCGTGGCGACGAGGCGGCGCAACGGCCGGTCGTGGCCGGCGCGCCCACGCTGGTGCATCCGGGCGCTTGCTATGAGATCGCGGGCTTCGGCTTCAACGGGGTATCGCAGGGCGCCGCCTACGGCGACGACGCACAGTCGGCGACCAACTTCCCGCTGGTGCGCATCACCAACCTGGCCTCGGGACATGTGTACTACGCGCGCACGCACGACCACAGCAGCATGGCGGTGGCCTCCGCCCGGCTCGTGACCACGCACTTCGACGTCGCGCGCCTGCAGGAACCGGGTCCCAGCAAGCTCGAGGTGGTGGCCAACGGGGTAGCCTCGGCGCCCTTCTTCATCGAGGTGCGCTAGGGCGGGGGAGGGCTACGGCGACGTCAGCACGGCGTCGGCGCGCAGCAGCGCCACGATCCGCGCCGCGGGCGCCGGGCGCCCGAACAGGTGGCCCTGGAAGCCGCCGCAGCCCAGCGCCCGCAGCAGGTCCAGCTGGGCCTGGGTCTCCACGCCCTCGGCGATGGTCTCCAGGCCCAGGCTGACGGCCATGGCGATGATCGTGCGCACGATCACCTGCGCACCGGGATCGTCGAACAGGTCGCGCACGAACGACTGGTCGATCTTGAGCTGGTAGAGCGGCATGCGCTGGAGGTCGCGCACCGACGAGCAACCGGTGCCGAAGTCGTCCAGCGAACAGCGCACGCCGGTCGCGCGCAGCGCCGTCAACGTGGCGATCGCCCCCTCGGTGCCGCGCAGGAACAGGCGCTCGGTGGGTTCGAGTATGAGCAGCGCCGGATCGATCGCGTGCCGTTGCACGGCCTGCGCGATCCGGGCAGCGAAGTCCGGTGCGCCCAGCTGGCGCGGGCTCACGTTGACCGAGACCGTCAGGCCGCGGGTAAGCGGGTCGCGCCGCCACGCCCCGAGCTGGGCGCAGGCGCCCTCGACGACCCAGTAGCCGATCGGCAGCGTCAGCGCGGACTCGTCGGCCACGGGCAGGAACTGGGCCGGGAGCAGAAGGCCCTGCTGCGGATGCGCCCAGCGGATCAAGGCTTCCACGCCGGTGGGGCACAGCGCGGCGTCGACCTGCACCTGGTAATGCAGCAGCAGTTGCCCTTCGTCGATCGCCAGCTGCAGCGCGCCTTCGAGCGCGGCGCGGTGGTCGATCCCGTCCTGCATGGTCGGGTCGAAGAGGCGCATCCCGTTGCGGCCGGCCCGCTTGGCCTGGTACATCGCGACATCGGCCTGGCGCAGGACGTCCTCGGGCGTGCAGCGCTGGTCGAGCAGCGTGGCGCCTATGCTGGCCGAGTTGCGGTAGCGGTGTCCGCCCACCTGGTCGGCCCGGTCCAGCGCGGACAGGATCTTGCTCGCGACCGCCGCCACCTGGGCTGCGGCGTCGACGCCGAGCTCCCCCAGATTGTTCAGGATCACGACGAATTCATCGCCACCCAGGCGCGCCACGCTGTCGCCCTTGCGCAGGCACTGGGTCAGCCGTTCCCCGACGCTGCGCAGAAGCTGATCGCCGGCCTCATGGCCGAGCGTGTCGTTGACGTCCTTGAAATGGTCCAGGTCGATCAGCAGCAGGGCGCCGTTCTTGCCGCTCTGGGCAATGGCGGCGAGCGCCTCGAGCAGGCGGTCGCGCATCAGGCGCCGGTTGGGCAGGCGCGTGACCGCGTCGTAGTAGGCCAGGTTCTCGATGTGCCGCTGGGCCTCGCGGCGCTCGGTGATGTCGCGCGACGAACAGACCAGCACCTTGTGGCCGTCGAGCTCGAGCGTAAAACTGCTCACCTCGACATCGAAGACCGAGCCATCGCGCCGGCGATGGACGGTCTCGAACTGCGAGCGGCCGCCCTGCGCCACCAGGCGCGCCACCGCCTCGTCGAGCGCGGCCTCGGTGAGCCCGGCATCCCAGTGGGCGATCCGCATCCCGAGCAGCTCTTCGCGCGCGTAGCCGAGCATCGCGCAAAAGGCATCGCTGGCTTCGATCAGCACGCCGTCGGCGCCCAGTATGTGCGTACCGTCGCTGGCGCTGCGCAACAGGGCCTGGTTCCTCGCGCTCTCCTTGAGCAGGAGCAGCTCGGCAGCCTTGCGATCGGTGATGTCGCGGCTGATGCCCAGTATCAGTTCCTGGTCGTCGACCTCGACCATGCGTGCGCTCACCTCGACGGTAATCACGCCCCCGTCGCGCCGGATGCGCGAGGACTCGAAGGTGAAACGGCCGTGGCGCGACAGGTGTTCGCAACGCTGCACCCAGAGCGCAGCATCGTCGAGATTGCACAGATCGGCGATGCACATGCCGGCAAGTTCCTGGCGCCCGTAGCCCAGGCGCTCGGCGGCCGTGCGGTTCACCTCGACGATGGTTCCGTCGGCCGCGATCAGTTCGATGCCGTCGTTGACCGAATCGAAGATGTCGCTGAACTTGGTCTTGGCCTTCTCCAGCAGGCGATAGGGCTCGTCGATCGCGGTGGTGACGACGGCGCGGTAGATGAACACGTAGCCGATGACCTTGTAGACATGGCCCAGCAGGTTGTAGGTGCCCGTCATCGTGCTGTAGAACGTGAAGAAGAATTCGCTCATCGCCAGCGTGCACACGGCGCCCAGCAGCAGGACCTCGCTGCGCGGCTGCGGCGCGCGCAGGCGTGCCAGCAGCCGTCCCGCGGCGAGCAGGTTGAGCGCGATGACGGCGTACTCGGTCACCTTCTTGAAGGTGGTCAGGCCGATGCCGGGAAGGAAGGAAATGGGCAGCCACTCCGGGTGGCACAGCACCAGCCATTCGATGCCGGCCGTGGCCGTCACGCCTGCCGCGAGCAGGTAGTGGGTGCGCCGGCCTGCCGTCACGGTTCCGAAGGTCCCCATCGTGCCGATCAGCAGGCCGGCGGCCGCGAGGAGGCGCGCCACCAGCCAGAAGGCCAGGCTCTTCTGCGGGTCGTTGGGCGAAACAAAGTCGGGCATGCCCACGTACGAGGCCATGTGCGAAAAATCGAGCACGGCGACGCACAGGAATACGCAGGCCAGAAAGCGGTGATTGGGCGAAAACCGGGATTGATGCGAATTCCAGCCCACGGCAAAAACCATCCCTGACACCAGGATGGACACGGTCTCGAGCAAGGTGTGGATGGGCAGGTATTGGGGAATCTCCGGGTCCATCCGCCACGACTGCAGCACCGAGGCCAGAAACTGGATCACGGCCAGCAGGAGGAGGCCGCGGGCGACCGGACGGATGGAACGCCGATTGCTCGGATCCAAGCGCCCCGCTCGGTACGCTCCGTTCGCTAGCCACCTGCCGATGTTCGTCACAAGATATTGTTTTTAATAAATAATTATTTATTCTGTGGCGGCGCCGGAGACGCGCTTTCGTCATAGATATCGTTCGTTATCGATCATTTATAACCCAGAAATTCGCGCCATTTCGGAGAATAAGTGGGCGTTACACCGTCGTGTTCGGCGCTGAAAGACGGCAGCCCGGCGGGGCAAGTGCACCGGGACGGCCCGTGCTTGCGGTAGTGCCCAGGTCCGGCCGGCGATGCGGGATCGATGACTAGCCCTTGACTCGCCGATGCATCCAAGCCGGCGCCTCGGCCGTATTGGACTGGGTTCAGCCCAAAACCGTCTGAGGAGAAACCGTGAGAGACAAGCGTACTTTGCCATCGGCGTTGATCGGGTTCGGCGCGACGCTGTTCAGCGCGCTCGCCTGCGCCTCGAGCCACCGCGAAGCGCCGTTCATCGCCCGCAATCCGGCGGTCGACGGTACCGACTTCTACATGTTCATGAGCTACGAGACCGGGCGCACCGGCTATGTGACCTTCCTGGCCAACTACAACCCGCTCCAGGACGCCTACGGCGGCCCGAACTATTTCGCGCTCGACCCGGACGCGCTGTATGCGATCGACATCGACAACCAGGGCAACGCACAGGCCGACATCCAGTTCCAGTTCCAGTTCACGAGCGCGTTCAACAACCTGGGCGTACCGTCCGGCGGCCCGAGCGGTAACGTGGCGATTCCGCTGATCAACCTGCCGCCCAGCGCCAGCGGCGTGCCGACGCTCAACCGCGTCGAGACCTACACGGCGAACATGGTCGTCAACGGGACCAGCATGGCCATCACCCAGGTGGGCGGCGGCGCCGTATTCACCAAGCCCGTCGACAACATCGGCCAGAAATCGTTTGCGGTCGGTGGCGCGCAGTCGGCCGCCAATTACGCCACCTATGCCAACCAGTACATCTACAACGTCGACATCCCTGGATGCACACCGCCCTCGGGCACGCACCCGCGCCTGTTCGTCGGGCAACGGGCCGAAGGCTTCGTCGTCAACCTGGGCCAGGTCTTCGACCTGATCAACCTCAATCCGCTGGGCGCGCGCAACTCCGCGACCAACGTGCTGGCCAACAAGAACATCACGACCATCGCGATCGAGGTCCCGGCCAGCTGCCTGGTCCACGGCAGCGATCCGGTCATCGGCGCATGGACGACGTCGTACCTGCACCAGGGGCGGGTGCTCAATCCGTCCCCGACCGGACCGGTGTCGAGTGGGACCAACTACGGGCCATCGGTGGTCGGCGGCGCCTGGACGCAGGTTTCGCGCCTGGGTTCGCCCCTGGTCAACGAGGTCGTGATCGGCCTGCCGGACAAGGACAAGTGGAATTCCAGCCTGCCGGTCAATGACGTCACCAGCTTCGGCAACTACGTGCTCTACCCGTCGCTGCCGGTGCTCGTCAATGCGCTGTTCAGCGTCTCGGCGCCGGCGACACCACGCAGCGACCTGCTCGCCGCGTTCGTCACCGGCATCACGACCACGGTCAACGGCAGCAGCTTCAAGTTCACGGCACCGGCTGTGCAGTCGGTACCGGGCGAGGAACTGCGGCTCAATACCGCGATCGCACCGACCGCAGCGGGCAACCAGAGCGACCTGGGATTTCTCGGCTGCGATCTGGCCGGATTCCCCAACGGCCGGCGGCCGATCGACGATGTCGTCGATATCGAACTCACCGTTCTCGAGGGCGCGATCACGCCGGCCAATCCGCACAGCCTGCAGACCTGCAACGTGGCCGGCTCGACACCGGCCGTCGTCAACGCGGGCGCGGTGGTGAACGACGGGGCCGAGCCCAATCCCGCGTCCTACCTGACGAGCTTTCCGTACCTGAACACGCCGATCGCCGGCTCGCCCTGATCCGAGGAGAACGCGATGAACATGCAAGGCATCATCAAGTTGGCCGGAGCGAGCGCGACGACGCTCGTGCTGCTCGCCTGCGGCAGCGGTGGGGGCGGCGGCGGGGAGCCCGGCGGTGGCGGGGGCGGTGGCGGCGGCACGGGCGGCGGATCCTCGTCGACGGCACTGGGCGCGCTGGAGGCGACGGCCAATTCGTCGAGCTGCACCAGCTTTTCGCCGGTCGAGGTCAACGGCACGTCCTACCCGGCGGAGCCGGCGGGGGGAACCCCGGCGCCTCTGGACGGCATGGCCTCGCCCTTGAACTGCCCGACCGGGATGTAGTCGTGTAGCGCACCCGGCATGCCCGTGGTCGATGCGCTCACCGCATCGGCCGCGGCATGCCGGCGTGCCCGGGGCTCGGTGGCCGCCTATCCCCGGCGGACCCGCCCCTTAGCCGCCGTCCCGCGGCGATGCTTCATGACGGGGCCAGCTGACGCCCCACCTCCTGCGCCAGCCGTTCGAGGTTCTGCTGGTTGGCCGGAACCACGATGTGCTCGATGCGACGGGCCGTCTCCGGGTTCTCGAAGGTCTGCGCCCAGGACACGAGCGTTCCCGCCGCCGATGGCGCCAGCGCGATGACCAGGCGATATTTCGGCTCCGCGGGGTGCTCGACCACGAGCTTGCGTGAAGCTTCGATGTCGGCGAATACGTTCTCGTTCGGATAGTCCCTGCCGTCCGGTCCATGCATGATCAGCGACCAGCGGCCGCCGGCCTTGAACTCGAAGCGCGTGAAGGTATTGGAGAAACCGGCCGGCCCCCACCATCGCGCCAGGCGTTCCGGGTCGCTGATCGCGGCAAAGACCTGATCGGCACTGGCGGGAATTTCAAGGGATGCATTGAAGGTCGTCATGGAAACCTCCGAGGCCATGAGGCCCAAGCTTCAGGCGGATGGTGGCTTACCTGCTCGCGATCGCCGAGATTTCGACCAGCGCGTCCCGGGGCAAGCGCGCGACTTCAACGGTCGCGCGTGCCGGCGGCTTGTCCTTGAAATAGCTGCCATAGACGGCGTTCATCTTGGCGAAATCGTTGATGTCCTTGATGAAGACGGTCGTACTGACGACATTTTCCACCGACAGATCGCTTGCCTTGAGGACGGCCTTGAGGTTCTCCAGCACTTGCCGGGTTTGCTCTTCAATGCCGCCGGATACCAGCTTGCCGGTTACCGGATCCAGGGCCACCTGCCCGGACAGGAAGACAAGATTCCCCGCCTTGATCGCTTGAGAGTACGGTCCGATCGCCGCCGGGGCGTCCTTGCTGAGTACGGTCTCCTTTTCCGGGCCCATCGTGGTGCAACCGGCCGATGCGAGCAAGGCCACTGAAACGCAACATGCGCACCGGGCGGATAGCTCGCAGATCGTTGCCCTCATCGCAGTGCCTCCATCTAAAGACTATTTACGGAGTCCGTACTGACCAATCGCTAAATTGAGCATACACCCGGCTGAGAGTACGATTCAGGCGCAGAAGCGTAGTTTCCCCTCTCCCGCGGCGCGGCAGAGGGGGGAATTCGAGGGGGCATTTCAACCGGCGCGGTGATTGCGCGGTGGTACCGACGATGCTCGCGCATGATGGGCTGGTAAGCGCTGCGCTGGAGGAATCGCTCGAGCTTCGGGGCTCAGGCGCCAGCAAGCTGGGTCCGGGACGTCCGCGTCCGCCGGCGGCCGGCTGCTAGTCCGGCCGCGGCAAGGCCCAGCCCCATCAGTACGAGGCTCGACGGCTCCGGAACGGGGCCCAGCAACTGCACGCCGACCGCCGCGCTGGCACCCTCGGCCGTGAACGAGGTATTGCTCGAGGAATACGCGTACTGGAGCGCAGGTACGGTGCCCGCATTGTTCACGAGCGGGAGGTCGATGTTTCCCGACACGCCGTTGTTCGAGTAGGAAACGGCGATCCACAGGTCTTCGGCAGACGTGCCGGTGTTGGTCACGACCCAAGGCGACGAAAGATTCTTCGACACCCACTGCGGTGTCGATGTCAGGCCGGATACGAGCGTGTTGGTGGTGTCGAGCGCGGTCTTGCTCGCATGCGAACCGGTGAACGTTCCGCTATAGAGCGTGAAGGTCAGTGTGCCGGTCGACGCCGAGCCGGATTGCACGTACACCGCCACGCTGCCGATGTCGATCGTGCTCGATGCCGCGACGGAGAATTCGTCGGCGTAAGCGCTCCCCGAGAGGAACGATGCGACGGTGCCGTTCACGTTCGAGCCCGTGTCGAGCACCGCAGCCTGGGCGCCAACCCCGCCCGCCAAGGCGATGGCGACCGCCAGCAGCGCCGGAGCCCGCCGGCTTGCCCAAGGCGTGTTCCTCGTTTTGCGCCCAGGCGGCTCCGGTGGCATCATTTTTTCGATCCTTTACTTGCTCGTTTCGACGGGCTAGGGTGTCACGGTTTGGCGTTTGCGGGGCACACAAGCGACCCGCCATTAGTCCTTTCGGATCGTGCTGTCCGATACCCGTGCGTAAAAGAGGGTTGCGTACCCGGGATAGCTCAAACCCAGGACGAGGGCACGAGTGCCCTTTTCGAATGGACGAGGCCCAAAGCCCAGCGCGTTATAGTCGTCCAACGCGAGCGCATGCCCTCGCGGAAGATGGCTCGCGGCACGCTCTGGCGCCGCCTGCAACGAGATTCACGGGTGCGTCCGGAGCAGGGGGCGTTGGGTGACGGTCGTAAGTGGTTTGATTGCAGTCTGCCTGCTGTTGGCGGTGCTGTTGCTCCTGATGGCGATGCGGTGCCTGCGCAGGCGCCGCTTCCTCGCGTTCGCCGTGAAAGCCGGGATCTCGATCCTCCTTTGCCTGGCCGCCCTCTGCGTGGGTCTTGCCGGAATCGACCTTCTCACGTACCAGCGCCTGACGTACGAACAGCCTGCCGTCGAGGTGCGCTTTACCAGCACCGGCCAGGGCCAGTTCGATGCGTTGCTCACCTATCCATCGAAGACCACCCAACAAGTAGCGCTGCGCGGCGACGAATGGCAGATCGACGCCCGCGTGCTCAAGTGGCACGCCTTTGCCAACCTGATCGGATTCGACAGCGCCTACCGCCTCGAACGCATCAGCGGGCGATACGCCGACATCGAGCGCGAACGCAATGAACCGCACACCGTGTTCGCTCTGAGTCCGACCGATCGCATCGACGCATGGTCGCTGTTGCGGACCTGGCGGCGTTTCGTGCCGTGGGTGGACGCCATCTATGGCAGCGCGGTGTACGTGCCGATGAGCGACGGGGCAGACTATCAGGTCGTCGTGTCGCAGAGCGGCCTGGTCGTGCGGCCCCTGAATGATGCCGCGCTCCAGGCGGTCGGCGGGTGGAAGTCGCCCTGAATCACCAAAGAGAGTGGAAGGAGTCTCCGATGCGAACGCCCCGACGGATGCTGCTGGCCGCCGTTGCGGCATTGGTGTCCATGTTCGCGGCCGCCGGCGCGGCGAGGGCGGAATCGCCCGAGCAGCGCACCGCGCGCCATCTCGCCTCGATCCACCAGGATCCCTCGCTGCTCCTGTCTTTCGTGCGCGCGATGCCCAAGGGCGGTGACCTGCACATGCACCTGGGCGGAGCGGTCTACGCCGAAAGCTGGATCGACTGGGCGGCGCGGGAGGGCCTTTGCGTCGAGCGCAAAAGCGCGAACCTCAGCGCCGCCCCATGCGATGCGGCCTGCGATCGGGCCGCCGACAAGCCGGCGGTGCACTGCGCCTACCAGGACCCGCTGCTCTACAACCAGTTGATCGATGCCTGGTCGATGCGCAACTTCGACCGCGCGCAACTCGGTCACGACCACTTCTTCGCCGCCTTCGAAAAGTTCTCGCTCATCGCCTTCCGCAGCGCGGGCGACGAGCTGGCCGAAGTCGCCAGCCGCGCGGCCGCCGACAAGGTTCGGTACCTCGAAATCATGCACTCCGCCGATGCGCGGCAGGCTTCCGAGCTCGGTGCAAGGCTTGGCTGGGATGACGACTTCGGCAGGATGCGAGACGCGCTGCTGGCGGGCGGCATGAAGGATGTGCTGACCGCGACGCGCCAGCAGCTGGACCGGGACGAGGCGCGGCGGCGCGAGCTATTGCATTGCGATACGCCGCAAGCCGATGGCGGTTGCCAGGTCACCGTGCGCTACCTCTACCAGGTCCTGCGGGGCCTGCCCCGCCCGATGGTCTTCGCGCAGATGCTGCTCGGATTCGAACTGGCACAGGCCGACGCGCGCTTCGTGGGCCTGAACCTGGTGATGCCGGAGGACTGGTACGTGCCGATGCACGACTTCGACCTGCACATGAAGATGCTGGACTTCCTCCATGGCCTGTATCCCACGGTGCACATCAGCCTGCATGCGGGTGAGCTGGCACCGGGCCTCGTTCCGCCCGAGGGATTGCGCAATCACATCCGCGCATCGATCGAGCACGGCCACGCCGAACGCATCGGCCATGGCGTGTCGGTCATGAGCGAGGAGGACGCACCCGGCCTGCTGGCAGAGATGGCGTCACGCCATGTGCTGGTGGAGATATGCCTGACGAGCAATGACGTGATACTGGGCATCAAAGGTGCGGACCACCCGCTGCCCACGTACATCCGGCATGGCGTGCCGGTCGCGCTGGCGACCGACGACGAGGGCGTATCGCGCTCCGACATGACGCACGAGTACCTGCGCGCGGTCCAGACCTACGACCTGCCCTACTCCCAGCTCAAGCGCATGGCGCGCCAGAGCCTGGAGTACAGCTTTCTTGCCGGTCCCAGCCTGTGGACCGAGGTACGCGATAGCCGCCCCGTGGCCGCGTGCGCCGCGGACCGGCCCGGGGGCGCGCCCACGCCTTCCTGCCGCGCCTTTCTCGATGCCAGCGATCGCGCCACGGCGCAATGGGAGCTGGAAGGGGCATTCGCGCGGTTTGAAAAGGCGTACTGAGTGCCGGTCAGGACCGGAGCCCGATGCGCGAGGTCAGGGGATCTGCACTTCGCAGTACGAGCCGCCACCGACTCAGCGGCACCGGCGTTCCCTGATGCAACGACTACGCCCGGTCCTGCTTCCATTGCCGACATGACCGCGCTCGGTCCACTGCAGCCGCATTCTTGAAAACCGGACCCTGAACGGGCGTCCGTCCGGCGGGAAGCGGGCATCTACCCGGTGGTCGTAGCGTCCGCGCCAAGCGTCCGAAGGCTGTACCAAGATCGTGAAGCTTGGGCTCGATCGGCAAGCCCTCGAACAACACGGCCTGGAGAAAGGCGCGCGTACGCGCAGGGCTGCCCACACGGCGCCGGCAGGTACTGGCGCATGCCAGTTGGATGCGGGTGCCCCGGATCGTGCGCGCCAATCGCACGAACTTCGCACGGTCGGGTCCGGGACCGGACCCGGATGGAACGCAAGGTGTTTATTTAACTGGGGTGGCCGATGGGAAACGACTCCCACCCGCCAAAATCCAATGATTACGCGGACTTACGCAGGGTTGCTACACGCCGTTGTGTAGCAGATTGTGTAGCAAGTTGGGCCGAAATGGAAGGGTCCCTGCCCGGGTCGTTGTCGCGCACGTAACGGCTTCAGACCGCCGCACATTGAGGGGCCAAATTCCAGCGCCAGCCTTGCTGGCCTATCGCCCGCATGACTGTCGTAACCAGTCGAACACGGCTTTCGCCGTTACGGACGATGTGACGTGGAGTCATATCACCTCGCGTCGCCGGTTCGACGCGTCTCACGTAGCGGACGCAATTCGCCAAAATCGAAACACCCGACTTCCGAAACCGCCAAAAGTGGCCGTGCAGGAGCGAAAATGCGGGCAGACGAACCTTCCACGCCATGACCGAACACCCGTGTCCCTTTTGCTCGATTCCCGCTTCCAGAATTGCCGGGCAAAACGACCAAGGTGTATGGATCCGAGATGGCTTCCCCATCTCGCCCGGCCACAGTCTGATCATCCCCCGGCGGCACGTCGCCTCGTTCTTTGACATAACCGTCCAGGAGCGGATGGCGCTTCTAGAAATTCTTGATCAAGCCAGGGCGCAGATCCTGGAGGAGTTCGGTCCAGACGGCTACAACATCGGCATCAACGATGGCGCCGCCGCCGGTCAGACCGTCGCACATCTGCATATTCACTTGATACCTCGATACCGGGGCGACGTACCGGACCCGCGCGGCGGAGTCCGATGGCTCTTCCCGCTCAAGGCCGACTACTGGAGCAACAAGGGTTGAGCTCCCGAGCTCCGCCACCATCTGCGGAGGCGCAGCTTGCCTTTCTTGGCAAATTGCAGCGCCTGTTTGCCGAAGGCGATTTCACAGCGACGTACAAGTTTGCGCTTCTTGTTTCACTGGCCGACCTGGCGCTTGAGCGTGGATCGGACGATGGTTCCGAACTGCATGTGACAAATGCCCAAATCGCCGATCGATTCATCGACCATTATTGGCA
>Ga0116231_10010298_pt1 | contig 15144 bp, 11 predicted proteins | sample S1TSphgellanicum_2_FD_89695 | JGI IMG/M metagenome (GOLD analysis project Ga0116231, IMG submission 89695) | Host-associated microbial communities from peat moss isolated from Minnesota, USA - S1T2_Fd - Sphagnum magellanicum MG | ecosystem: Host-associated > Plants > Peat moss > Unclassified...
CAGAAATCGATTTCTCCCGCGACCTTCTTAGAAGAATCAAGGACGACGAAATACCTGGCGCAATCTGTGAATTTGGTGTATTCGAGGGAGATTGGCTTCGGTGTTTAAGCGATCACTGTCAATCTATCTCCCTGGATCGGCCGATATTTGGCTTTGATAGCTTTGAAGGCCTTCCAGCGCCGACCGAGGGATTAGATATAGTTGGCTTCAGCGAAGGTGACTATTCTGCCAAATTTGAGGCCGTTCAGGAAAGTTTGGAGTGCGATCGGCGGCGAATAACTCTCGTGAAGGGCTGGTTCTCTGATACGCTAAAGGAAAAAGTCGCGTCAGAAATCAAGCAGATTTCCTACGCACGGATCGACTGCGATCTTTACGAGCCAGCGATGGAATGCCTCGAATACCTGGAATCCCGCCTGAGTGACGGTGCTATCCTAGTTTTTGATGATTGGTCTTGGTGGTTCGGACATGGAGAATCGCGTGCATTTTTTGAATGGGCCCGACGGACGAGCCTAACTTTTGAATTCGTAGGTTACACCTCCTGGATTCACCTATATCTCCGCGTCAAACGGGACGTCGCAGGCAGTTCCGCTGGGTCTTGAGCATCAAAATCGGCCTCTGACGCGGCAGAGAACCACTTTGAATTCTGGCTATAATCAGAGAATTGACCTCCGCATCCGCAACCAAAGATAGTCGACTGGTCTAACAAATATCGAAAGTAGGAATAATTCCCGCACCATCAGGCGCCACAATACGAATTTTCTAATCCACTTCGTTTCACGCTTTTGGATTTGACGGTGCAGTCTCAACAGTAACGATTTAAAAAACATCTCAGTTCTATAGCTACCATCCGCCAGGATCCGCGTCCTTAGGTATTGAGTCAGCCACTCCATTATGCCCAGATCGAGATCCGGTATATCCGCACTCCCCCTACAATTGTAGTAGGCTTCCGGGATCGCGTACACGCGTTCCGCGGCGACTAAGCACGCCGCTTGAAACGCCACTGCCTGCAAGCCCTGTGGACCGCCGACTGGCCAACCAATCTTGTTTTGCGAGAGAAACTCGCGATCGAAGAGGAACCTTCCCATCACTGGACTGGGCTCGATGAGACCCGCCGGGTCTTGAATCCAATGCGGGCCTGGACCGACATGAATAAAGCGCATGTTATCCTCAGGGCGAACCCGATAGTAGGAACAAAAGGATATTTCAGCGTTATATGGGCCAGAAACACCTAGTAAGCGCTCAAACATCAACGGCTCACACCAGTCACCCGCGTCTACAATGGAAACGTAATCGCCGACAGCAGACGCGATAGCAGCCGCGATAAGCTCACCCGACTGCGAGACATCCACGACGCAGGGTTTGACGACATCCGGCTCTCGAGCCTTCCAACCGAGAGCAAACTCTGTAGCAGACGAGTCCGCTCGACCATGTGCGATAATGACCTCAAGCGGCCGAACCGTCTGAGCAACCAGCGACGCAATACGTCGCTCCAGAATTGCGTCACACCTGCTGGCGTCAACTATAACTGAAACTCTAGTGGCGCGACTTCCGCGTGCAACAATCGTTGTATCTCTACCCAAATTCGTCAACCAAAACGCCGAAGCCCGCTTACTACACATGTAGAAAAGCTTATCATCGCCGCCGAGATCTTCATAGTGCTTTCCAATAATCTTTATCCCCGGATTGCTCTCCAATATTATATTTAGTTCCGTATTTCTAATAACAGGCTCGTATAGCAGCAGAGTAAACCCTACGACTGCTTCCAATTCATCGAACGAGCCCAAGAATGATAGATTGCGCAACCCGTAGTCAGCCGCAACCTTTTGTGCTGCCTGCCTAGCGCGAACATCATGTTCAATACAGACGATTGATCTGTCTAGATCCCATGTCGCAAGCCGAAAAATAGATGCTCCGCTCCCCAGACCGAATGCAATAATCCGATCCTCCCTGCCAAGCGTATAGAATACTTCCGGCATCCCGCCATTGTCGATCATTCTTACTTCGTGCTCGACCCATCCACGATCGTTGATCTGGAAAATCGCGACGAGAACATCTCGCCATAGAATAAGTGGATCAGCCATACGCAATTGTCCTCAAAATTTCGAGCAGAAATTTAGGCTTTAATCGCAATCCATATTGACGATAGATTGCTTTTACCAATGATGGTGCGCCAATCAGACGAACCGCGATCACAACAACCGAGCGGGGATTTCCGCTCCAGAACGTTAGAAATCTAGCGCTTTGCACTCGCATTGCGATTAGAGCGAGCTTCATCCGAAGGCGCTGAGGATAAACGGGATAGACAGTTTCAGAAAGTGCTTGATCAACCCATGCCTTTGGGATTTGGGATACGATCAAAGAACAGGACCGATAGTAAGCGTGCCTTGCAGCATAAGGAATCTGGGTCCCGTAGTAGAAGGCAGCGCGCATCCAAAGATATATCATAGACGCCCCCATGCTGTCTGAGGGCTCATAGTGGCACGCCTCGCTAAGGGAAAGCGCGGTCGCGTCCAACAAGTCGTAGATCCATTTGGACGGGTCGGACGTTAACTTTCCGGCGCGACCAACCCTGTAAAAGAACCCTCGCTTCGATATCACGCCAATCCGATCTGCCTCAAGCAACGATCTATAGTGCGGCACAATATCCTCAGCTCGCTTACCCTCGGGGTAAAATATATCCTTCTCAATTATAAATTTGCGCTTCAGCATTCGAATACTGGCGTTTGGTTCGAGGCGAAACACGTCTGGTTCTCGCCTCGCAGTTACAACTGCGGAATGTCGAGAGCCCAGTATTTTATCCCAAACCCAATTATCAAAAAAATAATCTGTCTCCGCCGTCTTATCATTAAATACTGTGCCGCGACAAAACATTAAGTCGCAATCATTATTTTTCGCGAAATGAAACATTTCGAAGTATATCATCGGAGCGAAGAAATCATCACTGTCGAGCACTGCTACATAATCACCCAACGCCAATCTTATTCCGTAGTTGCGCGCGTCGCCGAGACCCGGTCTATTTTGCCGCACTATAGTAAGGGGAAACTTTTCATAAGCATGCGCGAATTCTCGGACGTATGCCAGCGTATTATCTTCGGATTTGTAATCAACGACGATTATCTCGACACGCAACGGCCCCTGGGCGGCAATACAGTTCAAGGTAGATTTTACATAACTCGCGGTGTTGCTCGTGGGAACGATGATGGTGAGATCAACTCCTTCCCCCACTTTATCATCGTAGTGGAAGCGATCGAGAACCTCGAAGTCTTGCATACGTTCTTCGCTCCAACGATCTAAGTTATTGAAAAGCAATTAATTGTTGACTTGGTTGATGGCAGGTCGCCGGTTGAGCAAAGAAAACTCCATACTCCAGCCGCTTTACTCTTCGCGGCCCTCAAGCTGCCTGATCATTTGTTATTGGCAGTGAAAAACCTCTCAGGATTCCTTGTGGAATCATATCGTCGTAGATCGCTGTAGATCTCCAGATCCACCTATAACTTCACCAGTTTTTCGAAGCTGGCCCCCCAAAGTAAGATGCAAATAATTCTTAAGCTTATGCCGCTCGAAGAATTCTAGACGCTCTTCAGCCTGGGAGAGCCCCTGATAGGCAACACCGCCGCGTACCGGACGAGTGTGTTTAAGCGGCGTAGCATCCAACACGACGACGCCACTGCGCTGTGTCCACTCCTGATAGCTCCACATTACGTCGAGCCCGAAACCCGATATGTTTGCATCGAACACTGGCATATAGTCTTTTATGGCGTCTCGCGTCATTATGGGGCACATAACCTCAACGAAATTTGTTTTTCTCCATGTATATTTATTATTAATCTTTAGAATTTCATGTGTACAATAAGAATCAACCGTAAGGGCAGGCTGACCGACCCGAAATCCCGACCTTTTAAATAATTGAAAAATATCTAGTATAGCGCAGTTTACCGGTATTAAATCATCATCGAGCATCATTACATAGTCATATTCGAGCAAATGAGGATTTAACTCAAACGCGCGTTTGATAATTGCAAATTTCCTCATGTTTCTATCGGTTTCGAACACAAGATGATCGGCCGACGAGAAATTTGGGTCCGTCATCGCCGACTCTATATCTCTCTTCATAAAGTAGATCTCCATGAGATCCCAGCTATCGCCCGCCCGGTGGATCGCGAGTGCACCCGGCCCCTTATTTATGATGAGCAAAAATTCTGATCGAGGTTTCGCCGATCGCCACATCGTAGTAGTCGGCTGGACTTGCTCCTCAGCCGGTGGCTTAGCGTTGAGATTCATATCTATCTTGCCTGGACTCTTGATAACCTAACAGCCAACGGACTTTCTTCTAACATACGCCACCTAGAGCCGCATAGCGCGCCAGGCGAGGATAGACGGCGCTTCTTCCAATGCCTCGCCTGCCTTAGAATCAACCAAGAAAGTTGCATTTCTGAAATCCAACGGGTGAGCGTCTGCCAAAGTTCACGTACGTGCGCAAGCCCACATGTCTCGCTATATGGATTCGCGAGTCACCATCGGCTGTCATCAAGGGTTTAATGGCTCAAGTTAGGCCATGCTGCGCAGAGGTTCGCGGGGAATTTCCGTAGGCAAGCCCATATGGTATGCCTTACCAAATGTGAGTGCGGGATGCTCAAAACGGACCACAGAGCGGACCAAAGGCGCACCGGTAACGACGCACCAACGATCAGCAAACCTCACAGAAAAGGCACAGGCCGAACGCTCTGATCGTAACTCCGCACCATAGATAGCGGAAAGGTGGTTCCTGGCCGCTGCGCATGTTCGGTTTCTAAATCGTCGCCAGCGCAGGACGCATGCCCCGCCGCCTGCTTTTTCTGAACAGGAGTTCCAGCATGGTTGGCGCAGGAAATGCGATCAAACAATTCGCCACGCCATCCTTGCCAGCACCGGGGCATCTTAGGTACCATTCGACGCGTCTGGTTTGGCGAGTCATTCGTTGAATCAACGCTATGTGGCGCGCAGGACAATGCGATCGCCTATGGGCGAATTGCTTAGAGAGTTCCTGGAGTCATTGATGCGCGATAAATCGTTCCAACTGGATGTAAGTGAGGTTTTGTGACCTCCAGCAACGAACCGAAGCAAGTCGGAGCCCACAATTTGATGCTCTCTTGTTTGATAGCCACGTAAAGGCGGCTAGCGCGATTATACAATCGCATTCTTAGAGCATTTTATGGATTAATTCCACGCGGTAATATTGTCGGCTTGTAAAACATCATCTACACACCGCTTTTACACCCGCAGCGATAAATATTAATTCTGATGATTGTCCTTGAGCAGACCATTTTATCATTGTGGCGGCCGTGAGATCTTGAACGAATGAAAGCTGCCGTAACTCGACCCAAAGTCAGCGTAATTGTCCCCATATATAGAGTTGAGTCCTATTTATTGCAGTGTGTTGATTCGATCCTGTCTCAGACGATGGAGGACATCGAGGTCATTCTAATTGATGAAGGAGACCGTGACGCTAGTTTCGCTATCATGCGGTTCCTCGCTGACCAGGATAGTAGGGTACGGATTATTCACCAGAGGTGGGGCGGTTATGGCCCCGCATGCAATGCCGGCATTCTAGCGGCTCGAGGCGAATTCATTAGTATCATAGAGAGCGACGACTTTATCGCACCTGACATGTTCGAGCGAATGTATAACCATGCAAAGTCTCTTGGTGTCGACGTCGTGAAAGCGCCATTCTATCTATTCTATGACAAAACTCCTGATTTTCACGCGCTATCATCTATATGTGACTATAGTGATACTATTACGCGCTCATGCCCGTCTACTGCCTTTCATATTCTCGACTACCCACATCTATTGTCTGTACACGCCAGCATATGGAGTGGGCTTTATAGGGCTGATTTCCTACGGTGTAATGACATTCGTTTTATTGAAAGCGCAGGTCCGGCGGGCTACGTCGATGTTGGATTTCGGGTGCGCACCTTGCTTGAGGCCAGTTCGATAGCTTGGTTACCAGAACCGTTCTACTATTGGCGTTGCACTAATACCAGCTCCTCTACGAATAACTTTTCTCTTTCTACAATGCTCGATCGTTGGGACGAGGTCTATAATCATCTCTCTAACTTAGGGGAACCAGTAATATCTATCGTACTTCCCTACCTACTCAAAGATCAGTACGCAAATGTACAATCCATATTATCGCTCCGACCAATTACAGAGTTGGAATTCGCCCGGATAAAGCGTTTATTGGATCAGACACCCCCTAGCGCTGTCCATTCATCACCAGTCCTCTCGTCCAGGCAGAAGCAAGAGTTCGAGATGATCCGCAACGCCAGCACTAAGTCCGAATATTTGAGAACAGCCCAATTGCGCCCGACTTATCGCCCGGCCACGCCACAGCAGTTGGTCAACCTTTACTGGCACGACCCGGACTGGCAAGCATTTCGCTCAGTGCGCCGCAGACTCAAGCTCCTGTTTTGGAAGGAGCCGCCAGGCGAGGCTCCGGAAGCCCGATCCTGGCGGGAAGCCGCTGACCAGTGTAGAGCGATTTCGCGTTCCATCGGTTGGGAACTCCTCGCTCCCTTGAGACTCTTGAGGCGGCTGGCTATGCGCTAGAGCTCGCCGAAACGGCGTCTGCGAGACAAACTGCGCCCTTTACAGGCGAATCCTTTACCCCTATTGAAACCACGAGTCGCTGGGGTCGACGTACGCCCTGCGCGTTCGTCTATCTGATAAAACGTAGATTAACTTAGCTGTAAACCAAATCTTGCGCTGGCCCCTAATGTAAACTGGAAAACGTGTATTGGTGACATACGATAACATTATTTTGGGTGGTGGGATCGCAGGCCTTTCGGTTGCGTCGTTTCTTGATACTAAGTCCTTAGTTCTCGAGAAGCTTGAAACGTTTGGGGGGCTTAGCCGCAGCTTCGTCATGGGCGGCGTAGCGTACGATATAGGTCCGCACATAATCTTCTCGAAAAACAAGGAGGTCCTCGATCTCCATACTTCGATGGTGAAGACCAACCAGATTCGTCGTTCTAATCAGATATTTTTCAAAGGCCGGTACGTTAAATATCCTTTTGAAAATGATTTATACGCGCTGGATTCTGAAGACCGCGACTACTGCCTCCAGGAATTCTTAAACAACCCATACGAGAATTTTCGCTGGAGCAACATGCTTCAGTTCTTTTTGGCCACGTTTGGGGAGGGCATCACCCGCACTTACCTCCAGCCATACAACGAAAAGATATGGAAGTTCGACCCATCCTGCATGGACACTCAGATGGTCGACCGCATCCCGAAGCCTCCCAGAGAAGATGTTATCAAGTCTGCAAGCGGAACGCCGACAGAAGGCTATGCGCATCAATTATTCTTCCACTACCCCGCGGCCGGCGGATTCCAATCTCTGATTGATGCCTATCGCGATCAGCTACATAAGACTGGTCACGACGCGATGACAGATGTCCAGATCAAAGGGCCGTTAGTCCGCGAGGATGGACTTTGGATAGTAAACACGTCGCGCGGAACATATAAGTCTCGTCGCCTGATTAATACTATGCCGGTTCACGAGCTTTTTGGTTATGTAGAGACTAATCCGGATATAGAACGTTCTCTCGATTCAATGCTCTATAATTCAATTTACATTGTTATGTTACAAGTTAAGCGGGACAATATAGGAGACCATTTTGCGATCTACCTTCCCGAAAAGGATATTATATTCCATAGGCTGTCAAAGCTGAACTTTCTTGGCGACGCGTACAAGTTGGCCGACGGAGGCTCCACGCTCATGGCGGAGGTGACCTTCAGGCCAGGCAGCTACCTTTCTAGCCTTGATCGTCAAACCATCATCGATCGCGTTGTCGCGGATCTCGCCAAGTTAGGGTTTGTTGATCGCGACGATGTGACCGCCGTTGATCTCAAATATGAAAAATATGCGTATGTGATTTATGATCTCAACCATCGAACAAATACTGATCGTGTGCTGAGCTACCTGTCTTCCAAGGATATATATTCGGTGGGGAGGTTTGCGGAGTTTGAGTACCTTAACACCGACGGAGTGGTCGAGCACACGTTGGCGTTGGCCCGGAAGCTCAACGCGGAGAAGGTTGCTGGCCCCTAACAGAATGTGCGATCTGGAGTTGGCGGTCGCTCCGTCGTCCAACCATGAGTTTCCGGCACTGAGTAAGCCTGCTCACTGTCGCGTGATAAGGGAATAATGCAAGCATGAAGCGAGCCGCAAGAGCCGGCGTCCTTGGTGAATTTCGCGAGTCGATAGGCGATTTTGTAGAAAGTTTCGCTAAGCTTCCAATCGCCTGGCATTTGGCGACTCACGACATCATTGCGCGCTATCGTGGTTCGGTGCTTGGTCCTTGGTGGATTACGATCACCATGGGAGCTCTCATCCTCGGAATTGGCATAAACTACGCGGCCCTATTTCACCTAAAGGTTGCTGACCTTCTCCCTTACGTTGCCGTTGGCCTAGTCTTCTGGTCCTACATATCTATGACCCTCAATGAGGGCGGCGAGGCGTTCATCTCTGCAGGGCCAATGCTGCGGCAGTCAGCTCTTCCGCTCCCATTGTTCGTCGCTAGATGTATTATTCGAAACTTGATCAACCTAATGCATCACATCGTGATCCTGGTTGCTGTAATGTTGTGGTTCAGAATATTTCCTGGATGGGGCTTTTTGTGGGCAATACTGGGCGTAGTTCTTACCACACTTAATCTTGGGTGGATGATACTCTTACTAGCATTGTCTTCGGCACGCTTCCGGGATGTACCGCAAATCGTATCGGCGCTATTGCAATTCGTTTTCTTTCTTTCACCAGTGTTCTGGAAACCGACGCAGGCGCTTGAGAAATCGCCCCTTGTCTCAGCGAATCCGTTTTATTTCGCGATCCAATCGGTACGCGAACCGTTGCTGGCTGGTGCACTCCCTGTAGAGGATCTGAACACGCTCGCTCCACTTGCCCTCGCTGGCTGGGTAGTTACCTTCTTCGTCTATGCTAAAATTCGTCGCCGCATCGTTCACTACCTTTGAGTCTGCCCGTGGCCACCATCAACGTTCGCGATCTTTCACTGTATTTCCCAATCATCGGCGCTGACAGTCAGTCACTGAAGCGCTATCTGAAGAGTGTTGCAATTGGGGGTAGCCTTGCTAAACGCGGATCTGGCTCGCTGCAGCCTCTTTTGGTCGCGCTTAAGGATGTATCTTTCTCACTGAAACCAGGGGATCGCCTTGGCCTGATCGGCGCAAATGGCTCGGGCAAAACGACTTTGCTACGCAGCCTTGCGGGGGCATACGCTCCCGACAAAGGTTCGATCGAGGTAACCGGCCGAATAGCTTCGCTGCTTGACCTGAACCTTGGCATTGATCCGTCCGCGACGGGGCTCGAAAATATTCGCCTCCGAGGTCTCGTGGCCGGTCTTTCTCTCAAAGAGATAGAATCAAAGATGGAGGCAATCGCTGAATTCAGCGGTCTGGGCCCGTTCCTAGCCATTCCGATCAAAAGCTATTCTTCCGGCATGCAAGCGCGCCTTGCGTTTGCCACTGCAACATCAGTTGAGGCTGAGGTGCTTTTGATGGATGAATGGATAGCCGTTGGAGATGCCGATTTTCGCGCTCAGGCGCATATGCGGCTTACCTCACTCGTAGAACGCGCGCACATATTGGTTCTTGCATCGCACGAGCCGCATTTGCTGCGGTCTCTATGCAATAAAGTTATGAGAATGGACCATGGCGTAGCATCAGAAATAGTGGACATAGACCGGATGGATGAGCTCCTTGAGCGACCCATTGCAACTCCTGCGTTTTGACAGGTCCGTCCCCCATTGTTCCTCAGAGTTTTGTCCATCCTTGGCGACTTCAGTCGTTTGGGTCCCCGGCTGCGCGGCACGGAGCAAAGCTCTCTGTAGGCGACGTGTCCCTTTTTGACTCTTTTGAAGATGCTTTTTACGAGGGCTACTGGTCCAGATACACCCATTTGGAAGCAGCATGCCTGATCGTTGAGGGGAGCGGACGGGTTACTGCCACATTGGTTCGACAAACCCCGGATGGAGCTACGATCGAACTTGGCCATTGGAAGCTCGTCCTGGTGGCCGGTAGGAAGTCGCTGAGCTGCCACTTTCCGTTGGAAACTGGAGACCGCGCAGGGCGGGTATTCGTCACCCTAAGTGCGGGCGGCCCCGGTTGCAATATCTCATCCTTGGCGTGGGGTACGGCTATCCCGCCGAAACGCAACCCTGTTCTCGACATCGCCATATGCACGTTCAACAACGAGCGATTCCTGGAACCCAACCTGGAGAAGCTGATCGATCTTTCAAAACGGGCTAGCATCGGGAAAATCTGGCTCGTGAATCAAGGGGTCGCGTTCAAAAAGTCGCGACTTTGCCGTTTGATTACTGACCATATTAACACAGTCGTCGTGATCGAGCAGGCGAACTTGGGGGGAGCAGGCGGCTTCTCTAGAGCAATGTACGAATTCTTCCTTAGTGAGCAAGGTGACTTCATCCTTTTGATGGATGATGACGTTCACGTTGAAACGATTCATATCGAAACCGCTATAGCTTTCATCGCATACGCGATTGATGATTGTTGTTTAGGTGGACAGATGATCGACGCCCTCCGGCCAGATCGAATGAGCGAAGGAGGGGTGAAAGTACGACCCGACAACAGTATTGAGCAGCACTTCTTGGACCTTGATCTGCAAGAACAACGCGCACTTGCTCGCCTAGGCAATGTGCCTGAAATAGACTATAATCCCTGGTGGTTTTGCGTGATACCGCGCGTAGCCATCGAACGCAGCGGGTTACCGCTCCCTATCTTCATTCGACACGACGATATGGAATTTGGCTATCGCAGCAAGATCGCAGGTATCGCGAGTATAAACCTTCCTCCAGTTAGTATTCGTCACAGCCCTTTTTACGCACGCGCGAGCAGATGGCAAGAGTATTACGACGTTCGGAATCGACTCTTGATTGCATCGATTTATAACGAGAGTTTACGACTTGATCCTCCGCGTCACCTTCTCGCGCGCGCTCTGGTGCATATCATTCGATACGACTACGAAAAGGCCGCTTTACTAATAGCTGCGGTTCAGGACTATTTGCGGCCACGAGAAGACTTTCAGGGAGCAGGCCCTGAATTGCACTCAAAAGTGACACAGCTATCAGCCGCAGCGCCGTCGCCAGTATGGTCAGACCGAACAGCCACCAGCGATGGACCAAAAATAGAGTCGCGCCACCAACACGGCGGAAGCGCACGTCTTCACCTAGCTTGGGAAACACTTAGAAACTTCATAGGGTTCGGCCTTGCGCCACATGAACCCGTCGCCTGGGCTAGGACTGAAGACGGCGCGGCGTCGACTGGACGGCCTCTGCCAAACGCGTACTTCACGATCGTTCCCGTCACTCACAAGCTCCTCGTTTTCACTTACAACAAGGCAGCGGCACGGCGGTTGCTTGCCGCTGCGCTCCTAGTGGTCGCGGATTATGCGCTCAACCGCCGCCGTGCAGCCAATACTTGGCGAAGGGCGCACAGGCGGATGGCTTCTTTCGAAGGTTGGAACGAAGCCTTTGCTCGTAACGCACGATGAGGATCCTCGTGGTCGGGGCAGGCCTTGCCGGCGCGGTGTATGCTCGTTGCCTTGCGGACGTTGGTTCCAACGTTACCGTCATCGACCGGCGTGACCATGTAGGAGGCAATTGCTACGATTATCGGAGTATGGACGGAGTGCTGATCCATCGATATGGACCGCACTTCTTCCACACGAACTCTCCTCGCGTTGTTGAGTGGCTGTCACAATTCACGGAATGGACGCAATATTCCCACAGAGTACTCGCACGTTTACCTGATGGTCGGCTGGCGCCATTTCCAGTAAACCGTCAAACATTGGAGATGGTGTTCGGCGTTCGGCTACGTGACGAGTCAGACGCCCGATTACTCTTGGCTGATGAAGCCATAGAATGTAAGCGCCCGGAAACCGCAGCCGAGTATCTCAACTCACGTTTGGGGAGGCGCGTTACTAATATATTCTTTCGCCCCTATAACAAAAAGATGTGGGGGCTAGATCTTGAGAACATAGATGCATCTGTTGTTAAGCGTATAAATATTCGACTTGACGATAACGATCTATATTTTCCCAACGATTATTTCCAAGCTATACCTAAAAACGGCTATACGTCTATGTTCAATAGGATACTATCTCATGAGCGTATCGCTGTATATACTAACACGCCCTTTGAAAATTCACTAATTAATGAGTTCGACTACACATTCAGCGCCATGTCAATTGACGAGTTTTTTGAATATCGGTATGGTTATCTCTCGTATCGGAGTTTACGCTTCCATCTCGCTGCTCAACTCGGAAGGGGACTCGAGGGAGCGGTTACGATTAACTCAACTGATGAAAGCCCGTTCACGCGCTCAACCTGCTGGAACAACTTGCCAAACCAGCCCGTCATTGATCGAAGCTGGATAACATCCGAGGAGCCGTGCGACTTTCGCGACAACAATTTCGAGAGATATTACCCCGCTGTCGGCACTGACGGTGCCGACCGCAGGCTCTATGCGCTTTACGCTGAAGACGCGATGCGTCTGAACAATATCAGCTTTATCGGACGTTGCGGAACTTATCAATATTTAAATATGGATCAAGTTGTGAACCAATCTTTGATTGGAGTAAGTCGATTTGTTGAAAGGGCGCATCTCGCCTAGCGCTTGCTAAGAAAAGCACTAGAGCACATTTTGCCCCCATGCATTCACTGCTAATAAATTTCTGGCTAGCTCAGCCTGACCGTCCTCGGTCAATTTCTAACGGCACTCGAAGCGTGTCTATGTACTTGTAATTTCCACTCGTCAGATCGGCCGGCGAATAGCAATATCATTGAACATAGTGCGCTCGAAAGCAAAAGCTATAACTTCGAACTGATGAGCCATAACTAGTTCGTTCACGATTGGTACAGTGCCATAAAAATCGCCAACATTCCAATCATACAAGATGTAATCGTTAAATACTAAGGTTCCGTCTGGTTTTATTTTCATCAATGCGGCCTCTGTATCTCGCCTTACCCCTTCGTAGGTGTGATCGCCATCGATGTAAATCATATCAAAGTAGGCATCGGGAAACTGAAGCAGTCCCTCCCGACTATCACCCTGGACAAATTTGATATTTTTTCCAGGGAACCTGCCTTGATAGTACTCCAGATGGGTTCTCCCCATGAAGGGTTCCGCCATTCGCTTGGCCCAAGGATGGTCCGAGAGATGGATGTCAAACAGGTCGAGGGCCACGAACTCAGCGGGCGCAAGCGCCTCCAAGAGGACCTCCGAAAACTCCCCTTGGAGGACTCCCACTTCAGCAATCCTTTTACCGCCCTTGAGATGATCAAACGACCGGATCATATCTGTGCGGTTACCGAACAACTTCGCGTTCACAAGCTGCTCCGACCCTAGAGCTGGAAACGTCGGCAACGCCATAACGGGCTGCTGGGCCACGATCAGAGGGGGCGGCGGCGGGCTCGGGGGCGGAGGATTGATGTCGTTGATCTTAGTCGCGAGGCCCTGAACCTCACGCCGCAACTCGTCTAAATCCATCTGTACTTCGTAAGCCCCGCTAGCGCGGTAGAGGACACCAAACGGAAAGTTAGGCAGGCGTGACACAACAATCCATCCAACCAGAAGCCACAGCCATGGCGCTCATACGGGAACTATGAAATGGCCAACTAGTTCCCTCGCCCAAATAGCCGTCACACTCGTGCAAGCTAGGCTGATCAATGGCGCTGCCTCCTACGTGGGCAAAAGTTAATTTAGGCCACGGCGAAAACCCCACCGATCTTGAGCGTGGCGATTCGCTCTCACTACTCTTCCAAATCAAATGTCCGAATATCGAACTCTCACAATTAGAAGCAAATTAGTCAGAATATATAATACACGATCCCATTGTATCCAGCCCCACCGGGTAGGCGGGGTATTCGGCAAGCGCTGTGCAGACAGCCTCCCGCGCTGCATCAGGCGCGTAAACGAGGAGAAACCCCGACGAACCCGCACCCAATAGCTTTCCACCTGTTGCACCCGCTCTTAGCGCCCGCGAATAGGCATCATCAATCACTGGGTTAGAGATGCCTTGAGCCAACCCCCTTTTAAGTATCCAGCCGCGATGGAGATAGGGGCCAATTACATCAACGTCATTCAAAATATCCGAGCGCAGGTCGTAAGCCTGCTGAACCATACTCTTCATGCTCTCAATCGTCGACCGATGGGTCGCTATATTCTTATTTTGCTCGACAAGAACTGCGCTCGCCGACCTAGTGCCGCCGAGGTAAAACATAATTTAATTTGCCTCAAGTCGACGCCGCATTTCTTGGGTCAAGGCAATTGCTTCTGTACTAACGCTATCATCTGGATTAAAGCGGATGAAATTGACGCCGCCAAGCGCGCAACCATATTGATCTTGCTTACCGATCGGCTCACCGAGTTTTTCAAGCTCGACTTCACACGCTTTGCGTGCCAATTCGGCCCGTGATATGTATCGCCCAAGGTATGCATTACAGAGGCTAATCAGTCCGACTGTAAAACAGCTTGACGAACCTAGGCCCGTTCCAGAGGGCACGTCAGCGCTAGAGTTGAAGTCGACACCAGGAATATCTAAGCTTTCGAAGACTTCTCTGATAATTCTATGCTCGATAGTGCTTCTTGAATTGGGAGTCTCAACTTTGGAGTATTTCAATATGTAGCCGTCAGTCTCGAAATTCTTGTGCATAGAAAGATATATGTATCGAGTGATCGACATGCTCAAAACAGCGCCGCCATAATTTCGATAATAGGACGGGAGGTCGCTGCCGCCGCCCACGAAACTAACGCGAAGCGGCGTTCGGGAAATAATCATTCCAACTGATCCAGCACAAAGACAACGGCCTCAACGATTGAGGCTGCAATAAAGTCGGGGGTAGTATCAGTATACTTCAATTGATCAGCGCCAGCTTCGCCCGTCAGGACAAGCACACCTCTCGACCCCGCCGCTTGCGCTGCTGCGAGGTCACAATAACGGTCGCCAATCATCCATGAGTCTTCAAGTGCCAGATGATGCTTCTTTGCGGCTGCGAGCAGCATACCTGGTTTCGGTTTCCGGCAATCGCAATCGATCTTGAGCGCCTCTATTTCACCAGGCCATCCCAG
>Ga0116231_10010299_pt1 | contig 15143 bp, 7 predicted proteins | sample S1TSphgellanicum_2_FD_89695 | JGI IMG/M metagenome (GOLD analysis project Ga0116231, IMG submission 89695) | Host-associated microbial communities from peat moss isolated from Minnesota, USA - S1T2_Fd - Sphagnum magellanicum MG | ecosystem: Host-associated > Plants > Peat moss > Unclassified...
AATCTTTTCCAAAATGTGAATATGAATTGAGATTCATAATTTAAGACAATGTTTGCTAGTAGGCCATAGTACTTGTTTATGTTGTTGAAGGATAATTTTGTGATATCTTCATTTGTCACAATTTTGGTGGATAGAGTAAAATGTGTCATCTTTGTCAATTGATCAACCACAACAAGAATGGAATCACATGACATGGAGCATGGGAGGTTTGTGATGAAGTCCACAAAAGAGATGACCATGGATTTTTAGGAACCAAGAAGGATTGTATATGGTCAAGGATACATTTTTTAGATAGTGTGAAATTGAGTTTGGACTTGTAAATATGCAAATGATACAATGTTCTTCAAAAGTGCTAGTTTAAGAAAATGATTATTTTTAATTGATTGGCCATAATTACTTTTTCACATTAAATTGTCCAACATTTTATGTCTATGGGTGGGGATGAGAAAATAATTAGCATTTTATTTTGAATGTGTTAATCTTTGTTCAATGCCTAAGTAAAGGGTCTAAGTAAGAATGGTTTAACAATTATTTCACCTTTTCCAAATACACCATGTCCATTACTTGTATGATTTATCACATGAAATGATTGTTGGATACAATGTGATTGTTATCAATGGGTATTAAGTAGTGTTTGCATTTAATAATTGGAAGACAATTTATTCTTCGATTGAATGGGTTCTTAAACCACATAGAAAATGAAAGTACACAAATGCACTATCATTATACATATCAATGTGGACCCATGTTCTCGATTGTATCCCTCTTTGCTTAGGGTTGTATAGATCAAGATCAAGGTATGACTTTCTTATTCAATAAAAATCCATAAAATATTCATGATACATGGTTCTAGTCTTGTCTTTAATGGAAATAGAGGATGAGAAGCAAAACACATGATATTAATGTTGCAAATCATTCAAAAGCATTCATGACAATATTTATAATATATTATGAAAACATGTGATAAGATTTGGAATGAATCTAATCAAGAAATATTCAACACAATTGTTATTAAACATTATAATGAATGTTGTAAAACATTAGAGGGACTTTTATTTTTGCTTAAATTTTTTTAATGTGACATACTTTTAAAGAGATTCTTTTAACATATCTATACATAATAATATAATGTAACATCTTTTTAAATCACACGATATTTTTTAATTGAAGAAAAATATTCCAAAAAACACTCACCCAAAGCGGTGGGTGTGGTTCTTATTAACATGGAGGCATTCTATAATCAAATAACAATGGATCAAACTTTGGGAACCACTTATTTTGGTGGTCCCCAAAATTTGATCTTATATTTTATATTTTTGTGTTTTCACACATTGCCATTGATGTCAAAAATAAATTCATGTGTGAAATTTGGAACAAATAATGAAGCGTTGCATGAATTTTGTGTGATTTGAAAAGAATATGTTTTTGTTTTCATGCCACAAATTTTGCTAGGAGTGGAAGAGCACATGTGGAAAGATTTTGCTAGGAGTGGAGGAACACATTTGGAAATTCGGGAAATTGAGGTGTGTTTGGAAGTCAAAGATAATCATTTCGAAACTATGAGTGTTTTTGTAGATGTGGAATACACCTCTCTTTCTTTTCTCTTTTTTCTATTTTTTCGTGTCAAAGATCACCAAGACTGGAAAAGCATTTTAGGAAATTGAAGAAAGTCTTTTGGAAATTATATTGCAGAAAACATTAAGAGGAAAAAATTGAGTTTGCCTTTGCAAGAAATTGTAGCCAGCACATGCATGTATGTATTTAAAAAGACCCACCCACTTCCTTGGCTCTTTTGTTCATTCAAAATTTTGGACTTTTTCATGGGTGGAAAGGCATTTACCTATAAGGAGGGAAGGATCATATTTTGCAAATGGAAGGACTTTTGAATATAAAAAAGAAATGTTGAAAAAGTTGAGGATTAAGACATGGCAACAAATTGTTTTTATCAAACAAAAAGTTCCACCATCCAAATTTTCCCTTAGTTGGTGATATTTTCTTTATTGTTTATTTTATAGATGAGTAGACCTCACAATGAAACAAAGGAGCATAATGGAATTGTTTTTTCACAAATGAACAAACTTCCCAATGAGTCAAAGGGATGTAATGGAGTTGTTTTTTCCCAAATGAATAGGCTTCCCAATGAAACAAAGGCACGTTATGGAGGTTTTGTTTATAAAAGACAAGTAGACCTCCCCACAAGACAAAGGAGTCATGGAGTTTCTTGTTCAATAAATGAAAGTTACATTCCATTGCAAGAGCTTTTAAAAATGGGTTTGAACAATTATGATAGAGAAATTTAGATTTTTTTCTTTTGTTTCTATTCAATTAGGAGAGCTTTAAGGGATGGTAAAGGGTACTCCCTTAGTCTAGGGAGTTTGGAGGCATCTTAGTAATTATCTAATTACTAGTGGTAGGTAAATAGATTTATTGGTCCCCATTCACTAGGGAAGTGAAGCTTTCAAATGAGTCATGTTTTAGAAAAACTAGTGAAAGAAGTAGTGGCAACTAATTTATCATTGCTTTAGGGGGACTAGTGGTGTCACTTGGATTGCCACCATAATTATAGAAGAGGATGAAGGAGTCAAAGGGTGTATGGGAGGTTTAAAACCATTTTCACTCACCATTTTTTTGGGGTTGATTTAAACATAGTTTTAAAAGAGGAATAAAAGGGAAGAACCAAAAGATGTATTTTGGAGATGATAGTAACACAAGTGTGGTGTGGTAAATAGAGTGGTAATAAGGTAGCTTTATAAAATTGATTTTCTAATGTAGAAAGAGGTTTTAATACCACTATGGATTTGGAATAACAAAGTACTCAATAGAGGTGATGTTTGGGAGAAAGTGGAGGTAACAAGTTAGAAAGACCCTATGGCATTTTGGAGGTGCTTATCCATGAGAGGTATAGAGGTAAAACTAAAGATGGCAAGTACCCCTCACTCTTTTGTGTTTATTGTTTGTACCTTGGTTGTTTTTATTAGATTCTTGCAAGAGAACTAGTCCTATTAGTATTCTAAAATAATAGACCATACTACCACTACTAGGGTAGGATTGTAGTCTTTATTTTTTACATGTTTGCTTGTTTCTTCTTATGTATATAATTTGAGTAGTTTTAGTTGTTTGTAATAAAATTCATACTTCACAATTACCTTTGAAATTGTTGATATAATTGTTGGGTCCCCCCCTATATATTAACAATTGGCTAGAGTTTCATGCTCTCATCCTAAGTTTCGACATTAGTGATTCCAGAGATAGCTCAAAACTTAGGATAAAACTACAAGTGCAAGCCCAATGCAGGTTCAAAGCCAAGATTATGACTAACTTTAATATATAACTTTTGGTGGTGGTGCCCAGATTGCTAATAAAACACAAAGGAATGTGAATGGTAAGGCTTGAGATCAAGGGGATTATCAAAAGAAGGCTAGGGCAAGTGCAAGTGCAAGTGCAAGGTAGGAGTCAAGCATGACCCCACCTTGTGCAAACCCTTCTTTTGGTAATGCCCTCAACCTTGGGCCTTATCAAAGATACAGACCTGCTGATTTTTTTTGATGGATGAAATTATTCAAGAAATCACTTGAGACATATCATCTACAAGTTTAACAAATGGAAGATCCCTATTAAAAAACAAGTTACCTCCCAAAAAATAACAGATACTTCCCTATGGCACAAAAGAGCCTTTCTTTGAAAATGGAAGTTAAGGCTCTAGGATTCTCAAAGGTCAAATTCTGCTTTGGAATGTGCTGTCCAATTGCACTAGTAAATTTTCAGCATGTCTTTATGGCTATGTCGCATCCAAGAAGGCAACATTATAAAAATGCTTCTTGGCCCACTATCTACCAGTAAACTGCGGTTGGGTGGAAACTAACCCTCTTAGAGCAAGTGCACAGGCGAAATTTGTTAATGCAATATACTTGCATATCTGTGATGCTCCAACACACTGAATGGATTTAGCATCTCGGAGTATGGAATATAATAACATCTATTGCCATTGCATTTGGTAGCTTCAATTTCTGGATTTTGATCTGGCTTGTCCCATGAGATTTCCTTTTTGTTTGCTACCAAATCCAGAGCTTTCTTGAACTAGTCCATGAGTGCACAAGTTTACAGTTACCATGTATTTTGGGATGAAGGTTAGAGCATCTCCATCCAGACACTCCACAAACATGTTTGGATGAAGAACAGTAAAACTTGTGGGTTTCGCCGAGTAAAATCGCTTTGAGCCAACATTTTTTATTGGAATGATCTGACTGGCAAAAGTCACTGCACAATCTAGCACCTGCTCTGGATGGGCTAGATACATTGATTGGTGCAAGTTTTGCTTTTAGTCGTCTCCTACCTTTACCTTTTGTAGTTTGAGATTCATGCTTACTAGTGAGGCTTGAGAAATAATAAGTAAGTAATCTCCAATATGAGATGGGGTGGAGCTACTCTTAGGACGTGTCTATTGTTGCTTGATTTGCTTTGAATTTAAGCCTCTCTCTCTTATCCTTTTTTGGGTTTCATGATCATGAGCATATATATGTATGGTGTGTAATGACGACATTTGTCAAGCAAGCACATTAGGCTGAAACTAAGTCTTGACTCTTGTGATGGGTGCCACTTCTGAAGCATGCAGTAGCTACTTGACCTTGTTTGTGTTATTAGAATCGGAGGTTTATGCATCGCATTGGGAAGAGAGGTTCTGGGCCATGCCACCTGTGGCTTGACTACCATCAAAAGATTCTTGTGTTGGCATTTGTTTTGATGATGAAGTAAGTACCTAGTAGCTAGGAAGATTATTAGAACTGGAAATTATGTAGTCTCTGATCTGATCAGGGAGATATGGGTGGCAGCGTAATTGTCGGCCTTTTGGTTGTATACTTAAAAAGTAGCACTATTTAAAAAGCTGCTTGATGAAATGAAAGATTGTCAGATCATGTCTCTGACTTTGGGTTTAGAGATCAAAGAGATTGGGATTGAACTAGAAGCAAGAAAGTTGCCAGGATTATTTAGTCAGGCAGGAATCAGGCCGAGACACAAGTACATGACCCTAGCACACAGGCTATGGTGACCTCGGCAGCTCTCTCATTTTTGGTAGCTATGAAAATTATCTCTCGAAAGCTGATGAATAAATTGCTTTGGGCCCATGTTTAATCTAGTTTGTAAACTAGACACTAGTGTCAGCCCCTTATTTCTTTCTAATAACTGGCCTGGTTGGTCATAAAAACATTTGGGCAAATTTGAACTGACTGGTTAGCAAAAGTGACACTTCTTAATTCGCCTGATTATTTTAGGGTAATAACCATCAGTTATGCTTCGATTCTCGAAGACCCACCTTAAAAATCCTAATCTACATTCATCTCTTATCATCACTTGCTTGCTATATGTGAAAATGTCAAATGTCCTAATGTCCTTAACTATGATGAATTAAGAGCACAACTTTTGGCACCGCTGCAGCAGCAGCACACAGACCCGTGATGTGATCGGCAGTTAACTTCTGAACTGGTTTGTTATGTGATGCCTTGATTTAATGCCGCCATTATAACAGAAAAAACAAACAATGCAAAGTCAACTGAGCTTCTAATGAGGAGGAGGAATCTGTTGTGCTTCTTTTGACTGATAGAATACAAAATTCCTTGACACCAATCTCTCTCTCTCTCTCTCTCTCCCTCTCTGCCTCTCCTTCCACTTTTGTCAGTTAGTAGTGTGCACAAGATATGTAATATGTTTTGGGTAGGGCCTGAGGATGAGGATGAGTGGGGAGTTTCCAAAAGAAGAGCCTGCTGCCTGAGTCATCAGCCAGTGGCGGGTCCACCTTGCAGGAATGCCCCACTCCAAGGGAGTTATTGATTTTAAAGATCAATTGTCATATCGACTTTACTACCAATGGCGTGCGGTTGCTGTCTCCACAGAGTGGGCTCTTCCACTCATATGGAGGGCATTATGATTTTCCCATATAAGCAGAAGAGCCTGGCGTAGGAGGGCACCAAGCAACCACACCCGTTCTTCTCTTCTCTGATGATGCACCCTTCCAAGTACACTAGCAGATTTCTGGGAGGGCTTTCCATATATGGAATACAATGTATGTATTTTAAGAATAGATTACAAGTGATACATGTAAATGAATTGTGTCACCAATATTCTTCTTTCTTTCTCTCTCCCCCTCATTTCAGCCCATTGTTTCTGGGTGACTACTCTGGAGCCTTATTTTTCCATCTAACTTTACTTCGCTGTATGTGTTGATTCCATGTCTTTGGAGTAGCTCTGCCCATATCCCATATTTCGACCTCCAATGAATTTCTCACATCCAAAAGGATTGCTTATTTCCCTAATGCCACACCCATAAACATGAAGTCTGAGATTGTTAAAGATGAGAGACTACTAATATCCAACCACTTGGATTGATCATTCTATTTGGCTAATCACAAGCAAGTGTTAGACTTTGTACTAGTGCCTTGTGCCAGCCACAGCATCCTGTGCACAAATGCTGGCACAAAGTTATTTTAATTACCTCACACCCGCATAATCTTTAGTATTCTTCCTCCAAGACAAGATGTCTTGTATGTTCTGGTGGAGTTGCTCATGTAATACTTGAGGGTCCAAAGCACCCCTAATGCCTTTGTATGCCACCCACATTTGAGTAAAAATGTCAGTGCAAATTGTTCAGATCAGGCTGGCAATTGATGATGGAGCTTGCACCCACGTGCCCTTTCCTTGGGTTGCTGGTTACTTGACTCTTTTTTATTCTAAAAAATTAGCCTCTGGATAAGAGTCTGTTTTAAGAGTTCCAGATGGCCATTTTAAAATTGTATTTTCATGGCCCTCCATTTGTCCTCAACATTGAAGCTCCCAAGTGGGTCTGATTAGAATCCATCTTAGTTTGCATTCATATGGACAGAATGACTCATACAAATTGGGATAGCCTTTATCTGTTTGTTGGGTTTTTCATTTTCTAGAGCTCTATTTCAATGTGAGATCAAATCCTCCTCATGGCAACATTTGGTTCAGATTTCAGGGGGGCGAGGGGGGAGGGAAGACAATTAACTAACTTACTGTACCTACAACTGATGTTCCGCACAAAATACATTGTAAACAGTTTAGCTGAATAAAAGAGAAATTTTTATTGAAAATTGTCCAAATTGTTGGAAATTGAAAACCATTGGGTTACTGTTACAAATGCACAACAAATGATGTATTTTGCACACTTATTCCTCAATTATTTAAAATTTAAAAGAATCAATTTGAAACTGCCAAACTTAATTTTCGAAAATAAATAAATATTTGTTGGCAAAGAAGAAGTGCCAAATATCAGTACATAATAAAGCACCTGGGCATCCACTCTTGATACATTTCCATCTGGCATAGGCCCATTGTAGTAGGGTAGAGTGGCTCATCACCGATCACTAGCCTATCACCAATCACTTTGGCAAATCTTTGTCAATTCTTCTCCATTTTGAATGATTTAAAATGTTATAGGAGCGCATTCTCAAGCTTTACAAATCATCTTGGAAATGCAAAGCGAAAGGAGCATCCAAAAAAGAGCAGTAAAGAAAATATGTTTTTTTGAATTACAAAACACGATTTTTCTTCATTTTTCTTCATTTTGACCCCTCCAATTTCATCAGCGCATAACTTTCTCACTTTTGGTTCAAATTGAGTGATTTAAACTTCTTTGAAATCATCATCTTAAGCTCTACAGATCATCTTCTAACTCTAAAAGCAACAGAGTAATATTTAAGGATTTTTTGACCCCTCTACTTGGGGGAGGGGCCATAACTTCCTTGCCTCCAGTTCATTTTTGCCGATTTTAGTTTATTATAGATGCACCAAGAGGAGGGCTTCATCTACTCTTAGGACACTATAAACAAGCAAACCCTACCTTAAGTGATCGCTCATGGGCTGTTCTACCATAGTAGTTGTTGTTGATGAGGTCAAACGGATACAAATTTAGACCCTAGTTTTGACATGTTTTTTACCCAGTTCCATTGATTGAATCCTGTGCATCATGTGACACAAGGTGTTAGCAGAGATGGTGGAAGAGATATGAAACGGTGGGGTGGGCATACGTATTGTTATCACCAATGATGGCCTCAAATACAGCTGACTTTCTAACCAACTACATTTGAGTTTTGGTGCATGGCACTCAATTATTAACAAGAGCACAGCTGCAGCAACATATTAAAAAATGGATATCTGCTTGCTAATTGCATGTCAGGCTAGGAATCAGTAACAGCTCTCCTCCTCCTCCTCCCTTTCCTAACCCCCACCCCCCACTCTCCAAAACCCAGTCCAGCCCAACTCATCCCACCTAACTCAACCCAACCCAATCCTACCTACCTCAACCTGACCCGACCAAACTCAACCCAACCCATCTTTAGTGCAAATTTTTGAGAGCCAAGTTGCCAGATTGGATTTAGCCAGAAGACAAAAAGACAAGCGAGCACATTCTGTCACCACAACAAACAAAATGTCGTCTTCTTCCTCAAAGTACAGTAACTGTTCATGGGGAAAACCATTGAGAATAGTGTGTAGATCCGCCTTCTTTTACTGGAAAAGCTTTGCCAAAAACAGAAATAAAAAATCCAGAAATGAAGTAAATGATTTTTGAGGGTTTCCATTGTTGAAAAGTAAGAAAAAGAAATGGTCGTACAAATTGCAAGATTTCTAAATTTAGTTTTCAGTGTGAGCCACGAATATAGAAGGTTGATTAAAGATTTGTACTTCAAATCTCTTTTATAGCCAGATTTTGCTACATCTTCCTAAGGATGATCATCATTTTTTCTACATGTTACTATGATGATCTCACTTAGGCAACATTAAAAAAAATCCTTCAAAAAAGCACCGGGATAAATAGTCGGCTGACACACAACCCAATAGACACACACACATACCGAATAATGCACACAACAATCACAAACTTTCTGTTGATAACTTACTTACTGTTGCCTTTGTTCAATTTCCCACTAGAGAGTGTACTTTGTACAAGAGAATGCTCTCTTGACAGGATGGGGAGCAGTGTTTTTTTCTTCGATTTTGTGATGGCAACCATCCATAGGAAGATTTAGCCAGGTGTGATGTAACCATACTGGCAACCATTCACAGGAAGATTTGGCCAGGTTTGGCTATGAGCCGAATAAGAAGCTAAAAGTTCACCAGAAAAGTAGGGAATTTTTTTCCCCAAAAACCCCTTTGAGAGGGTCACAGCTCATTTTCAGATTTTGCAACATTGCTAAATTTTTCACAAAAAAAATTTGACTACATGAGAGTAAACAGTAAACAACAAGAGCAAAACCATTTGTGCATAAAATGGCCACTCAAGACCAGGCGGTCTGGATGACACTAAACACCCTTTCACTCCTTCGAGCTTTGCAGGTGTGGGTGCATAATCAAATGGTTTCTGCTTCAGGATTGGACTGATGGCAGAAAAATTAAATTAAATTAAGTAAAAGAAGCCTAACCAAAACCAGCTGGAACTACTTAAGCTGCTGGGTTGATTCCTGGTCCTAGCTATGTGGTAACAGATCTACTAAAATTGCCTGCAAGGAGCAGAACATTTTTTTAACAAAAAATTCACCTTGCATGTCTTGCACCTCTAGGAACGGTGCAGTTCTGTGCACTAACACTGGCACACTAACACCCACAAACTTCTTTGTAAGAAGTATTTAAAATCCTCCACCAATGATTTTCTTTGTGATGAGTCTTCACTATTTTGCGAAAACTGTTTTTAGTAAGGAATATTCTGTCACAAATTCCCTTTTCTTTTGGGAAAAATTCCCCAAAAATGATTTTTTTGGGGGCCAAAACTCACCACTATTGCCAAGGATATGAAAGGGTGCTTGAGAATTTCTTCTTTCATGTTTTAATTACAGTCAAATTTGACTAAAAATACTATGTGTGACAACCACTTGAGCAACATCACAAAATTGGGAAAAAAAAAGCATTGCCTCCCACACGAATGGCCACCTTCAATAAAAGTGCTCTCTGGAGCAAGAGCGCAAGAACAGCCCCGAATGGCCCCCTTCAATAAAAGTGCTCTCTGGAGCAAGAGCGCAAGAATAGCCCCGTACAGCCCCTAGGCAAAAGTGATTAGTACGGGAGCAAAAGCCAGATGTAGTTGTTGTGTGATTGTACATATAAACAAAGACGCACAATTGACCAGTCAATCAAACTGCAAAAGAAACAAGGAATAGAAAATTTAAAGAAACAACAAAGTATACAAAAAAACTCCTGGGTCAACAGCAACAACAACTGGAACCTAACTAAAAACCAAATGACTGGAGCCTGCAAAGACCTTTGCTTTGATTGACTGATTGGCGAAAAAGGCATCAAATCAAAGCTGGTGAAACAGATTTCTTCTCTTCTGCTGAAAAAGTTCAAACTTTCCCCCCCTTCTGGTGGGTTCAACCTTCCAAAGGATCTAGTCCTCTTGGTCCAAATTTTCCCAATGATCTAGTCCTCTTGGTTCAAACTCAACAAGTGATCTAGTCCTGTTGATTCAAACTCTACGAGTGATCCAGTCCTGTTGGGTTCAAAGTTGGGACCAAGGATCTCGTCCTCTTGGATCAAACTTTCCAAATGAACCAGTCCTCTTGGTTCAAACTCTCCAAGTGACCCAGTCCTCTTTGACTAGTCACACTTTCCAAGCGATCCAGTCTTCGTAGCTCAAATGCTGCACGTGATCCAGTCCCTCTAATTGGTTCAAAATCTCAAAGCTGTGATGCAATCCACTTCAGACAAAAAAGTTTATCCTCTTGGTACAAAACCAGTGTTGTCTGGTTCTTGATTTTGAAAGGAACCTTTAGTTCCAGTTTTTTGTTTTATTTTTACTTCATGGAACCTTTGGTGCGGGGTTTTGGATTCTTTCTAGATTTTGAAAACCTTCCATTCTGGAGACTTCCCAAGAACTTGAAACTCAGTTCAGGTTAAGAATCGATTCCATTCCATGTACATTGCACCAAACAAAAATTAATAACTTACATAATACGGTACTCTCACACTCATGAGGAGTGGGGGAATTAATCAAGAACAAAATTGATGAGGTACACAATCAAGAAAACAAAATCCTAATAGCCAATGATATAAGACATCAAACCCATTATTTTTTACCCATTTGGAAGGCAGTGGGTTGATTCTTTGAGAGAGGGGAAGCACTCTTCAAAAACCTTGATCTTATATCTTCAATGAACCTGAACCTCTTTTACAAAGACAGTTCAAGCCCCAGTTCAGGTTCTAATTCCAATTTTCAAAAGAGACAGTTTTAAGGTTTGGGCTTTTGAACCTATGTTCCAGATATCTCAAAACAAAACCTACAAGCTGAACCTTCACTTGACAAATAACCTAAACTTGCCAACACTGGTTTGTACATTCGTACAAATGATTGTTGGACGATTCTTTCTTTTTATGAAGAACCTTCAATTCTGGTTATAACATAAAAATTAGAACGATTTTGATTCAAGTTTCGGTTGCAGACATAAATGGAGTCAGGAATTTGCTTCTGGGTCTGGTTCTTCAAGAAAATAAATTCCAGTTTCAGTTTTGAAAATCTGATCTGGTTCTGATCTGGTTCCAGAATATCTCCAATGGTTAACTGCTGATTAACCTCCTATGAGTCCCCCGGGTCTAGTCTTTTGCAAAGATCTTGGTTCCAGGTTCAGTTCTTCAAAACAAAAAAAAATTGATTCTCTCTCTCTAGAACCGGTTCCAAAAATCAGACCCAATTTTGATTTGATCTTTCTCACCTGAACTGGAACCAGCAGTTCTCACTTGCCTGAACCGGGTACCTGCCCCACACTGTTTCAAACTTTCCAACTGATCGGTCGAAAGTGATCCATCCAAGGGATCAAACCTTTCCACATGATCAGGTCCAAGTGATCCAGTCCTCTCGTCATGAATGTGGAGGTTGAGACTTGAGAGCGAAACAAAAGAGGAGAGAGAGAGAGAGAGAAAGAAGATGAGGGTCCACCTGCAGCAGCAGCAGCAGCAGCAATCTTTACTTCCCTGGCAGCAGCAATAACTGCCTTCAATTTGGAACCTTTGCTTTGCTTCACAGCTCACCATGTCAGATCCTTTTTTTACTTCTTGCTTTTTGGTGGGATCTGGGTGGGCCGGAAGGAAAGGAGAGGTGGGAAGCTGGACTACGCTAGTAGAGGTTGGTCAGACTGGGTCCCCCAAATATAGTGAGCTGCTGCACAAACCAACAGACTTTGCTGCTGCAGCACAAACAAATTGTTTGTGCTGCAGAAGAAGCAGTAACTGATGTTTGATTCATCAAAGAGACCAGACAAATTTGGTGGAGAAGAAAATGATGTAGGAAGTCAGTACTACTGACTTGTGAGATACAACAAGTCTTCCTGCAACAATGCCGGATTGATGTAACTGCTCACAAGTCTAGACTAAAATCAGCTTAGGACTGCCTGCATCACCAGCTGCTTTCTGACTTTGTCTCCCTAACTAGACTTCTGACTTGCAAGTTCATGATCTTTCGGTAAGTGTGTCTAGACTAGTTTACACCTGAATACCACGTGTTGTTGCAGTAAGTTGGTCTCTTACACTGGATTCGAGAAGCAGAAGCAAAGCAGCAAATGAATTTGGCATAACTGCAAACAATTTTTTCATGCTTTCTCAATTGTACTACCGTGTGTTTGCAAATCCTAGTCAAGAAAATGTTTTGTTTTACGTCGTGCTGCACGATGACCGCCTAATGTCTTAGGCAGGCAATGATCATTAACAGTCTATTGCTGCTGCTGCTGCTGCACAGAGCCGAATCTTGTTGTTGTTGATCTGTTTTTTTGTGGTTTGTTGCTTTGTGTACTGTCTTGTACATTGAGATCTCTTGTGTTAGCTCGTGTTTTGCGCTACTAGCTGCTAGCATTGTTTGGTCTGCGTTTTCTTATGACTCCGAGGTTGGTGTTGTAACTAGAGTTGCTGCTGCGGCTGCTTTCGACTTTGTGCTGGTCGACATGAGAACTCATCTATGCAAAGCACCTCTGCTTGCCAACAGTGGAAAATGAACAGGAGATCTTCAGGAGACCAGAAGTAGGCGAGATGTGCAAGAAAAGCTGCTGCAAAACAATTGCTGTTGAATATGCATTGGTGGTTTGAAGGTATGGTGACCGGAGGCCGGGGATATTAGGAATTCGTCTCGGGGAGCAGCAGCTGGATGTCTGTCTTTCTGTGTAATTCTTTTGTAAACCAACAGCGCGCGGCTGATGTGTGCCCGGCGAGATCAGCGCCTGAGAGGAAGAAGAAAACAATAATGTAGAGCTCGGAAACTGGAGCGTTTGGGAATCAGCCGCTGGCGCAAGTGGACGAAGAAAGGACGTCTGAGTGCATGCATGCATGCATGCCGGCGCAGCTTTTGTTGCTGAGCTGCTGTACGCATGAGCCGCAGCAGCTGCGGAGGATAAACCCCAAAGCGAGTGAACTTGTAGGCACTCAAGGAAGCTATAAGACCAACTTGGCTAGCTGACGTCCAGAGCTTCATCTTCTCTTTTCTCTGTTCTTATAATCCTTTCGTGCCCAGCCGCAGATTCTGAGAGAATCCGGCAAGTCTACTGTCGTTTCCCATCTTCTGTTATGAATCTGGACAAGCAATCTTGAACACAGTCTTATGAGACAAGACGATTCTGAATTATGTCGAGGTGACAGCCCCGTCATCTATGAAGTGCACACAGATGGAGACGGAGTGCACAGCAAAGAAGGGAAACTGGACCAGCTGCTGGGTGGTCAAGAATTTGTCGATCAACTGGCTTACAAGCTGTACAGTAAGCGCCAAGCTGGGAGCTGAAGGACCAAACAAGCAAGTAGTTGATGAGCAATCGAAGGTACTTCTCGAAATCTGCAACTCTAGTATATTCTGTCTAGAGCTGAAGAAAACACCAATGTGCATCTAAGTTTGCAAAAAGCTCTTAGCATTATTATCATAAGAGTTAACCAGTAGCTGAGAAATTTACTCTAACGTCCAACTTCCAACCATGATGATGATGATGATGATGTCGTTGAATCCTCGTCAAAAAAAATTCTTGTTGTCCGGATCCATCACTCAGCTGAGAGAGAAACAAGCTCTTTTCTTCGAAATGAGATTTCGTCGTAAGAGCTGCAGCTATGACCTAAATATTGCGCTCCAAGACTTGCATGAGAAATTCTGGCCTCAAAACACAACTCGGTAGCTCATGCATATGTACATTTTTTTTCGACTTCTGTTGAGCTTCAGAGTGACCACGGTCCAAAAGCCTGAAAATGCGGGGAAAGAAGAGCAAGACTTAGAGCAAGTCTAGCTTACTGATCTAGAAGAAACCAAACTCACAGATGCCTGCAGATGAGCAGGATTTCTGACCCCACCACCCCCATGTTTCCAGCGTTGTCATCTACTGCTGCTGCTGCTGATGCATCAATCCTATTCTAGGATTCTTTAGAATTGGTCATGGACCTATAATTCTACCAACGCTTTCCCATGCTTCGTGCGTCCCCCCCCGCTTGCTTCCATCAATGGATGATCCATTCTCTCGAGCTGATCCTTGTGCTACTGTTGCTGCTCCTGGGACCCACCCACGAAGTTCCAAAACCAGGGAAAAAGAAAAGAAAGGCAAAACAAATCAAAAATAAATCCATGAGGTTGGTTCTTGTTGGACTTTGTCTTGAATGGTGAAATCTGTTTCTTACAGTTTTTTTGGTTTCTTCCTTTCCCCCCCATCTCCAAAGATGCCCCTAAGCTTTGCAGGCTTTTGCAGGCTTTTAGAAGTTTTGTGAGTACAGAAAATGAACAGGAAACTCTGTTGAGAGAGAGAGAGAGAGAGAAGAATCCAAAAACCTTTACAATAGTGAAACCCCAATTGCTTTTGGAAGGTCCCACACACACACACGCAGTTGTAGGAAAGAGAATGGATTTTATGCCACTTCTGTGAGTTTTCCTGTTCACCCACATGTCTAATCTTGTTGATGGCAGAGTTTCTTGCAAGTCTTTGATGGGGTTAAGGGCAAATAAAAACAACAACAATAGAGTTGATCTGTCATAACAGCAGAATAGGAAGGTTTTATTATTAGGTTTTTCTTTTTGGGGGGGGGGGGGGGGGGGGGGGGGGGGGGGTTTTTTGAAAAAGTGGAATTTTTTTGCAAGTTTTTTTTTTTTTATGTTTTTTTTTGGGGACATTTTTATAAAATTTTTTTTA
>Ga0116231_10010300_pt1 | contig 15143 bp, 16 predicted proteins | sample S1TSphgellanicum_2_FD_89695 | JGI IMG/M metagenome (GOLD analysis project Ga0116231, IMG submission 89695) | Host-associated microbial communities from peat moss isolated from Minnesota, USA - S1T2_Fd - Sphagnum magellanicum MG | ecosystem: Host-associated > Plants > Peat moss > Unclassified...
AAGCACAAATGTCATATAGGGTGAAGAATGAGGTGAAGATTGGGATGTAGAATATTTTGTGGACAATTCAACCAAGATGTCATTTAAGAAGGTGATCCATGACATGTATAAGCCAAATTTAGAAGCATGAAAAATTGTTCAACACATTGTGTGCACATTAATTAGGCTTCCATACAATTGGATTACACCTTATGAATGCTATAAAAATGGCCATAAATGGTTTGTAATTGTTACATATGAAATTTGGTGTAATTTGCATGATTTTTCAAAAATGGCATGTTTTGGACTTGCAGTTTTTATGAAACCCAATTTTGCTAAGAAATCAAATTGTCATGTGTAATCGTATTTGAAGATACAATGATCACTTACACAAGTCTTGCCCATCTGTCACCTATATTTTTCAATTATGGATAATTGGACTTTCCATTGATAATATGCTTCAATAACCACTTTCCTAATAATTGATAGACATTAAGCAATGAAAAAAAATCAATATAAATTCATTTGAAATAATATTTTTTAATGCAAATACAAACCATTCATTCTTTAGACTTTGCTAGTACATTTATAATAATCCTACGTATCACCATAGTTATAAATGTTTGTAATCCCATATGTGATTACAATGTTATTATGGATTCAAATTTTGGTCATACATGCAATTACAATTTGTGATTACCATAAGTTTAGATGAAAAGATTGATGGAAAGTGAGCATATAGGTGACATCCATTGATACTTGATAATCAAATTGCTTTTGCAACTATATTTGCAACTACATGTAGATGGGTAAATGCCATGTGACAAATTTATATTGCTATTGCAATCCAAAATGTACAAGTTCATTTATTGGTTAGTAAGAAGGTTAGAAAAAGGTTGTTATTACCTAGTAGGTAGGCTAAGTAGGTTTAGTAAGCTAAACTAGACTAGGTAGGTAGGTAGGGCTAATAGCCTACTAACCTAATTAGGTTGAATAGGTTAGCCATGCTATGAGGCTAGGTTAGGCAATGGAGGCCTAAACAAGGTAAGTTAAGGTAGGCATCTATTACCTACCTACTTATTTTTATTTTAGTTAAATTTTAAAACCTAAGCTAGGTAGGTAGGTGAACCATTTACGTAGGTAAATATATAGATAAACAAATTTCCAAATTTCCAAATTTCTTGAGTGTAATATTCCAATCCAATTGTCAACAATTCAACAAGAAGATTTGGACAACATTGAACATCCTTCACAATATAATAACCTGATTTCACCTCCCCTATTCACATTAAACCATGACTTCCTAACTTCCAAGTGTCATTTTATCTTATTATTACATGCTTTTGTAGATGAACAATAAACTTGTGGAGAGAAATTATTATAGTTCCATCCAATTCACCAATAGTGCATGCTAACATCACACATACTGCATAATTTGAAAAAAACATAGTTCACCCCTCCCTATGAAATATGTGCCTTCCAAACATTCCAAGCATTATTTAATTACCTAGGATTTCAAATCAACACCACACAATTGTAGAGATGCAATATGATTAACTTCACAACTTAGCTATTGTTCTTGTGCTCCTTGCTTGCTAGAAATGACCCAAAAACAACTGCACACAAACTTGTAAAGGCACACAATGACAAAACAAACACCATAAGATTAACACTTCGACAAGTCTTCTCATTTTTGCCCATTAACTTTTCCATTCCATCTGCTTCACAAGGTGCCATCCTTGCAAAGACAACACCAATGCAAATGACTCTTTTGCCTTTTGTTGATTGAGCTTGTGCAATCTCCAAGTACACCCTCAAACAAACACCTTGGCCAAAGGCCATCACATTGACATCACCACAAACAAGTTAGTAACTTGTCCTTTAGACATGATCTGAAGGTTGCTTTTATTGCAATTAAATTTTCACCTGTGGTTTTTCTCACACAAGAAGCTCCACTCATGATGCATGTGTGAGATAAACTTTTGGGATCTCATCCATTACAATGTACAAATATGTGGTTTTTATTGTGGCACATATTACATTAAAATGGCAATTAGGTAATGGAATGCATTACATTTGGTAATTAACCTTGTCACACATTTTCCCCTTTCTTGCTATTTCATCCTTCTCAATTGCATTCAACATATCAAATTCATATGCTATTGAGACAAATTTCTCAGCTTAGCTATTTTTGTAGAAGTGAGAAATATATTTGTGCCATCTGTTCATGTGGGTGGCCCATTTCACTTATTGGTCCGATGAGGAGGCATGCACCATGCACCTCCACAACATGACCTTCCCCACATTCATGATTCTACGTCCCCATCTCAAAATTCAAGACTTGCAAACCCAACTTCATTTCAATTTGATCCCCACCAGAAAGTTTGCTGGACTCATGACCATCTGGCAATCGAATGGAAGAGTGCTTATGGGTTTCAATTCAGAATTGCTTAGATGCATCATGCCACCCATGATAGTCCATGCCAGCAGATACTATGGTGTTCAATGGTAATCAGATCCTAAAGTGTAGGGTAAAGCCCCAAGGCGGGGGGGCATTCCCAAAATGAGTAACCTCCGAGGGCTGGATTTTTTGGGAATGCCCCTCTCTGCCCACGGGCTTTACCTGGCCTAAAAATCGTCACAACAATTTAAAATGTTTTTTTTCACTGTGATACCTGGCGAATACTAGATGAGTACCTTCCAGGTATCACAGTAAAAGAATGAATTTTTTATATATTCCTGGTGGATATCCTTCTGGTACCCATTGGGTATCACACTAAAAAAGTTTTAAAAAATTATCATGGGCGTTTCGAAAATGAAATGCCTGCCCCCAAAATGGAAAGTGCATCCTCTCAGCAGAGGAGTTATTACGCTTCATAATGTGCCCTCCCAATACACTGGGAAATGCATGCCAGGTTTTTACATAACTAGGTATTAAAGGCAGGGTTCCAGGTCCTTTGGGGCATGGGCTATGTTAATTGGGTATTGGAAATAAAAAATGTCCATCTCAACTCTTAGAGAAATTTTTACACAACAACGGGTTCTAGTGTTTTTTTTTTCAATTTTTTTCCCAAGATCTTGGTTCTGATTGCAATTTCCACAAATAAATGCAAGCAGAGAATCCAGTTTTGGGTCCAGTTCTTCAAAATGAAATTCCAGTTCCAACTCTACAACAAGTTCCAAAAAGCAGACCTGGTTAAGGTTGGGTTTTATACTCACCCAAACCTAGTTCGTCCCTGCTAATTCAGCAGTTTTATAGATTTCAGAATGTTGCCAGGGCCAATTATGTCACTTCCTACTTAACTAACTAGCCAATTCGGCAAAGTATTCATGCCCTCTTCATTCAGACTTGGTGTTAAGGACTCTAATATAAAGTCCCCCTGACATCAAGCCAGTCATTTAGGACCACGAAGATTTTAGGTTAAAAGTTAACATTCACTTAATGTTAAACATTCACCCCTTTAACATTGGGTGCCAACTAAAATGCCACCTAGATTTTCACTTAACACTGACTGAACATTAGGTGTGAATGCTCCTCTAAAGATGGCAGAATCTGTTGGCAAGGCCAAATGTGTCATTTCCTACCAACCTAATTTAGTTAAAAAACTTATCTGCCTATTTTATGACCTATATTTGACCCTTCATACTAGAGAAGGCGCCCTAAGGGCCGCATTCTTGCACTCATTTCACCACTAGGCTCCGCCTACTAGCCCAGTGCATTCTTTAGTACAGAGCGGTTCTCATTTTAAATAGTGCAGGCTGCCTCTTTTGTTGTGCCGAGCAATTGGACAAAATTCTTAGTGCACTTGGAGGCATACCCTTACATCCATGGATATTCATCTTTGAAACGAGGAGGGAAATTATCAGTCTTGGGCGGTTCTCTGTTTTTTCTGAGAACCATCAGGTTTGGGCTTTAGAAGATTTTATGAGACCCCTTGGTTCCTTTTTTCAAAAACTTTTATTCTTTAATGGACTTACGGAGTGTTATAAAAAGTTTTTAAAAATAATTTCACATGGGTTTCAAAGTGTCAATTCTCAAGCATTTCATACCAGTTGGTTTTCAAAGGCAGTTCTCACATAGTGCTTATCAAAAGCTCTATTATTGAATTTTTTAATTTTTGAAATATTAAAATTTCAAAAAAGATTTTTTAAAAAATATATATAAATTCTTCTTTTAACATTTTATATGTTCACAAGTTCATCATGTTCAAAAGAACTTTCAAACTCCTTTAACACCTCAAAATCTAAATCCTACTCTATCATCTCTACCAACTTGCAAGGTGGTTTACAATGAATTCCACGAGCTTTTGACCAACTTTGGTTCAAAAAAATGAATATCTATGAATTGCCTGATGACATCTCCTGAGGTTTGTAAGTATGCTTACTAAAAAAAAAAAAATTTCAGTCTCAATTTGTGATCCTACAATCCTTAGAATTTGATGGCCAAAAGACCAACAATATGAAACATGGCTTCACCCTTTCCCCACCATTCAAAAGGACACTTGATTTCCTTGGTATCTACTTGGCAATGTTTGAAAATAATATTTTTTTGATGATTAGTTTTTTCGTTGGTTGAATTGTTTTGAGAATTTGTTAGAAAATTTAGATTAGATTTTGCATTTGTTGTTTGATCTACATAGTCAATTTTAGATTTTTCCATTGGACATAAATAATGATAACATTTCAAAAGCATACGATATAATAATCAGTTATTATATTTTCAACAATGCTCACACCTTTTTCATGACCAATAAAAAAAGATACAATATGAAAGCTTTTAAATCTAACATCTAGCATCAAACACAACATGTTGTGAGATTTTTTTCATCGTATTTAAAAAATTAGAAAAAAATTCTAGAACATCACAAATTGCCCTCTTGATGTTGGTAGCAAACATAAACAACTCAATAGCAATCCCAAAATCATCATTAATTAAATTAATTTGGGTATGTGGATTTATAACTTCTTCTTGCATTTTGAGCACATGGTAATTAAAGTAGATTACAATGCATCAAATAAATAACCTATGGCTACTAAACTAGTTCAAAACATAAGCACTCACAACATGAGAAAGAAAATCCACAATTATTTGAAAAGCGTGCCAAGTAAAAAGAGGTGGCACCCTCCCATTGGTTTTCACATTATTTTGTCTATTATAATAAAAAATAATAACATTTTTGAATTGTAAGGCTTCTTAGAACATAATGATTTTATTTAGGGTTGTCACCATATCCATGCATCCATCACGATGTGACAGATGCATTTGGACATGGGCATAGCCTTGCGCCATGTCAACGTAGGGTCAACTTAGGTCAAGGTAAGGTCAAAACGAGGTCAACCTGCCCAAAAACTAGTTAGCGGGGATTGAAAATAATGTCATTCGATCCTTGTGAATGTTGTGATGAATGAAACATTAAATTTGGTTGCCTACTTTTGGTTGCCACAACGGGCAACTGAAAATTTTTAGTCACCCATTTTCGGTCACCACAGTTGGCGACTGATTTTTTTCAATCTACTCCAAGTTTTTGGGCAGACCGAAAAAATTGGGAGCTGCCCGAAATTGTTTTAGTCGTTCGATCAAAAGTGGCCATCAATACAACAATTGAAGAAAATTTGGTCACTGCCCAAATTTTTTGGGCACTGCTCGAAAAATTCAGTCACCAATTGTGGTGACCAAAACTGGCAACCGAATTTTTTTGATCACCCAAGCTAGCAAAATAATTTTTCAGGCAATGGCTGAAATGTCTTAGGGCAATGATCAAAATTTTTTTGGTTGTTAGATTGATGGCCGCTCTTGATTGAACGATTGAAAAATTTCGTGCAAATCCCAAAAGGTTTTAGGGCTGCTTTAATTTTTGTGGGCAGATTGAAAAACTTCAGTCGCTTACTTTGGTGACCGAAAGGGGGCGACTGAAATTTTTTGGTCACCCACTGTGACGATTAAAAGTTGTGGCAACCGAATTCATTTTTGGTCACCAATCCCGTGGCAACCGAATCTATTTTCAATCGCCATGCATAATGGGGACAACCTAAGTGTATTGAAAATTTTCCTTGTGTTACTCTTGACAGACGTCGATTTGACATCTGACACAAATTGGCCACATCACGTCCATTTTGACAACCTTAATTTCAATAGCAAACTTACAAGAAAAATTACACATGCAATGTTAATATTTGTGCAATTGGCTACTTAGGATAAGAAAAAAAACCTTAAATCGAAAATGTTATTATAATCAATTAACACAATTAAGTTTTAAAAAAGCTTGCAAAAGATTAAAAATTCATCTTGTCTTCACAAGAATACTCAATATTCTTGGGCAAATGCCCAAATTTAAATGTGGCTTGTTCCATTCCTATTTGCCATTCCCATAATTTTTAGGCCAAGTTATACATTTTTGCAAATTTGACTAGGTAGATTTGATGGAAACAAATCTAAAGTTTTTGCAAACCTTTTCATTAGTTGTAACATATTAACAAGCTTTAGAAAAAACATGGCTACCAAAAAAAAAGCTTGAAAACTTTTATCTAAACCTAAGACTTCACATCTCATAATTGATTTCAAAGTAATTGTCATTGCATTCAAATTTGACTCCTCATCTTTTACATATGTAATTTAATTCTCATTTTCAATCCATATTAATCAAACAATTTTATCAAATTGTTAACCAAACCTTGACAAATGGCTTCTATTGCTTCAAATGGACTAATTATCGCTTGTTAAAGCTACCAATCAAATCCCCAAAAGTTAATGACAAAAACAAATATATGATTTGTCCCCTTGGACATCCATAAGTCAGAACATACTATTGTAGATACACATTTTACGAATTTTAGTAAAACATATACTTATTTTGTCTTTGCCACCAAGTTAAGTAATATTTAATGAGAAAATTGTTTGTTAAAAGGGAATATAATTCAAGGACACAAATGTAAAACTAAAAGTTTTCCACAAATTGCAATGGTAATTGATTTTCACAATTAAGAGGCCAAGGCTTGCAAAAATCTTTTTGCTACACATCATACTTTTTGAAAGGATCTTTGACAACAAAAAATTTAGATATTGCATTGCCTAACACATGAAACCTTTTTTTTTGTTGGTTATTTTTCAAGAAATTTTTTTCTTAGACCATAGAGCTCCTCTTCAAAATTTTTGACAATTAAAACATGATTTGCATCCACATGTTTTATAATATGTCATAAAACCTTTTTTTTCTTTTGTGCTTGAATTAGGAACATGCATAAAATTGATGTAACAAAGTGGACATTTCATGACTTAATGATTGCCCCCATCAACATCTTTCCCATCATTCACATAATGAGAAATTCAAAAAATTGCATTCTTATTATGACCTTTCCATATTTCCTTTGAACATGCAATTTTTGAAAGTTTGTTTGTATTGTCATTTTTTCATTTCTTGCTATTTTTCTTTTTGCTATGCTTTGTTTTATTTGGAAATTTTCATTTAAAATTTCATTTTCCACATTATATTCATTGAGACAAATTTCATTTTCATCATGAATTAATATTAGGTTTTCATTTTGACTTGATTCCATTTTTCAACTAATATTACATAACCTAGGGCGGGACCCTTAGTGTAAAGTTTGGGATCTATGTGTGTTGAATGACCATTTGGGGCGGGGTATAAGATAATTGTCCAACCTATTTTTATCACCTTATTATTATCTAATTTTTTAATATATACATATTAAAGCCACCCTATATTTATTATAATCCATTATTTCATATTATTACATACCTTATATTATAATTAAGCTGATTATTTGAATAAAATGTACCCTATGTTTTAATTAATTAACTTATAATTTCTACCCAACAACCAATATCTTGCACCATATATTTTTACTCATGTATTTTCTACTTTTTTTTCTAATGTCCCCACTGGGTACATAACATGAAGGAGAAATTAGGAACAAGTGTAAAATTTTCCAAAATTACAGGTTTAAATTTTAGTTGCCTAATCAATGTTATGAATATCAAATAATAATATCAATGCATTTACAAACATTTACAAGGAAAAATCATTGATTTTTTCCCCTCTTCTTTCCATCATGTAAAAGATGTGAAAAAAATATGAATGATATAATACGTGATAAAATTTTGTGCAAATAGGGTTCAGGTCCTGCACATGACACATACATGTTGAATAATTAAAAAATCTATATTTAAAAATTAAAATTAAATAATTGAAGCAAAAGAAAATGCATAGTAAAAATAAAAGAAAAAAACAAAATATGATGAAAACCCACCTTGTCAAAGAAAATTGAAGCAATAAATTGTTTCCTCTTGCTTCTCCCACACCTATAGAAAAACAATGGTAGAACATAAATAATGATGAAAAGGAAAAAAGAGAGGTAAAAACTTGATTTGAGAAAAAAAACTTATATATATATATATATATATATATATATAACTTAACTTGAAGTTGGTTGTTGAAGAAGTTGCAAAAATGTCTTCTTCCACACCTACATAGAAAAAAGGGAGAGGGAATACCAATTTGAGAAGGAACCAAAGAGGTTTAAAAATGCACAACAAGCAGGCAACAAAAAACACTAGGAGGTCAAATAAGTACTGGATTATTAATGAGGTGAGAAAACTAGGAATGCACAATAGAGAGGTGTTGGAAAGCACTTTGAATACACAAGGAGGCATTGAAGATTACCAAGGAGTGCAAATGAGATCAAATGAACTAATGATGTTACTTTAAAAAAGGACTACATGTCCTTTTGCCTAGAAATAATTTTTTCATACAAATGAATTTTTGAACAATGTTTTTTTGGTAAATTGTTATAGTAAATGCTTATAATTGTTCAAATACATGTCATGTTTTTTTGTTTCTAATTTTTGAATAAATATGAAGTTTTGAAAATGTGTTGATTCCTTGTAAATTTAGTGTTTTGATTTTTAAAATGATAACAATTTCAAATCAAAATCAAAAATTGATTTAAAACTTTTTTATGTTTTTTTATAATAAGCTACAACTTTTTTTAACAAATCGTGTACATTATACCCCATTTTATATGTGGTAAATTTTTTTTGAAGTTTTAAAATTCTGAATCAATTTTGGAAAGTTCTTTGAATTTTTAAAATTTTAAAATTCCACATATTTTATAGTATGAGTGATTTTTGAATGTGGTTAATAGATTTTCTTTTTTTAGTTTCTTTTCCATCGATTTTGTTTTAATATATGAGTCCTTTTGATAGTCCTTTACAAAATTGATTCTTTTTGACACAATAGGTTTTCACTTTCAAAGGTTCTAAATCAAAATTTAAACTTAAAATTTTATCAAATGAATTTTTGGTTTGAATTCCTTAACATTTATATGAATGAAAAAAAAACAATTTGCCATGATTACCATAATTTTAAATGGTAAAACATAAATATTTCTTTAATTTTAACTTTTTAATTTGTTGTCTAATGCCTTTTTGGGTCATTTGATTGTGATTGCACCCCAAGAGCACACATCAAACAAGCATTGAAAAGCACTAGGAGCCCACAACAAAAAGGTGCGAAAGATCACTAAAAATGCACAACAAGCAAGTGCCAAAGAACATTAGGAATGCACAATAAGGAGGTGTCAACGATCACCAAGAACCCACAACAAGTAGGTGATGAACAACATGAAGAATGCATAGTAAGGAGGTGTTGAATAACATCGAGAGTGTGCAACACAAGCACACAACAAATAGGCAATGAAAAATAATAAAAATGCACAACTAGTAAGTGCTGACGAACACTAGGGGCACACAATAAGGAAGCGTTGAAGAGCACCAAGAGCACACAACAATAGACACTAAAAAGCACCACAAGCGCACAACAAGGAGATGATTAACCTCAATGAAAATAAAAAAGCTAATCAATTCTCGTTAACAAAAAACAAAACAAGTTCAATCATTAAGCACCAAGGATGCACAATAAGCATCCTTTTTACTCTATCAAGAAAAGAAGCATGAGGAGGAAAACCCTACATGGGCAATTGCTGTCTAGCACCTTCTTCAGTAAACCTAATTTAATTTAAAAAAACAAAAACCTACCTACCAACCTAAACCTATTTCTCACTAATTATTAAAACCTTGACCCTGTTACTCTTTAATACCCTGATCAGGTATCATTTATATAAAAAAAGGATTTGAAGTGAACTGTTTTCAGCCCACTAAAAACCAGGAGATGGGTTTCAAAAAGGGTGTCACCCTTGGTGATACCCAAAGGTATTCAAGATGAGATCTGGCTTGAAACCTTGGTCAGTTCTCGTCTCTTTTCTGCTACTGGCCCAACACTGGATATTATGCCTACTCCTAAAGGGAGACGGAGGGGGTTGCTTACTAAAGGGTGCATGTAATATCCCTCCCACTTTTGCAAAGCAGGTTTAACTAATCATATGGCTTGTGATCCACCTATATTAATTTTGGCTCCTGTGGGGCAAAGCCTATGGGCAAGTTACATTCCCACAATTTGGGGCCCAACTGGGCTGTCACCTCGTCCTAGGGCCCCTATTTTGGGAATGCTCCCACCGTGAGGCTTTACCCTACACTAGCAGCCGCTTCCTAGGCTTCTCAATTTGAGTATGCCCCCACCCTGGGACTTTATGCTACACTAGCAGCCGCTTCCCACAGGAGAGAGGGGCCAATCATGCCTCACAAAAGGGAAGGTCCGCCTCCTCCTTCCTCCCTTCTCTTCAGGCTGGCTTTCTTTAGCAAGCGAGTATTTGGCTGTTTCTGTCTTGTGTGCTAGCCTCTACACAACAGGAAATGTCTCCATTGGACATGATTGTAGAACAACAGCTCTTTGATTCTCAGACTAAAAGAATAGTACCAATTGATTTAAAGTTGGAATAGATTAATTGAGTAAGGGGCCTACTTTGCTCCATCTTAGTTGACTCTCAGTATAAGAAGCACATGAGCAACCAAACTATAGACAAATGAGGAAATCACAGGGAATCAATTGACCAAGTTAGAAAATAGGGGGGGCCCCTACCTTGCTCACTAAATTCAATTGTTTTTGAGCAAGTTGGCCTCCACAACCCATGCTTAGGATCAAAAATTCAGGAGCCATTTTGGCAGCAAAAGCTGCTGCACCAAAACGTGTCCCAGAGTCTTTGGCTATCCAATCAGTTTTGTGGGTGGTTAGTTGCTTGGGCCTATTCACACTGGACAGATTTGGTTGTCAGTATTGATTTGGTTGTCAGTATTGTTCCTCTGCAACTTGTTTGGGCAAAGCAGATTTTTTTTTATGGAGGGCCCTTATGGCTCCCTTTCCAACAAATGGCCAAAAATGTGGAGAGCCACCAATGTTGTGGAGAAATAGACCAATCAAAAGTGACCCATGAACACATAGCAATAGGTTAAGTGTAGGATAAAGCCCCAGGCTGGGGGCAATCCCAAAATAAGGTGCCTAGGACGAGGTGGTAGGTGAGTCCAACCTTGCATTTGGGGAATGTCCCCTACCCGTGAGCTTTACTCGTGATTAGAGCATGAGGTGAAAGTTTGTGTGTTGTAAACATGAGTGTTGGGTGGGTATCATTAACTCACCCACTCAGTTGTCTAGCTGATTCTCAGTCCGGTTCTCAAATCCTAAACCGCAGGCTTTCACCCAAACGGCACTTGAAAACCGGTTGAGTATCACACAAGCCCAAACCTGATACCTGTGGAGGTTATCAAGTGAACCCCCAAGTCCGGTTCTCATACTTGTATAGGTTTGTTGAAACTCCAAATAGGTAAAGAAGCACTTACCCATTGCCATATAAAGTGAGTGCTTCAAAAAAAAAACCATAGAAGCCCACTCCTGTAGGCATTTTTTTTTTCAAAATTGCCCATTATAATTTTTTTTCATTTTTCCTGTGACACCTGCTGGGTATCAGGAGTACATATGTTTTAAAAAAGAGAAAATATTGCATCCTTTTTTTATGTTTGGGAATGGCCTCAGAGGCCAGGACTTCCAGAAGTAAATACCTTGGGACAAGCACTTTATTGGCCTGGGAGGCAAGGATATTGTGTTTAGATTCATTGTAGAGTATAGTAGCTTCAGGGATTTTGGCCCCTAGGTAATAAGCCTATTTTTATATGAAGATTTTGGAAACATGTTATTTTGGGCTTGTGATGAAACTTGAGATTAGTTATAGAGTTCTAATATCTTAAAGGATTTTGGTTTTTTTTTAAGAGGATTTTTTGAAGATTATATTTTTGCAGGGTGAAATATTTGAGTTTCCATTATGTGTTTTTGCCTTAAGATACTTTTTAATGTAAATGACAAGGTCACTGTGTGACACACCCCTTGTTTATTTCCGAAACTCCCCACTCTGAGGGAGGGAATTACCCTATATTTAAACATACTTAGATCATGAGGTGTACACCTACTCCTTAAGAGTGGGAGGGAGATTTCACCTATTATTAAGAAGGAAGGCATGATGATTTCCCTCCCACTCTAAATGAGTCTAAATGAGTGATTGAGTAGGTGTAAGATCCTTACTATTTTCATGGAGGGATATTCATAGTTACAAGGTACCCTAAAATACATTTAGGACATTTCTTCTATGTATTGCTTTCAATAGGCCCCCAGGTTTTCTTTTTTGGGTTACAAATCATGGAACTGAGAGAGTCCGGAATCCTCATGGTGGATTCCACGCCAGAATTGGTATGTATAACTAGCTAGCTACCACAGTCTAGTCGTCTACCTCCTGCCTGACGAGTTCAGTCCAATTCTAATAAAATAAAAATAAAAATAAGAAGGCGCACAAGTTAAGTCCAATTCTAATAAAAAAAAAGAAAAAAGAAAAAAGGACAACTCCCCGTACACGCCACACCCTATTTAGCTATTTAGGGTGTACTCACATGCGAGATTATTTTAGCTTAAATTTTTAAAAATAGAAGCGGTTCACCCAATCAGCTTCTTCCACGCCATCATGCAGGGAATATTCATTGACAACAGCTAATAATGGGGGTAAACGTAAAGCTAGATTGAAGGGGGAAATTTTTTTAAAAAATTAAAAATATCATGTGGTAGTTCTCCCGATTTTCCAAGGGCCAGGATTCCCGAATCCCCAACCCCCAATTGGTTAATTCCTAAACCACCGCCTCCTCCTATTCGCTCCTTGAACATGGGGGGAACGACTTACCTTTTTTTATACTTGTCTTTTTCCCTTGGAATCAGGATTCCACGGGATTCCATACCCCTTTATTGACCTTTCTCCTGTCCTCTCCTCTGGGTGGATCATGCGCAGCTTCCAAGTTGCTACCCACTAGCTTGCAACTAGTAGCTGGATGGATGGTTGAATGGATAGATGGATGTATTTGCAAAAAGGAATATTTTAGGGCTGCCTTAAGTTTTACTATTTTACTAACATTTTGCCATATGCCAATGTTGGGGGATGGATACAAACTTGAAATGTAGTACCTCAATTCAAAGTCTGTAAAGTTCATTAAGAGGTCCAGCTGATTCATATATTTATTTCATGGGTGTGATCACACATATTATCTTTCTTTTTTGAAGGAGCCATATGTATTGGACCATCATCAATTTTTTGAGAGCTTTAGGCACTTCCCCAATAGAAGCACTTCTTTGGACCCCAGTCGCAAAAACAGAAGCAACTGTACTCCCTCTGTGGCTTACCTTTTCAGTTTATATACATGAGAGTTGAACTTTGGGCAAACCGTATGGGATAAATCTGAGGTGCTATTGGGAACATCTTGGAGAACCCCATGGGAAAACATTGGGAACAAGGCAAAAGCAAAAAAAATCCCTTCTTGCACCCTCCCCCCCTCGTCCCCCAAAGTGGGTGTGTGCTGAGCCTTCTCATCGACTGCATGAAACTGTTATTTCCAAAATTGTTTGTCACCATTTTTGACCTGGGCTGATGGTGGGGGCACAAACTATAGGATATTATTACTCTGGCAACATGTTACATAGTTATAGAGGACAAGGATGTCCCTGAAATGCAAAGGCCAGCAGTAGGCCTCTTGTAGGCTGTGTGTAAAATGAAGCTTTACCTGACCTCCAGAGGTGTGCTTGAATAGTGTAAGCCTTCTGAGTCCTAGCTCGAGGAGACAAGAAATGCTTTAGTTCTTCAAGTAGAATCACAATAACCCAATCAATCCTGAAATCCAAAGACCAACTGGGAAAAGAAATGTTCCTCCAAAAAAAATCCATGTCTTGATAAATGTCTTTTGAAAAGGTCACTGTGACTCTTTTGGGAAAGTGCAAGTCTTGTTCCAATTCTTCACTTTAAAATGCAAAGTGATCCATAAGATTAGAAACTAATAAACAGTCATGTGACTATATCCATTTCACTATTTCCACTCGAGTTTTTCAAGTTAAAAAAATAAAAGTAGGCTGACGCTACCACTCCCATATTGACAGACGTACTGTGAAGCACCATCTGCTCTTCAAATATAAGGAATTCTGTGACGTAGCACCACTAATAGCATCTCCACCAACGCTCAGTATGTGACCCTGCAAAAATATTTGTCACATTCAAATTTTTGTAAGTAACTCTTTTTCAACCCCACCTATGAAACTGAAATTTGGACTCCAAGTAGGTGGGAGACTACTAATAGCAACCCAGTTGGACCAATCCAACTATCTAGCCAATCCAAACAGGGAGCAGTCAATGATTACGATTTGACTGTGCTTATTCGATTGTTCCAGGGCTCCTCCAGGGCTCTGGAAAGCTGTGTGTTTTTTCAGGTTCCCACTAGGTATAGGCGGATAGTTAGTACAAATCTAACCCCAGTGGTTAGGTACAGGACAGGAAATCAATGAAAAAGTGCTTCCTGTCAACACAACCATTCATCCTGGGCTGATGGGTGCTGCTTCAGTCTGGCCACATTTAAGGCCTGTTAAGTTGTGCTACAGAACATAGAAAATAAGTCCAAAATTGCAAACTTTCAGGCAAACAAGTGGCAAAGTCTAGGTACAACTACAAGTCCAAAAACTTGGCAAACTTTCCAAGCTCCCATATTATATGCTTGTTTTTATTCAACTTTAAATGAAGACGCCTCCTCCCCTTTACAGTCTTCTCCAAGTGTGGAAAGAATTACTACAAAACACTTGAGTGGGGATGGGGGTGGGGTGGGGTGCTCCCTCTCGACCCATCGTTTTCCATGCGCAACAAACTCCACTCGCGTGAGGGTGCATGTCTGTGTGGAGCCT
>Ga0116231_10010303_pt1 | contig 15137 bp, 8 predicted proteins | sample S1TSphgellanicum_2_FD_89695 | JGI IMG/M metagenome (GOLD analysis project Ga0116231, IMG submission 89695) | Host-associated microbial communities from peat moss isolated from Minnesota, USA - S1T2_Fd - Sphagnum magellanicum MG | ecosystem: Host-associated > Plants > Peat moss > Unclassified...
AAAGGTTGGTAAACCTAAACCCTAAACCGAACAAGAACACTTCAGGCAGCAGCGGGGAAAGAGAGGGGACACAATCTGCTCTGTAACCGGACACCTGTCTGCAACCCGACACATTCTGGTAACTGGACAAGAAGAAGAAACACACCAGCCACTAAAAGATTCTTTTTTCCTGCACAGACTACCGTACAATGGGACACTATCTGTAACCAGACAAGTCGAACATGGATCGCATTAGTCTTGTGTGGTTACGGAAAACAGGGGACAGAATGTTTATGTGCGGGGGGATATATATATATATATTCACTTAAGTAGCACTTCCTTCAAAACCAGTGTGATTGGAATTTGTGTCAGCAAAAATTTTGGATGACCAAGCAACCCCTAACTTGATGAAGTGGGGTGAGATTGCCCTAATGAATGATTTATTGTGTTGATGGATGTATTGGCAAAAAACACCAAGAGAAGGGACGGTTGGCAATCCTGAACTTTAGAGGGGCCACATTTTGCTTGTTAATGTTTTTGCTATTTTCTTGTGTTTTTGTTGTTTGCAGGTTATGGAATGCCGGTGTGTTGTTCTTCATGAAATGTTGGTGCCCAAATCAAAAGTTGGTGGTGGAGTGTTGCTTCCTGGATTTTCTTCAGTTGTGTGAGGAAGACGATGTGGAGTTGCTGAATGGAGGAAGGATGCGCTTAGTGGGGAAAGGAAATAAATACTTGACGACGACTAAAGCTAAGCATTCTAGTTTTCTATATTCAAATTCATCTCAAATTCATTTTGTTGTTTGGAAGCTTTCAGGAGGAATGCCTAAAGCTTGTGATTTTCACTAGCCGCTCATGTTTGCTTTAGGATTTCCATTGCGCTAAAGCTAGTGACTAAAGCATTAAGAATTAACATGTGAGTAGAGTTTTTAGGATAGAAATTATGAGAGGCTCAAGGGGGTTATTTGGATTGGCCTTAGTGGGGTTCCTATTCAAGTTGAATGTGCTTGAGAATTATGTTGGGACATGGGAAAAACTAAGTACTTGAATGTTTAAAAGTAAGTTGTCTATAGTGGGAAGTTCCTAGGAAATTTTGAAGAGACCATTGTAGGCACTACTTGTCCATATCTTTACCATTTCCAAATCAATATCTCTACTAGGATTTTAGGAAGACTATGTGCAAAACTTGTTTGTTGTTAGGATACCCCAATATAAGGCCATGATAGTCCACAAAGAGAGGAAATTTGAAGCATGTTGATCCATCAATGTCCATAGTATCATTTTGTCACTAACTTATAAATAGATCCAATGTTTTTACACTTGTTGTGTGTTTTCAATGTTTATTATATTGATGCATTTAAGCATTACTATGGTGTGATCAATGTGCACACAAACTTGTATGCACCTTTTTTTTGGTATCACAGCATGTTGGTCAGATTAAGATGATGATTGTAAAAAAAATTGTCAGATAGTTATAGGTTCTTAAGATGCAGAAAAAATGTCAGATTCTAGTAATAATGATCATGATCAAGATCTCATTACACAAGAACTATTTGAGCAACAAGTTATCCATAGGTTTGACAGCCTAAGCAAAGATCCAAATCCATTTTTAAGATCTTTCATAATGTGGCTACATGGCTTTAGGGTGTGAACATTGTGGGAATAGATCCAAGGGAAACACTGGTTGGAGATCTTGCAGTCAAAATCAATCGTAGAAGGTTTGATACGAAAGCACAAATATGGATGAAAATACACAATGGAGCTAGAAAGTCGAACAAAGTTGCACAATTCTAGTGCAGGTCCTTTTTCACTTCCTACATCCCTTAGTGTTTCTTTCAAGGTTTGAGGAGAAAGGTGAGATCCCTAGGGTTGGGGATATTTGGATACCCAAGGGATATATTTCTCCAGATTATTTTCTCAAATTTTTCATAGTAGGAGTTGAAAAGTTGTTCCAAGAGAGAGATAAAATTTTAAAGGTAGAAGTAGGTGGGGGTACATCCAAACTCATTAGTTGGAAACATTGTGGAAAGTCAAATCAAGGACTTAAATGGCAACTGGAGAATGCAGATGAACAATCATATGCCATTTAGGTTATTAACCTACTCAGTCCCATGGTTGAAGGAAAATTTAATGATTTTTTCATGAAATGTATTGACAAGATTGACTAACGATGTGAATGATGAGCATGAGGAGAAAAATCTAGTGTGGGGTTTTTAGGATAATTAGGTAAAAGGACAATAATTTTGAAGGTTACAAGATTTGCAAACATCATAATAGTAGGATTTGATCCAACAATTCTGAAAATTGGTGATATTACAATAGGAGTTGTACATGCTGGTTTCTTTACGAAAACGACTTTCTAACTAAAAACCAATTCAGATGTCAATGGGCAACAATGGTCCATCTTACAAAGCTCAAAAACTAAGTTCTATTTCATAAGCTCTTCGCCCTTTGAAATGTCTTTAAATTCAATGAGTAATTAAGGAGAAAATTACTCTAGTGCCTAGGGTAAGAGATATTTGGATTCTAATAGATACTGGTATAAAAAATTGTTGTTCATGATTCTATAAACCAGAATTAGATAATAGGATCAAAGAAGGAGACCGCATTTTGAGATTTGCAATTGTGGAAAGGATTCTCACATGTTATGTTGGCTATATTACACTAATATCTATGGTTGTTTCTTTTGGAAATATGTTGGTAGAAGTAATATGGAATACAACATAGGAATAGGTAGCAATAAGCTATAATCTATTGAATTTGAGGAAAAGGAGATGATATGGAAATAGGGAATTAGAATATTGATTGGGTGTATTTGTTGAAAACCTTCAATAGATACGATGACTAGTCCAAAAGGTATGGATGAATTCTTCTAGGGCAAGGACATGGAGGATGTCTTCAATTAGATAGGAAGGCTTCAGATGGCTACAAAATTCAGAGAATTGGATGAAGACAAGCTCTTCAAAATTGCCAAACTTAATTTGAAAGGTAAAGCCCGGGACTAGTACCGTAGGCTTGAACTACCACCTAATGATTGGAGGATTTTATAGGCACTCCTGCATCTAAAGTACATGGTATATGATGAAGAGGAATTAAGAACCAAGATGGATGCGATGCATAAAAAACCCAAGCAAAGTGTTCAATTGTATTATGACAAATTGGAAAGGCTTTTTGTCAAGGGCCACATCCTAAATGTAGAAAAACAAATACAATTTATGGCCAAATTACAACCAAAATAGAAAGAGTTGGTGGTTTGCACTTATCAAAACATGGATGAACTACTATCAGCTGTTATAGAAATGGTAAAGTATTGGGAGAGATAGGAGAAACACCATATGAACTATTATAGGAGGAGAAGGAGGAGGAATTAACACTATGAGAGACCAATATTGACAAGTAGTTACATGTGCTCATTGAAACTTTGGTTAATACTTTGGGCGAAAAAAAAATGGCAATAAAATACCTAGTTCAGGAATGACTAGCATCGTCCAATGCCAACATTGCAAGTCAAAAAAACATATTGCATTTGCATGCTCTAAGCTCACTAATTTACTGCCAAGGTGTGCCAAATGTGGTGGGGGGCATAAGACAAATAATTATGGTTTTAAATTATTTTTTGTTTGGGCATGGGGCACACAAAAGATAGATGTTGGAAAAAGAATGGCAAGGGAACATCCACTTGTGCAAATTCCCTAAAAATGCTAGTCAATGACGAGGAAGCTACATTAATTTAATTAAATTAGTTTTTTTGAGTAAAGCACAATGTTTTTTCTGGAGTTAAAATGCTAAAACTCAAGATGCATGTACAAGCATCCACATTTGGAACAAAGGCATATAAAGTATATGAGGAGAAAAATAGAAAATCTTGACACCTTAAAGCAAATGGAAACATCAAATCCAAGGCATTCTCACATTTTGTTAAAGGGAAGATCTCTTTAACACCCATGGAAACCATCTTCATTATTCCTCGAGAATTGGAATATCTTGACGGTCTAATGAAATTGGCTAGAAAATAAAAGGGATACTAAAGCAATTCAAACACAAGTAATTGTTGTCATGAACACCCTTATAATCAAACGAATCTGCATCAACAAAATTCACTATAGCAAAACTCCCCATCTGGTGGTTGAAATTAATCGAACATTGATCGAAGGCTTGGTTGATACCAATGCATTGATGTCAATAATGGCAGCCAATGTGGTAAGAAATTGGCATAATGTATTTGGTTTTAAGTCACGAGGCGTATAAAATTACGTCAAGAACAATCACTCAAGCCTTAAGACAGATCACTGATATCCCTATCACAATTGGCAAGGTGGTTTGCCAAATGATCTTCTTGATTGTAAGCATTGACATTTACAATTTACTATTACGGTTGGACTTTCTTATGAAGATCGGAAAGGTCATAGATGTTGAGAAATGAATTATACAAGTTCGGAATAAACCTGGTATAGCAATTGAAGTTCTACCTTTCAATGTGGTCAATAAATTTCATAGGATTTCAAGATCAGAAGTTGCAAAACATGACCAGATGAGAGAGGATTTCAACAAAATGAGCTTGGAATAGCGGTGTGCAAATGAAAAACCTGCATTGGATTCCACATCAACCTTTTTTAATTTTTTCAATTGTACTAATGATTCCCTTTTTTAAGGAGACTTGACAGAAGAAGAAAAAAAATGCAAATAATAATCTTTATAAGATTCTATCAATAGAAGAAAATTTGATAGAGGAATTAAATGATCATGGTATGAATCAACTAGTGGAAGATGAAACACCAATGTAGATGTTCAATTTGGTGTTGTCGGGACAACAATAAAAGCTATCAAAAGGACTATACACAAAGGATGATGTTTACGTACATTGGATTCAATGTGTTCAAGTAAAGGAAGAACAAAGAACCCAAGATCCTGCAAATAAGTGTTTTGAATCTCCATTACATTTTTTTTTGCACTTGGCACTAGAAGGAAGGGAATCCAAGAATGAGGAGGATAGGTGGACTAAAATCATTGATTACATCTCTTGATGAAAAATAAATAGATGAATTATGGTCCTTGTTGGAGCAGTTTTAAAACATATTTGCATGGCACAAGGGCATATTAGGTCATTGCATTATTAGTGAGTATACGATTAACACCCAAAGATTGCCACCATGTTAGGCTTTTTAAAATTCAACTTGGAATTAGTGGACAAAAAGATCGTTATAAGGATTGTATACTTGCCAAGGGTTTTAGCAACAAGTAGGGTTTAATTATTTTGAAACCTTTGCTCCTATAGTAAAGTGGGAAACTATTCAAATTATGAGTGGCCTTGCCAGACATTGTGGGTGGCCCATCCACCACCTCAATGTCCAAACTACATTCTTGAATAGGGTTTTTGATGAAGAAATGTACATGGTTCAACTTGATGGCTTAGCAACTCCTGGCATTGAGCACCTCATTTGTCAATTTCATTGTGTGTTATATGGTCTCAAACAAATCCCCCATGCTTGGTATCCTAAAATGGATTTTACCATGCTCTAAGTCGGCTTGATCAAAAGTTGAGTGGATTCCAATGTTTACTACCATTGAACTACAAATATGATCATCATTTCCCTATGAATGACGAACAAGGAGTAGCCCAACTCAAGTATCAATTGATGGCACAATTTCATATGACTGACTTGGGCCCTATGCAAAAGTATTTTGGTGTCAAATTCAAGCACACCACACATGGTCTCTTGTTTCACCAAACATCTTATGCGCAAAATGTCCTTAATGAATTCCACATGGTTGATTTCGCACCAACTTGTGTTCCCATGCATGAAAGCACTTGTATTCAACGTGATATTGGCGTTAAACCAATCAATGTTATTTTTTACCGTTGGATGGTAGGTAAATTTCATTATCTGACCAAGACTTAACCTAACCTTCAATATGTCAACAACATTGTTAATCGACACATGCATGCATCTCAAATTGAAGAACTTCATATTGTTAGACAGATTTTTTTGCTACATCCAAAAAAACTCGTCACTTGGCCTCTTCTTTGGAGAAGGGGAGGATACCTAAGTCAAGGGATTTTATGATGCAAATTATGCATCAATTTAAATGACCAAACCTCCACAATAACTTACATCTTCCTCCTTGGTTCTACACCCATTTCATGGTGTTGTTGGAAGCAAAATTTAATTTCGATGTTGTCATGTGAATCTGAGTATCGATCATTAGCAAATTGTTGTGAAGTTGTATGGATTCATTGACTATTGTATGAACTAGGACTAGACATGAGTGCCCCCACAACAATCATGTGTGACAATCGAAGTGCCATTAAACTTTCTAAGAACTTGGTTTTTCATGATAAAACAAAGCATTTTGAAATAAATTGACATTTTATACGAGAAAAAGTAGAAGAAAAAATAATTCAGGTTGATTTTATTAGTACAACAAAACAACTTGTTGATATGTTCACAAAGGCTTTCAATCGAATTAAATTTGAAGCATGTAGAAGTAGATCCAATCAAAAGAATGTTGAGTTTGAAAGTTAGATAATGATCTAATGAGTCTATTTTAAAGTAGTCTCCTAAAAATTTGATTGGGATCAGCAAAGTTAAAGTGTGTGCAGGTGTGATTACATTGCGAATGGAACTATTTCTTCTAATAAAGTGTGAAGGAGGATGTGTTGATGACGTAAGAATGATGAAAAAGATGTTAGCTCACGAAAAAGATGCTTAAATCTTGTCGATGAAGACATTGGTGATGAAGAAGCATTGTTGACATCTTGTTAGGAGATATTGTAAAAGAAGCATATCTATGTTGCCTTATTGTTTGATCTCCCTCATCCACCATATCTTGTCGATCAAAGGCGTTTGTGTATGATGAGTGTACAAGGGGGTCTTGGAACTAACATACTCTTAGCTTAGTATCATTCATCCCTTGGATAGATTATGTAGGACTTTTAGTATGCATGTTATATTTAGAACGAGTCTAAGATATTCGTAGAGGCTTTCTTTCTTTGTTTTGTGAACTGATCTGCTTCCTTATAGTGACTTCCATCTTGGGTTAACATTAGTTCTTCATTCAAAATCTAGCGCAATCACTTGATGTACAAAGACACCTTCTATTGTAACTAAAATCATCCTTTATAGCAGCTCCACAGGTGCTCTGAGTACATGGCAATGGAACACAATATTTCCCAAAACGAGGATTAGTTTCTTTTCTTTTTTTCTCAACCCCACACTGAAACTGACACTGCAAATGATCAGTAACCAATAATAGCTATTAGCAACCCACTTGGACCAACCACCTGTCTAACAGTCTTTCCAACAATCAACAGCGGGTATTGTCCTTTGCTGAGTCTTTCGCCTGCCTTGATAATCTTGAGGAAAATGTCCATCCCACAGCCATTGTGCTGACCCAAAATTTACTGTCCAGGGCCATATACCCAGAACCTGTGGAGCTGCTCCTAGGCCCACTTTACAGTAGGAGTTGAGGCCGATGTTCAACTCAAATCACTCATTCCTAGCAAAAGTTGAAATCAGCCCCAAGGGCTAAATTACACTAGGAGTCAAGGATGAAAAAGAAAAAATCTTTTCAATCTGCCCGAAGTTATTAATAAATGCTGAACTTTATGGCCTTGTATTGGTCCCAAGGCTGAAGAAAAGGATCCCATCAAATTTGGGAAGCCAATTTGCAACCCTTGTGGCCAATCTTGTAGCATTTATTAGTAACTTGGAGGGCCAGACAAAAAGCCAAAATGCTCAAAGTTGGCCCCAACATTTTTCAGCCCTGACTCCTAGTGTAAAGCAGGCTTTAGACTAAATCAGGGTCTCGGAGTTCAAATCTAACATTTCTTTGATGCGTCTTGGAGTTATTATCAGGGAATGGAAGGGCTCACTAAGAAGGTGAATGTATTAATGTAGGTGCAGGTTCAGCCTGGCCATTAATTCCAGGTTTCCCCAATTCCTTCACAAACAACAGACTTGGTTGCAGGCACCATAACACCAAGCAAGTCAGAAAACAAAAAATGAGCAAATAGTTACTGGCTTTTGCTAGGCTAAGGCCTCAGATCTCGAATCCAACATGTTCGCACTTTCCACCAGATGTCAATCGTGCTGATTGTGGTTCTCCACATAAGGAGTCAAAAGGGTCTCGCAGTAAAACACCATTACGCCCACTTGAGACGAGGGTGGACGGTCCAATTTCCTAGGACCCAATTTGGACTCATGTGAAGCAAATTGAATCCTTGAGTTGGAGTGTACTTGGGTCCCCAGCCTGATTCTTGGTTCTCCAAATCAGGAGCTCTCCTTTTAGCACTGTCTTTTAGTCCGAACCATTTGATTTTCCCTCCAAAGCAGGTGCCATATTAGCCTCAATTTGCCACTTTTTGGTCTTGGACCCTCGTCTAAGGTCCTTGGGACCAATTTAAAGCTTTCGACCAATAAGATTGCTTCACTTCATTTGTCTCTGGACCTTGGACCCTCGTCTAAAGTTTCCCTTAGTTTCACAACATGTTTTTCCATTATTTATTTATAGTGCACACATATATATCTCTGTACCAGTGTTTTCTTTTTCTTTTCTTTTTTCAATTTTGTGGTTTGTAAACTTTGTCGATATTTTCCACTTTTTTCCATTTTTTTCTGGACTTCACACTATTAAAACGAATTTTCCCAATTTCTTCAGAAAAACAATTGTAGCCATAGTGGAAAATTTCACCAAGAAAAATCACTGCTCTGTACAGGGGTTTTTCCACTCTGGATTTATTTGCTATGACTGTCCGTGTAATTTTTCCTTCTCCCCCCAGGCTCCTCCGATCATAGCCACCGGGCAGGGCGAACCAGCACCTGAACTGGTACCCTCACCTTCTTGAGTGAGGCCACTTGAGTTTAGGTTCAGGGTTTCGGGTTGTAGATTCAGAGACCCTGATTTTTTCTAAGGACCCTACATGTATATATAATGTTTTGAAGTTGGCCCCAAAAACTTTGGGATTTTCACCATGGTTCTAATGTAGGCCAGGTTCACCCAACCAAGGCAAATTGACCCCACAAAGCCCATTTAAATTCATCGTAAATATTATAAATATTTATAAATATCATTGCCCTAGACTAAATCAGGGTCCCAAAGTCCACATCTATAATTTTTGGGGCCTAATATGGCCATTTCAATGGGTTTTGGGGATTTTTACAATGATCCCAATGTGGAGGTCAATTCACCCTGGCTGGGTTCGCCCAAGGCCCAATTGATCATGCATTGCCTGCAAGATGAGGTCTGGCAGAGCCCTACAATAATGCACTGGGTGAAATCAGCCAACAGCAGGAAACATGTGGATCAATAATTTTTGGATCAGTTTTGTGATATAGCCCAAGTGGCTATCAACGGTAGGAAGATTTCCTCAGATTTGGCTATGAGCTAAATATGGCATTCGAAAATTTTAAACATGTTTCTCTTTTTTTGGCTACCTACTTGAAAAGTGTGTATGGAAATCTGACGATTTTTCTTTGAATTTGGTTGAATTCTGGCTATTGAGAATATCAAAAAGCATTTGATTTTAACACTTTTTAAATTGATGACTTAGCTTTTTTTCAGCTATAGTATTTTAGTAAAAGAAAGGTCGGTGTGTGGATGTGAACAAAAGTCATGATGATAATAATGGAGGAGGCCAGAGGGAAAAAGTAAAGCGCGTTTGACAAGTCTAAAGCTGACATTGCATATTCCATACTCAATTATGAGTAGAAAATAGAGACATGTGTTCCAGAAAAGAAAGTAAGGAATTGTTCATTGGCCAAGAAATCGGTAAAGCGCGTATGCTACAGTCTGAAGATTCACGGCAAAACCCTTCTAGAAGTTTCTGGGCGAGGACAAAATGAAGAAGAAGAAACATCTGCAAGAAAAGTCAAAAAGGAGTGAGAGAAGAGTGTGAGAATTCCAGGGAGATCGTGAAGAGGAAAGGGTTTGATGTTTTTTTGGGGAGATTTAGTGGAAAGATTAGCTTAGCTTGAATCTGTGATGTGAGCGACACCCATCATACCCTGTGTATGCTATTGGGATGGCAAAGGATTTGTAGCAGGTTTTATGAGACCAAAAGTTTAAGAGAAAAATATTTATGAGAGCGTGAGCAAAAGGAATTTCAGTAGTGCGAAATATGGGAAATTCATATGGCCTCAAGCGAAAAGGAGTTGATCTTTCACAAGGGCCACCAAAACGAAAGAGAGATGTTGCGCGGATCTCTGCTGTGATTGAGACACCTTTAGTCCCCACTGAAAATGCTCCTTCAAGCTCTGAATGGCACAGCAATGTGGTGCTTCTTCTTGATCTTATCATGAGCTTTCTTTGCACAGTTTTTTCTTGGGCTTTTCCAAGTTACATGTTGAAGTTTTATTTTTCTTTGCTTTTTTTATTTTGTTTGTGCGTTGACAATTTTCCTTGACCCATACAACCATGATAGCTTATTGTCCTCACAAAGCATCAGGAGAAAGAGGTCTAGTTCAGATTTGAACTCCCAACCAACAACTTCACAACCATACCCTTTAGCCACTAGGGTACATGAATGTCCTCAATCATTTACAAGCTTCCTTGTCATAGATTTTCACTTTGCCTACTTTCCAGTTTGTTTCTTTAGATAAAAACAATATGAAATGATGTTTAAAACAATAGGAAATGGAGTCATCATTATAACCTCTTTCAGTAGGCCAGGGACTCACTTGCTATAACAAGTAGATTTGGTGAAAGGGAGATTCGTGAATTGGCATTGACTAAGAATATATTGAACCTGTAAGGATTGGAACTTTCATTATAGATTATGAGTTAAGTTCAATGTGTAGTCTTAATCCAACAACCTAAGGCAAATTATTAAAATGCTCTTGGACATTCTTATCGGGTTTGTGTCCCAATTCCTTAGGGGTCGGAGGCCTTAGTGGCCCAAATGTCTGGGAAAATGTCATGAAAGATGAATGAACCAAACTAGATGCCTTAGTTAATCAACCCAAACTTGAAAGAATCCATTTCTTAGAATTAACCTTTATTGATGGGCATATGTTCCACCTACTATGTAACAATATTTACCTAATTGAACTATGTTTTGAAACTTTGAGGTCTATGACATGTGTGAATGATCTTCATTTGTTAGTCGTGCAAGATAGATTTGGCATCCTCCAATTCATCTATTATTGTCTTCTTATTATACTTAATCTTTTCAATTAATTTTTTTTTTTATCTAAGTACTTAATTTATATATTGCATTTCTCTAATTTGATCTACAATCAAATAATTTTCAAGAAATGTTTGAAGAATTGTGTTGACTCTTTTTCATTTTCTTTGCAGAAATATCTAGTGCATGATTTAAATCCCACTTGCAATTCCAATAATCCAAACTTGACCATCGTTTTTTTTCATGGGATTGCTTTTGGCACAAATGATGAATGGAAAGAAACATGGACAACCCGCCGCACCAACAATAAAGAAAAGTGCATATGTTGGCCAGAAAAGTGGCTACCCGAAGACTTGAACAACAATGTTCGAATTTTATCATTATCTTATGATTCTAACATTGTGACAAGTGTTCACAATGATGTGATTGAAATTGGCAAAAATCTCATTCAAAGTTTGGTTACAAATTCCAGGTGTGACAATCCCCTCTATTTATGGACACATTAATTACTTCTCCTTATGTACATTAAAGATAATTGTTTAGATCTTTAAAAAAAATTAAATGTTTTGCAGGAGTTAATCGTTCATGTGTGCTAGTATTGTGATACACACCAACAAGTTTCAATTTATTTGAATTGTTAGATTCATGTAAGAGAACATAAAATGGGGCTTAAATGCAAATGTTCTTGTTTGAGAATAATAACAAAGTTTGTGTTCATATTATAAGTTCATGGTACAATTAGTTTGGTTTTGATGGCAACTTTTAGTTCGAGCTTTTTGGAGCTTTATCTTTGGTAATGGAATTGAATTATATTATATTATATTAATACATGTGTAGAAAATTTCATCCTTTATATTGCAAAAAAAATTCAAAAAGAGTGTATCATTTTTCAAATTTTAAATTTATCTTTATTTCAATGGTACTTCCAAGGTAACACATAGACAATGAGTTGTGCATTAACACAAGAATGTTATAAATGTTTCACTAAAACATGATTGTCACATTTTTAAGGTAGATTAATGGAATCAATAAATTTACGAATGACAAGAAAATCAATTATGAATTTATGGCTTAGGTCATGTGTGAATTGGAAATTTGCCTAAAGTATTATAGGATAAATTTGCACATCTTAATACAATGTTGATGATGGAATTTTGGTGCATTGTTGAATATTTTGTAGTTATCAATCCCTTTGGGATGGACCAGTGGCATTAATTGCTTATAGTTTTGGAGGTCTTATACTCAAAAGCTTGGTGGTTGAAGCTGGCAAACATGTACATCACAGGCCAAGAAATAGTTTGGATGATGAAGTCCACAAATGTTGTAAGACATTTTTGAACAATGTTAAAGGTGTAATATTTTATGGTGTACCACATGCTGGTGGTACACAATATTTATCAAATTATTTCACTTGGCAACATCAACAAATCAACACATTAAACAAATGTGCAACTCAATCTGGTTTATTTAAAAGTTTAGAATCTTTCAACCCACAAATGGAACACCTTTCAACAGATTTTAAAAATGTTGTTCGTGAAGACCTCAACATTTATGCATTTAGCGAAGGATTACCACTTGACGAGAATTGGGTAAGATTTTCATTTCACCACATTGAAAGTTATTGAATTAAGTTTATTAGTTGAACATTTTTTGTATCATCAAGACTTGTGTGGGATCGTGTATTCAATACTTCTAAATACATTAATGTGGTGAGTAGGTCATGTGTTTTATGAACTTTGTTTCATGAATTACTATTCATGGAAAGAAAATTTGATTGATTTCAAACATTGGGAAACATGTTTTGTATTTTCCATTAATCAAATCAATTCCATATAAATATTTGTCAGGAAAATCATATCATCATTAAAACATGTAAAATTAATGAGATTAAAAACCAATAACTTTGTGATGTATTTATATAATTTTCTTGCCAAAAGGTTGAAAGAAATTACTTTTACACAAAATATTTCATTATTATTCAAACATCAATAGTTATTAAGCTATAGTTTCCACCACCATGTGGAATTACTATGTTACTTATAAGTTAAAGCATAAGTGAACAAACAAATCAATGAATTCCATTAATTTAATCCTTTGGGCATGCAGGGAATATTAGTGCCATATGCCTCAGCTATTCATTTGTCAAACAACAACCATTATAAAATTGAGGATGCTAATCACTTGACAATTTGCAAGCCACCAAACAAAGATCATCCAAGCTATTCTTTATTGTTAAAATGTTTGAGAATATGTATGGAGGTAAAAACATCAAATCTAAGTCTTTTGACTTCATATATGTTCATGTAATTTTATACACATTAGGTCATAGCAAACTTGATGTGTATCGCATGTGTAATGTCATATATATTGATTATGAAATAAAAAAGATAACATATAAATGACCTATATTTTGTGAATTTTGGCAGAAAAATATATTGCTTCCACCTTTGCCATGTCATGAGGTGGCGTTGATTGACAAAGCAAAAGACATAAACATCTTGTTACAAAAGGAATCTATTGTTGGTTTGGTTGGAATGAGTGGGATTGGAAAGACCACTTTGAGTAAAAAATTCTATCATTTGTTTCACAACCAATATGACAAATATAGCTTTTTGGAGGATGTGAATTCAAAGGATGATATCAATGATGTCATAAAACAACTTTTACATGATGTGTGTGGCAAAAAGTTATGCAAGGATGAAAATGTGAATAAAGAAGATTTTGATAAAATTAGGCAATGTATGATATCAGAGAAAGTGTTAGTGGTGGTGGATAATGTTGGTAACGTGGAGAACCTTACATCCTTGCCAATTCTCATTAATAAAGATGCTAAGAATGCGACTTCTAAAAGCAAAGTACTTCTGAATTGTCGAAATTGGCAAAGTCTAAAATCTCATGTAAGTGAGGATGGAAAAATGATCATGAAATTTTTGGAGGAAAAACAAGCAAGGGAACTTTTTATGTTCCATGCATTCGGTAATGCAAATCATATTCCAGCAAAAGATTTCAAAGATATATGTATGAAGATTATAAAAGCTTGTGAGGGGCTCCCTTTAAGTCTTAAAGTATTGGGTTCTTTTTTGTGCAATACTAAAGAATTAGAAATATGGGAAGGCGCATTAAGCAAATTGAAAAGTGGGCAAAGTTTCACTGGGGGCAATGATAATGAAAAGCTTTGGAGCAAATTGAAGATTTCTTATGAATATTTGGATAAGCAACATCAAAACATGTTTTTAGACATTGCTTGTTTTTTGGGTGGTTTGAAAATAAGTACAATTTGTCGAGCATGGAATGGAGATTATTTACACCCAAAGTTTGCATTACAAAATTTACAACATAGATCTTTAATCCAACGAACAAATGGTGGAATCTTGTACATACATGAACAATTACGAGATATGGGTCAAAATATTGCAATGGAACTTCCAATTACGAATCGATTTATATGGAAATCAAATGAATCAAATTTTTTTCTACAGAAGGATGAGGTTGTCACCATATTATTTCAATTCTACAATTTTATTTCAATATCCTATGATTTTTTTTTATGTCCAAAAGCAAATGGTTAAACTTTGAACCTTAATTTTAAAACTACATGTTTTTCTAATAAAAATTGGCATTAAGATGAAATGTTCTTTTATATTGATAATCCTTTTGTTTTCATTTCATGTGATAGGTGGTGGAAATTTTAGAAGGCATATCATTGAAAGAATGTGTCAATTTGCCTACATTGTCCCAAATCGGCTCCAAAGGATTTCGCAACCTTAGGTTGCTTGACTTAACAAAAGCTTCACCAACTATTGTGAAAAATTGCATTCAAGGGCGAAATTTGAGTAATGTTAAATGGTTATGCCTCAAAAATTGCACAATTCGAAAGTTGCCAAGTAATTTGTTTTATTGTTTACAATTACGAGTACTTGATTTGTCATGGTGTTCCAACTTGAAAGAACTACCTTCATCTATTGGCAAATTGAATGCACTCCAAGAGCTTGATTTGTCATGGTGTTCCAACTTGAAAGAACTACCTTCATCTATTGGC
>Ga0116231_10010304_pt1 | contig 15135 bp, 12 predicted proteins | sample S1TSphgellanicum_2_FD_89695 | JGI IMG/M metagenome (GOLD analysis project Ga0116231, IMG submission 89695) | Host-associated microbial communities from peat moss isolated from Minnesota, USA - S1T2_Fd - Sphagnum magellanicum MG | ecosystem: Host-associated > Plants > Peat moss > Unclassified...
CAGTTCCGCGAGCGCCGGCGCAAGCGCGTGAATCGGGTTATCGGCGGTTTGCGGGTAGGCGATATGGCCCTGGATCCCATGCACCGTCAGCCGGCCGCTCAAGCTGCCGCGCCGGCCGATCTTGACCGTATCGCCGAGCAAGGATTCGCTCGAAGGCTCGCCGATCAAGCACCAGTCGATCTTCTCGGCGCGCTCCCGCAGCACTTCGACGACGCGGCGCGTGCCGTCGATCGATGGGCCCTCCTCGTCGCTGGTGATCAGAAAGGCGATCGTGCCGCGGTGCTCGGGGTACGCGCGCACGAAGCTCTCGGTGGCCGTGACCATCGCGGCAAGCCCGCTCTTCATATCGGCCGCGCCGCGCCCATAGAGCATCCCGTCCTGGATCGCGGGCGCGAACGGATCGGTGCGCCAATCCTCGAGCGGACCGGTCGGCACGACATCGGTATGTCCGGCGAAACAGAACACGGGTCCCGTCGCGCCGCGCTTCGCCCAGAAATTCTCGACCGCACCGAACTGCAGCCGCTCGACGCTGAAACCCACGGCGCGCAAGCGCTCGATCAGGACCGTCTGACAGCCACCGTCCGCGGGACTCACCGACGGTCGTGACAGCAGATCGAGGGTCAAGTCCAGGGTGTCGGACATCAGAACCGCAGCATCGGCCGGGGCCTGCGCAAATTGGCCCAGACTCCGAACCCGCCGACGGCGCCGGCCGCGATCAGCACCCAGCCGGGCATCGCCAGCCCGAGGAAGGTCCAGTTGATCTGCGCGCACTCGCCCGAGCCAGACAAAACCTTGGCGATGACTTGCTGGAGCGGGAAGAACTTCAGCAACATCTCGAGCGAAGCGCCGCAGGAAGCCACCGTCCCGGGCGGCAGGTTCTGGATGTACAGATGGCGGAGCGCGACGCCCATGGTCGCGAGCGCGGCGAGCGCAATCGCGATCGCATAGATGCGCCGGCCCCAGGCCCGAGGCCCCTGGATCGCGGCGAACATGAACAGGATGCCGATCGCGAGCACTCCGACACGCTGGAAGATGCACAAGGGACAGGGTTCGAGATGCAGCACGTACTGCGTGAAGTACGCGTAGCCCAAGAGGCCGACGCAGGCAAAGAACCCGAGCAGGTTCGCGAGTCGCGTCGACATCAGCGCCGGGCGAGGGCGTGCGCTTGGTCGATCTCCTTGGCCACGTCGGCGAGCGACGTATGCCGGATGTCCTTGCCGTGCACCATGTAAATCACGTACTCGCAGATGTTCTTCGCGTGGTCGCCGATTCGCTCGAGCGCGCGCACGATCCACATGATCTCCAGCGCCCGCCGGATGGTGCGCGGGTCTTCCATCATGAAGGTCATGCATTGGCGCTGAATCGCCTCATATTCCTCGTCGACCATGCGATCTTCCTGCGCGGTCTTGACCGCCGCCTGGGAATCCATGCGGGCGAAGGCGTCGAGCGCGTCATGCACCATTTGCGCGACCTGACGGCCGAGGTGCTTGACTTCCCGATACTTGTCCGCCGGCCTTTCCATGGTCGCGAGGCGCGAGGCGATGTAGCCGATCTTCTCGCCCTCGTCGCCGATGCGCTCGAGATCCGTGATCGTCTTGATGATCGCGACGATCACGCGCAGGTCGCCCGCCGCGGGTGCCCGCAGCGCCAGAATGCGGCTGCATTCCTCGTCGATCGAGACTTCCATGCCGTTGACCTTGTAATCGTCGGTGGCGACCGATTCGCCGAGGCGGCTGTCACCCTCGACCAGCGCGGTGATCGCCTTGTGCAGTTGCTGTTCCACGAAGCCGCCCATCTGCAGCACTTGGGTACGCACCTTCTCCAGGTCCTCGTTGAACCGCTTGGAGATGTGGTGGGTGAGGTCGGCGGTTTCCATGAATACTATCCTTCAGCTTGCGATCCGAACGAGAACGCGATTCTGGCGTTCGTTTACATCCGATTGGCGCGCACGTCAACAGCGCACGCCACATTTTCGCGTTCAGGCACTGGCCGCGGTACGCACCGCCGGCCGCCAGAGTCTGCCCAAGGGAAAGTGACAGGTGAAGGTGCTGCCCTTACCCTCAACGCTCTGCACCTCGAGCAGGCCGTCGTGCCGCTGCAAGGCATGTTTGACGATCGCCAAACCTAAGCCTGAGCCGCCTTGGCCGCGCGAACGGCCCGCGTCGACGCGATAGAAGCGCTCGGTCACGCGCGGCAGATGCTCGGCCGGAATCCCGATGCCGGTATCGCTGACGGAGAAGTAGGCGCCGTCCTCGTCGACCCACCAGCGCATGCGCACGGTGCCGTCGCGCAGAGTGTACTTGATGGCGTTGACGAGCAGGTTCGTGAATGCGGATTCGATCTCATGCGCGGCGCCGAACAATCCGTGCGCGGACTCGAGTTCGAGCAGCACATTCTGCGGGCGGTCGCTGCGCGCGAGCGCGTCCCGGTACAGCCGTTCGAGCATCCGCGGCACTTCGATCGGGTCGCGCGGCGCCTCGCCGTCCGCAGCCTCGAGCCGGGACAATTCCAGAAGATCGGCGATGATCGCGTTCATGCGCTGGGCTTGAGCGCGCATGTCCCGTATCGGCCCCGTCCAAGCGGCGTCGATCGAGGGATCGTCGGCGAGGGTGTCCAGATAGCCCGAGATCACCGTCAAGGGGGTCCGCAACTCGTGCGACGCGTTGGCGACGAAGTCCTTGCGCATGGCTTCGAGGCGCATCTGGCGGGTCACGTCACGCACCAGCAGCAGCGATTGACCGGCTCCGTAGGGCACTAATTGCAGCGCGAGGTACAGATCCATCTGCACGGGCGGGCGGATCACGAGGGGCAGCGAAAAATCCTCGCCGTGCAGGTAATGGATGAATTCGGGCGAGCGGATCAGATTATCGACGCGCAGACCGATGTCGATCGGCCGCCTCAGACCAAGCAGCCGCGCGGCCTGACGATTGAACCAGACGATGTCGAGCTGGCTGCTCAGAATGATGACTCCGTCGGGCAGCGCCGCGGTCGAACGGCGCAATTCGCGGAACAGCTGGATCAGCCGCTGTTTGTGGTATTGCTTGCGCCGATGCAGGCGCACCACTTGGGCGATCACGTCGTCCCAGATTCCGCCGAGTTCGGGCGGATCGAGTTGCGAGCGCAGGCGCAGCCAGCGGTCCAAGCGATATAGGTTCAGCAGCTGCCAACCGACGTAGAGGCAGGCGGCGCCGAGCAGGCCGGCCCAAACTGGACGGACGATCAGGCCGGCGACCAAGCCGGCCATGAGGATGCCGGCGAGCCGCACGATAGCGAATGTCCACATCGCCGCCATAGGCTTAAGTAAATATCACGCTTTAGGCTGCTCGCATATCATGCTCTAGCTATCATGCTCTAGGCGTCTCGCGTTGAAAACCGGTAGCCGGCGCCACGCACCGTCTGCACCAATTTCTCCAGGACGAACGGCTCGAGGGCTTTGCGCAGCCGGCGGATGTGCACGTCCACGGTGCGCTCCTCGACGTAGGTATTGCCGCCCCAAACTCGATCGAGCAGCTGACCCCGGGTAAACACTCGCTCCGGATGCGTCATGAAAAAGTGCAGCAGACGGTATTCCGTCGGTCCGAGCGGAATCTCGCGATCGCCCGCGCTGACCCGGTGGCTCGAATCGTCGAGTTTCAAACCGTCGATCTCGACGATATCGGTGCCACCGGCCGGGGCGGCGCGACGCAGCACCGCTTGGATCCGGGCGAGCAGTTCGCGCGGCGAGAACGGCTTGGTGATGTAATCGTCGGCGCCGCCTTCGAGACCGCCTACTTTGTCTTGCTCCTCGGCGCGCGCGGTCAGCATGATCACCGGGATCTCCTCCGTATCCTTGGCCTTCTTCAAGGAGCGGGTCAGTTCCAGGCCGCTCATGTCCGGCAACATCCAATCGACCAGCATGAGATCGGGCCGCGTGTCGACGATCCGGGCGCGCGCCTCACGGCAATCCTCCGCTTCGCGCACATCATAGCCGGCACGCCGCAGGCCGAAGGCGATCATGTCACGAATGGCTTTCTCGTCTTCGACGATGAGGATGCGCTTGGCCGTCATGGTATCCCGTAGTCCCTTGATTTTTATAGCGCGCTATTAGATCGATCCATTGTGACAGTTCCATGACCAGGGCCGGCAAATCGCTCAAGGTGTTCGTCGCGCGGCGCGCTCCGCCTCGGTCAGCGCGACCTTGTCGCGTAGATACAGCGGCGCGAGCGCGGCGGCATCGAGCGCGAGTCCCGCGGCATGACGCCGGACACTCAAACTCACGAGTTCGCGCGCGTCGGGCAAGGCCAGCCGGTCTTCAGGCAGGAGCACCAGCCCCGGGAGCGCTTGGAGCGGCGGGTAAGCGGCGAAGCCGCGGCCGACGCCGCGCGCCGGGCCGACGCCGGAGAGCTCCTGCGGCGCACTGACACGGGCGGGCGCGAGAGCCGCAAGGCCCAGCACGGGGTCGGCGCCGAACGTTCCCCAGTAGACCTCGCCCATGCGAGCATCGAGGCAGGCAAGCACCGGCATAGCCGGCGCAGCGTCGCGACCCGGATGCGGTTTCAGCACCGACCAGGCGAGCGCCTCGAGCGTCGAGATCGGTACGACCGGCAGGTCGGCCCCGTACGCCAGTCCCTGAGCGGTCGCGACCGTGATGCGCACGCCCGTGAAAGAGCCCGGTCCGACGCTCGCCGCCAAAGCCGTCAACGCACGCAGGCCGTAGCCGGCTTCAGCCAGGACCTCGGTCACCATCGCCAGCAGGCGCTCCGCGTGGCCGCGGCCGATCTCCTCGCTGCGGTAGATCAGGGAGCCCGAGCCAAGGCCTGCCGCGGCGTCGAACAGCGCGACCGAACAGGCCTCCGTCGCGCCATCCAAGGCGAGTAGGCGCATCGCTCAACCCGCGCCCGCAGCGAACTTGGCGCCGAGCCGCTGGCGCAAGAATTGTGCCGCGAGAGCCCCGTCGCCGACCAGCGGACAAGGTGGCAGGGCGGCGAGGAAAACCCGCCCGTAGTTCTTGGTACGAATGCGTGGATCGCCGATCAAGATCACGCCGAAGTCGTCCGGGTCACGGATCAAGCGGCCGGCGCCCTGTTTGAGCGCAAGCACGGCCTGAGGCAGCTGGTGCTCGACGAAGGGGTTGCCGCCGCGCCGGCGAATGCCTGCCAAGCGCGCCGCGAGCAAGGGATCGTCCGGCGCGGCGAAAGGCAGCTTGTCGATCGCGACGATCGACAGCGCATCACCCTTGACGTCGACGCCCTCCCAGAAGCTCGCGGTCGCGAGCAAGACCGCATTGCCGAGCGCGCGGAAACGCGTCAGCAAGGCCTCGCGCGGCGCTTCGCCTTGCACCAGCACCGGAAACGGCGGGTCGGGAAAGCGTCGCTGCAAAGCCTGCACGCCCTCGGCGAGACCGCGATAGCTCGTGTACAGGAGAAAGGCGCGACCGCCGCTCGCCTCGAGCAGCGGCGCGCAGACCGCGATGAACGCGCTTGCGAAGGCCGGATCCTGTGGTTCGGGCATCGCCGGCGGCAAATAGACCAAGGCCTGATTGCGGTAATCGAAGGGGCTGTCGATGCGCAGCGTGCGCGCCTCGGGCAATCCGATGCGCGCCGCGAAGTGCGCGAAATCGTCGCCGATCGCGAGCGTCGCCGACGTGAACACCCAAGCGCAGGGCCGCGAATCGACATAGGCGCGAAAGCGGTCGGCGATCTCGAACGGCGTGAACTGCAGCACCAGTCCGGTTGCGCCCGCCTCGAGCCAGCGGACTCCGTCCTCATCCGAGGCAGCGCGCAGCGTCGCGAGCCCGGCGGCGAGCGCCAGCGCGCGGCGTGCGCAGTTCGCCGTACCTGCCCCCGCGCCGAGGCCGTCGAGCTGGCTCGCGATGCCGACGAGCGCCGCAGCGATTGCATCGAGCGCGTCAAAAAAGGCATCAGGCAGAGCCGCCCACTCGCGGCGCTGTGCGCCGCCGCCCAGCTGCGCGCGCAGCCTGTCGATCGCTGCTTCGAGGTCCTCGAGCGCTCCCGACAAGGCGGGCGATTTGATCGCGGCACCGCGCAACTCGCTCGCCACGTCGCGCAGCAGCACTTGTACCTGGCGCGCCGACCACAGCTGGCCAAAGAATTGCGCGGCGATGTCCGGCACCTGGTGCGCCTCGTCCAAGATCACCGCCTCGGCACCCGGCAGCAGGTCGCCGAAGCCCTCGTCCTTGAGCGCGAGATCGGCGAGCAACAAGTGGTGGTTGACGACTACGATGTCGGCGGCCTGGGCCGCGCGCCGTGCCTCGATGACGTGGCATTTCGCAAATTGTGGGCATTCCGACCCTAGGCAGTTGTCGCGTGTCGAGGTGATGCTGGGCCACAGCGGCGATTGTTCGGGCAGATCGGTCAATTCCGCCAGATCGCCGGTCCGCGTCATCGCCGCCCAGCGCGCAATGCGCGCGAGCAGCCGCGCCTGCCCGCGGTCGCGCGGCAGCAAACTAGCCTGTTGCGTCAGCAGTTCGAGGCGATGACGGCAAAGGTAATTTGCCCGACCCTTGAGCAGCGCAAACTTCACCGGCATTCCGAGCGCCTGCGCGAGCAGGGGGACGTCGCGGCGAAACAATTGATCCTGCAGTGTGCGCGTGCCGGTCGATATGATCACACTGCGGCCCGAGAGCAGGGCGGGCACGAGATAGGCGAAGGTCTTGCCCGTGCCCGTGCCCGCCTCGACCAGCAGCGGCTCGAGGCGCGCGAGCGCCGCTGCGACGGCTTGCGCCATCGCCGCTTGTTCGGGGCGGTAGGCATATCCGGGCATGCTTGCCGCGAGCGGTCCCTCCGGACCGAAGATGTCCTTGAATTCGTGCATGCTTGGCCGACGATTATCGATGCACCCTGCGATAGCGCGCGAGCAGCATAGCGCCGCTGTTCGCGCGATTTCGCGAGGCTGCGCGAATGGCTCCCGAATACGGCCTGCGATCATGATAAAAATACATAATATTCAGAAACTTAGCGCTATAGAGAAAAGGCATTGAAGCTATGCCGAAGGCAACCCGAAAACACGCTTGCTTAATAAGGTAACTCGACTGGCGGCTCCCTTACCCATCTGTCATTCTTAGGTCCACTTGCACAAGGGCTTTCTTGAAGGATCTCCATGGCAACCGCTCCACAGCACCTGAGCACTGATGCGTCCCTGAGCCGCGAAGTTTCTGCCTGGGTCGATGAGGTGGCTAGACTCACCCTACCAGACGCGATCCATTGGTGCGATGGTAGCGAGGCTGAGTTCCATGGTCTGGAGCGCGAACTGATCGCCGCCAAGGAACTGCTGCCGCTCGACGAGAAGACCTATCCCGGCTGCTACCTGTATCGTTCCGACCCATCCGACGTCGCCCGCGTCGAGCACGTGACCTTCGTTTGCACGAAGAATCGCGAGGACGCGGGTCCGAACAATCATTGGCTCAGCCCCGTCCAAGCGCATCGACAGATGGATGATCTGTTCCGCGGCTGCATGCAAGGTCGCACCCTGTATGTCGTGCCGTATTGCATGGGACCGATCGACTCGCCCTATTCCCGGTGCGGCGTCGAGATCACCGACAGCGCCTATGTGGTGCTCAACATGAAGTTGATGACGCGCATGGGCCGCCCCGCGCTCGAGCGTATCGCCCGCGACGGCAAGTTCGTCAAAGGCCTGCATTCCACCGGGGACTTGAATCCCGAGCGCCGCTTCATCATGCATTTTCCCGAAGAGCTGTCGATCAAGAGCTTCGGCTCCGGCTATGGCGGCAATGCCTTGCTCGGCAAGAAATGCCATGCGCTGCGGATCGCCAGCTGGCAGGCGCGTAGCGAGGGCTGGCTTGCCGAGCACATGCTGATCGTCGGTATCGAAAACCCGCAGGGCGAAGTGCATTACATCGCTTGCGCCTTCCCTTCGGCTTGCGGCAAGACCAATCTGGCGATGCTGATTCCGCCCGCGAGCTACGCCGGATGGAAGGTTTGGACCGTCGGCGATGACATTGCCTGGCTGCACCCCGGCAAGGATGGACGGCTCTACGCGATCAATCCGGAATCGGGCTACTTCGGCGTCGTACCGGGCACGAATGCGAAGACCAACCGCAACGCCTTCGATACCATCCGCAAGGACACGATCTTCACGAACGTCGGCATTACCGCCGACAATCAGCCCTGGTGGGAAGGACTGCCCGAGGGCAAACCGGTCCTCGATTGGCAGGGACGGCCCTATGATCCGGCCAATGGTCCGGCGGCCCATCCTAATTCCCGCTTCACGGTTGCCGCGAAACAAAACCCGGCGTACTCGAAACTCGCCGATGCGCCATACGGCGTGCCGATTTCGGCGCTGGTCTTTGGCGGTCGCCGCCGGTCGCTCGCGCCGCTCGTCTATCAGGCGCGCAATTGGCTGCATGGCGTGCTGGTTGGCGCGGGCGTCGCGTCCGAGACCACGGCCGCCGCGACCGGCGCAGTCGGCGTCGTACGTCGCGACCCGATGGCGATGAAGCCCTTCGCCGGCTACAACTTCGCCGATTATTGGTCGCACTGGATCAACGTCGGCGCGAAGTTGAAAAGCCCGCCGCACATCTTCCACGTCAACTGGTTCCGTCAGGACGAGAACGGTAAATTCCTGTGGCCGGGCTTCGGCGAGAATCTGCGCGTATTGCGCTGGATCATCGACCGCTGCAAGGGCAGCGCGGCGGCCCGGGAAACGGCAATCGGCTATCTGCCCGCAAGCACCGACCTCGATACCCAGGGGCTCGGGCTGGCACCGGCGGCCCTCGAGGAATTGCTGGCGGTGCATGCGGAATTGTGGAAAACCGAATTCGAGGGCATCGGCGCTTATCTGGAAGAATTTGGCGAGCGCCTGCCGCAAGCGCTCAAAGGTGAACTCGCTCAGGCGCTGCGCCGGGTGCAGGCGGCCGCGCCGGTGGCTTGAGCCGCGCTCAGCGAGCGACTCCTGTCCTATTCTTCACAGACATAGCGGATCACCTGCGAGGAGTTGCTATCGGGCGCCTTGCCGAGCCCGATCAAGCCTTCGCCGCGGATCTGCATCGAGTCACGGCGTACGAATGCTTCCTCGCCGTCCTTGCCGAGCACGAAAGTGCCGTTCGTGCTTTGATCGACGAGCATGAACTTGTTGCGGCTGACTTCCACGCGCGCATGCAGGCGTGAGATCAGATTGCCCTTGACGACCAGATCGTTCTCTTCGGCGCGGCCGATGTTCACGTTGGCGCGTGACTCGTCGACGAAGACCTCCTGGCCCTGATAACGCAGTCGCATGCGCAGCGACTTCGGCGAGCGCTCACGCGCGGCGATCGTCGGCACCATGCTGGTGGTTTCCTCGGGTTGCCACAGGACCTCGAACAAGGCCACCTCGCTGCTGCGGCCCTTCAGCGTCGCGATATCGATTTGGCGCACCGAAGCGCGCCACTCGACCGACAGTTGGTCCACCATGCTCGCAGTGGTCATGATCTGGCCGGCCTTGGCCTGACTCGTCATGCGATTCGCGGTATGCACCGCGGAACCGAAAATATCGCGGTTTTCGAGCACGACGGGGCCGAAATTACAGCCGATCCGGATCGCGACCGCGTGATCGTCGATCTTCAGGGCGGGATGGGCGGAGATTTGCTTCTGCATTTGTGCCGCCGCATTCAGGGCATCGTCGGCGTTCGCAAAGGTCGCCATGATCTCATCGCCCATGGTCTTGATCACCGACCCGTTGTTCTGCTCGGTCGCGCTGCGCATGACCTCGATGCACACGCCAACCATGTCGCGAGCACGCAGATCGCCGAGTTGCTCGTAGAGTTTCGTACTCCCGACGACATCGGCAAACAGGATCGCAACTTCGATTTCTTTTCCCATGGCGCGATCCGATTATACTTATCCTGGCGTGGATCGCTTCATGGATTGGACCGCCGATCTCAGGCCGCCCACGGCAGACGCAAGATCGGCAAGGCGGCATAGAGCGTTTCCGGCTCCGCGTCCGGCCGGGTCGCGATGTCCGACAAAAAGCGCCGCCAGGCACGGGCGCCATCCTGGGCCACGACCAAGCCGTGCATGTGGCGGCTGATCGAATGCAGACGCACGCCCTTGTCGCGCTCGCGGCGCGCGTAGCCGACCATGGCCGCGAGAATCCGCTCCGGCTCGGGCGGGACTCTCGCCGGATCGAACCAAGCCTGTTCCAGTTCCGCCAGCAGCCGCGGCCGATGGTAGGCGGCACGACCCAACATGATCCCATCGAGGGCACCCCGCTGTGCGCTCGCCGTGGCGGCATCGCCCAAGCCGCCATTGAGCACGAGGCACAGCTGCGGCTGCTCGCGTTTGAGCCGGTGCACGTAGTCATGACGCAGCGGCGGAATCTCGCGATTCTCTTTGGGCGACAGGCCGCCGAGGATCGCTGCGCGCGCATGCACGATCAGCGCGGCAATACCGGCAGCGGCAACCGCCTCGACGAACGCCGCGAAGAACTCATAATCGTCGCGTGCATCGATGCCGATGCGGCATTTGACCGTCACAGGTATCGAGACCGCGTCGCGCATACGCGCGACGCATTGCGCCACTAGCGCCGGGCGCAGCATCAGACAGGCGCCGAACGAGCCGTTCTTGACGCGGTCGCTGGGGCAGCCCACGTTCAAATTGATCTCGGCGAAGCCCGCCGCGGCACCGAGCCGCGCCGCCGCCGCAAGTTCGAGCGGATCGCAGCCGCCCAATTGCAGCGCCAGCGGCTGCTCGGCCGGGTCATGCTCGAGCAACCGGCCCGCGTCGCCGCGCACCAGCGCCGCAGCGACGATCATCTCCGTGTAAAGCAAGGCATGCGGCGTGAACAGACGATGGAAATAACGGCAGTGCCGATCGGTCCAGTCCATCATCGGGGCAACGCAGAGGCGGCGGTCCAGGCTTGTCATTGGCTCGATGATTCCGGCATTCGGTCGGTATTGCAAGGGCGCGAAACAAGGCGGAACGCTTGCCGTGGCAATGAGAGCTTCGTTCAGACATTTGCGTTCCGCTCCCGGAGCATAGGACCGTAGCCGGAACAAAATCCCTGCCAGCACACCCGCGGTTCCCCGGATCTCGTTTTCCGGCGCGAGGATACGATGTCCGATGGTTCGCAAGGTAATGAAGGCATCGAGTGCGGGCGGCGAACGCGTCTGCAGCGTATCAAATCGCCGCGCAGTGCATCAACCGCAAAACGCCAGCCGCATGGCGGCTCCTGATATCATGTTTCTCACCCCGGGGAGTGCCATGCAAGAAGAAGCGGATATCGTGATCAACGGCGTGAAACTGAGCGACGAGGAGTCGATGACCGTGCGTGTGGCCATCGACACGCTCGCGAACGTCCTCGCCGAGGGCTTGGAGGATCCCGAAACCAAGGGACTCGCCGACCGCTACATCACGGCGCTCGGTCACCTGCAGGCCTTGCTCGAAGCGCGCGCTCCACGCAAACAATAGTGATCAAGCTTGCGCGGCTAGCCGCGCGAACACCTCGAAGCCACGCTCCAAGTCGGCAAGCAAATCCGTCACGGCTTCCAGGCCGACATGTAGACGCAAAGCCGGACCGGTGTGCACCCAATCGGCTGCCTTGCGGTTGTAGCGCGGATTGAACGGCATCTTCAGGCTCTCGAAGCCGCCCCAGGAAAAGCCGAGACCGAATAGCTCGAGACTGTCGACGAAGCCGCGAAACGCGCTCCGCGCACAGGGCTTGAAGACGATGCTGAACAGTCCCGAAGCGCCACGGAAGTCCCTGCGCCACAAGGCGTGGCCGGTCGCGCCGGGCAGCGCCGGATGAAGGACGGTTGCAATCTCGGGACGTACCGCCAGCCATTCGGCCACGGCGAGCCCACTGTGCCAATGCCGCTCCATGCGCAGCGGCAGGGTGCGCAGGCCGCGCTGCGCGAGGTAGAGATCGTCGCCGCTCGCGCTGAGGCCGTAGGCAAACACCTGGGAGCGCACACGGTCCCAGTGACTGCGATTGGCGGTAATGACCCCCAGCATCGCGTCCGAGTGACCGACGATGTACTTGGTGCCGGCATGCACCGAGACGTCGACGCCGTGCGCGAAGGGCTTGAAGTACAGCGGCGACGCCCAGGTGTTGTCCATGACGACACTCGCACCGTGGGCGTGCGCGACCGCCGCGATCGCCGGCAGATCCTGGATCTCCATGGTTTGCGAGCCGGGCGACTCGGTGTACACCAGGCGCGTGTTCGGCCGCATCAGTGCCTCGATCCCGGCACCGATCGTCGGTGGGTAGTAGCTTGCCTCGACCCCGAATCTGGTCAGCACGTGATCGACGAGATGACGGGTCGGCCCATAGACGCTGTCGCTGACGAGGATGTGGTCGCCGGCGCTCACGAAGGCCTGGATCGCACAGGCACAGGCCGTCAAGCCGGAGGAGACGAACAAGGACCCGTGGCCGCCCTCCAGCGTCGCCAAGGCGTCGGCGATGGCGAAGCTCGTCGGATTGCCCTTGCGGCCGTACCACAGGACATCCTCGCCGGCGTCGATTCGCTGCTGTCGCGATTCCATGTCGGCGAGATCGCGGAACATGATCGTGGAGGCGCGATAGGTCGGCGGATTGACAAATCCGCCCAAGGCGTGCGGATCGACGATGCCATGACCGAGAAAGGTCTCGGCTTGAAGTCCGGTGCCGGCGGGCGGCTTGGTTTTGCTCATCGGCGCAAAGCTCCTCGAGGTACTTACGATGCCATGGAGTGTAAGGCCATTGCGAGCTACGATGCGGTTTACCAAGCATTGATTCGCAACACACAGCTATTCGATGTCAGTTGTAGTTTCGCGATGGAAACGATCAGGTTGACGACCGCCCCGCAGCTGGAGTTCAGGGCCCTTGCCGCCACCGCGGCGCCGCGTTGTGCTATCGGACCATCTGCCGCGAGGGCGCGGACCTCATGGGTCCGCACGCCCATCCGGAAGTGTCAATGCACACGCATGCGCTCGCGGACTACGTACCGCATCTCGAGAATGGCGATTGGCACGCCGTGGCGCGGTTGATGTTGAGCTCCGCCAACAAACTCGCGAGCATCGGCGCGCATTTCTTGATTTGTCCGGATAACACGATCCATCAAGCTTTACCGTCCCGAATCCGCGCAGTATTTCGGGACCGTGATCGAGGCCTTGCGGCAGGCCGGTTGCGATGCCGTGGTGTTAGGCTGCACGGAAATCCCCTTGTTGATCAACGATGACAATTCCCCGCTGCCGACCTTGGACTCGACCCGCCTGCTGGCGCGCGCGGCGCTGCGCCGGGCCCTCGCCGCGTGACATGACGAGCGAGCCTTGATGGCGGCTTTCGCCTCAATCCTGGTCCTGATCTCGGGGTTCAGCCACGCCATCGTCAACGCGATCCTCAAGTCCGGCAAGGACAAGATGGCGGGTCGCGCACTGATCGACGGTTTCAGCGCGGTGCTGGCTCTGCCGTTCGCCTTTTTCGTGCCCTTGCCCGCGCACGCTTGGGGCTGGTTGGCCGGCTCATGGGCCGTGCATCTGCTCTACCTCTACACGCTGATCAAGTCTTTCGAGCAGTCGGACCTGACGGTCGCCTACCCGATCGCACGCGGACTCGCGCCGGTGCTCACGGCGCTGGCCGTCGTGACGCTGTTTCACGAGGACGTCACGCTGACCGTGGCGATCGGCATTGCGCTGATCGGCGCCGGTGTGATGTTCATCGGGGTGAGTCACACCTTGCAAAAGAGCGCCTTGTTTTGGGCGGCCATGACCGGCTCCTGCATCGCCGGTTACACGGTCATCGATGCGCGCGGGGTGCGCCTCGCACCCTCGGCCGCGAGCTACATCGTGTGGACCTTCATCCTGCTCGGCGGCGGACTCGGCTCGATTTTCGCCGTCAGGCGGGGCAAGGCCTTTCTCGTTTCAGCGGCAACGCAGTGGCAGCCCGGTCTTGTGGCCGGCGGCTTCTCGATCGCAAGCTACGGGCTTGCGCTTTGGGCGTTCCGCCTCGGCGCGACGCCGCGCCTGGCGGCGCTCAGGGAAACCTCGATTTTGTTCGGTACGCTGATCGCGGTGGTGTATCTCAAGGAGCGGCTCTCGCGCGGCCGGTGGACCGGTGTGTGCGCGATCGCGCTCGGCGCAATGACACTCGTGGCTTGCGGGTAAGGCAATTAATATGGCCGTTACCGGACGAGGGCAGTCTCCAAAAGCCTGCACTCTTCCTAGCAACTCTGCCCCGGAATAGCTACTTTATTGATAGAGCAAGGCCTTCGCCCGTCGACTGCGCCGCCACCACCAGAATGCACCGCCTAAGAGCAGCAGGACGCATAGGCCCACGGCGTACCAAAGCAAGGTCACGAGCACCGGTGTCGGCAGAACCTCGGCGCGCCAAGCGCCGACGATCGCCGCGTCGACGTGCGCGATCCCCGGATCCCCATAGGCATTGAGTACATAGTTCGCGAGCTCGGCGACCTCGGCATCGCTCAGGACTCCGCCAAAGGCCGGCATCGCGACGCTGTGACCCTGCACCGTGCGATGCACGCCGACGAGCACGGTCATGACCAGATTGTTCGCCTCCGAGGCACCCACGACCGTGTTGTGGACCAGCGAGGGATAGGCGCCATCGGGCGTTCCGCCGCCGTTACCGCCATGGCAGGCCGCGCAATTGCCGTAATAGAGCGTGCGGCCGGTCGGATGCGCGAGATCCTCATTGCCGCGGATGTCGATCACGGGATTATTGAGCCGGCCCCAGGAGAACCGCGACTGCCCCTGGGTGCGCGAGCGCAGGCCTGGTACGAGGCGCATATAGCTCACGATGGCAGCGATATCTTGCGGCGGCAGCAAGCTCAAGGAAGCTTCGATGACCCCCGCCATGGGACCCACCGCAGCGGCTTTGTGCGGCGCCACGCCCGTTGCCAGGTAGGCGGTCAAGTCAGCATTACTCCAATCCGCGATGCCGCCGACCGGGTCGGTCGTGATGTTATAGGCCCGCCAGCTGCCGACCATTGCGCCCGCGAACTCGGCGCCGGACCGCGGGCCAAAGGTCAAATTGCGCGGCGTATGACAGGCACCGCAGTCGGCAAGCGCTTCGACCAAGTAGGCGCCGCGATTCCAGTCCGGGCTGCGGGTCGGATCGGCTTGCAACTCACCGGCCCGAAAATTGAGCAAATTCCAGACACCCAGCAACCACCGCTGATCGAAGGGAAACGCGAGCCGCGGCGGCGCA
>Ga0116231_10010306_pt1 | contig 15134 bp, 13 predicted proteins | sample S1TSphgellanicum_2_FD_89695 | JGI IMG/M metagenome (GOLD analysis project Ga0116231, IMG submission 89695) | Host-associated microbial communities from peat moss isolated from Minnesota, USA - S1T2_Fd - Sphagnum magellanicum MG | ecosystem: Host-associated > Plants > Peat moss > Unclassified...
GGGGGGGGGGGGGGGGGGGGGGGAGAACTTGGCCAAGGATATGGGATAAAGTGAGGTGCTATTGGGGACACATGGGGAACATCATTGAGAACATTTGGGAAAACAAGAATAAAAAAATTCCTAGAAGAGGTTGCCACCATTTTTTTTTGCATCATCCAATAATACCCCTTCTACAAAGCACACCATACCTCTTCTAGCTACCTAATGACTTCTTCAAACTTGATTCCTTTTTTTTTTTCCTTTTTCTTTTCTAGTCACTTGTTGACCCAATGATCCATGTGCCTGATATATCACCAACTCCAACTTTAATGAAATCTGCACACTTTTGAACATCTTTGAATGAGATGTTGAGTGGTGCAAAGTTGAACACACAAACAGGCACATTTCTTTATCAGATGTGTGAACTTTTCCTTGTGGCATAAAGAACATGCACTTGGACTCTCTGCAGGTCTTCACCACTGTATGCATTGATTCCAGCCAGACCCACCTCTTTTTTTGGCTGGTAGGCAAGGATATTGTGTTTAGATTCATTATAGAGTATAGTAGCTTAAGGGATTTTGGCCCCTAGGTAATAAATAATAGGTATATTTTTATATGAGGGTTTTTGAAAGATGATATTTCGGCTTGTGTTGCTTGTGTTGAAACTTGAGATTAGTTATAATATCTTGAAGGATTTTGGTTTCTTTGAGAGGATTTTTGGAAGATTAGGTATATTTTTGCATGGTGAAATATTTTGAGTTTCCATAATTCTTCTTTTGCCTTAAGATACATTTTAATGTAAATGGCAAGGTCACAGTGTGACACATCCCTTGTTTTTTTTGGCTTTTGTGGAGATTATGTGACCCAGTAGGCATGGGACCCTGGTACAACATCCATTGGAAACCTTACAACGGGAAGTTAGGCACTTGGTGATTACCATATAGTACCTTGGGGGGTTCAGCACACAAGTGCTGAAAATTAATTTATTGTAAAATTTGAGATTTGCCATGGGAATTTTGAATTTTGAATTTTTCATCATATAAGGAATTTACATATTGAATTATAACTCAACTTCAGAGTCCTCTTATTGTCCTTGTGGTCAGTGTGTTCACAACTAATGTGCTTATCTATAGTTGATGTCAAGGTTGATTTCAGATTCTTGCAATCTAGATTTTTGGAATTCTCAACAATAGAGTTAAAGATTTTTCAAAAACTTCACAAAATAAAAAATAATTTAATTTATGCCAAAGTCACCCATGTATTATGATGATAAGTATGTAGACACAGAGATACATGTATATGTAATATAAGTAGCTACCCACCATGGTTTGTTGTGGGACAAGATTACAATGAATGTAATGTATGTATAGGGACAAGATTGTATGAATGTAATCTTGTATGGGGTAATCTTGTCCCCATACATACATCCTGCATTGTGTGTTTGTAGGTGCTGGTTAAGGTCTGGCCCACTTCTGGGGTTTCTTGTGGAAAGGATCTTCGAGGAGCAATATTGAGAGGTGGAAGACAGCTTTCCAAGGACAATAACAGGTGTGGCAGGATGGAAGAAAAGCCAAATTCAAAGCCACTGCAGCTTTCAACCCTGGGATCCATTAATGGAACAAAGTGATTTTGTGATGAAACCCTGCCAATCAAATATAAACCAAAGCACCCAGAAAGGGGGAATACAAGGAACAAAATGGAAGGACTCACACCCAAGAAGACAAAAGAACCACCTAAGAGGATGAACCACAAGGGGCACATCAAAGTTCCTGAAACCCCTGTCAAGTCACAAGAAGCATATCAAATAAGGAAAGGGGAGGACCTCCTGTAAGGATGCCTAGCCTAATAAAACTTTCAACTATTACAACAACCTATTTCAAAATAGACATTGCATCTGCTTGTTGGAGCATCTCTAACACCTTTTGCTTATAAAATGCACACAAGATTGAGAGAGGAAGGCCTCCAGTGCCCTTCGTTCCCCACGCCATTTAGCACATCAATGAAAAAACTCATCCGCATGTTAGTGTAGACACCTGAAAACCTCTACAACTAGAGGGAAAAACATGTCCATTGGGAACTAATCACGATAATTACCATCCTTTGCCTAAGTTACGACTGTCGTAACAACCCCACAAGCAAGAACAACCCACAAAACCAAATCAACTCAAGTGGGGTTGGCAATGACAACATCTACCAACGTGTAGACACCATCAACTAATAACACTATGTTGATTCAACAATGCAAAGATTATAGGGTGGGGAGGTGGAAGGACATGGGTCTACTTTTGCAACATGTGAAAACCTACATCTTTCGCAATGGCCACGAAAACACCTCACACAACATTATGCAAGATTGTCCTCTCCCCACCATGTGTGCAATGAAAAAGGTGGATCCCCATAAAATCCAAAGGTTGGTTACAAATGTACCGTGACACCTCAAGGACTAAATGATGGGAAAATCCAACCTAATGTGCAAGGTAATGGAGAAAACACCTAAAGGCATGTGGAAGAAAAGAATGATTAGGTGGGTTAATAACTAAACATCTGCACCTAGCTTCACACATGACTTCAAATGCGTTCAATGTGAATCAAAAGATAAATCAGAAAGGATGTTAGTACGGGAATGGTCATGCAATCTTTTTGAAATATTTTCTTGAAGGCAATCTACGACTTTCTCAACCAACTGTTCAAAAAGGGGGACACGTGTTATAGCCCCAAGTGGAAAAAATTGTCATGTTGATTTCAAATGCACCTAGAAAAGAAATGGCCCCAAACTACCTATCACCTCCAACAAAAACTTGGAAACTATGGCAACGGCCACTAAGGCTTGATTCCTCAAATGGGCAACTAGAACAATAATCTCCATAGAAATCAAACTTACACCCCCACTAGAAATGGGGAGAACCATATGCCACCAAACTAAAAGGACCTTGGGCCACTCCAATGAACCAAAACCCAAAAATCTTTCAAAAACTCCCATTAGGATGGAGTCAAAAACAATGAACGAACTCTAAAAACCTTAAAAAAAGGGGAACAACAAAGCAAAAAGGAAGACCTATGGGTGAAACATCGAAAGAGGATATCAAAAGCCATTTAGACATCCCTTAATTTCAAAAACACATCTACATGCTAGCCATCCTCACCTAGATTTTCTTGCAAAAAAAAAAAAAAAAAACAAAGGAAATAGAGCCAAAGGAAATGCCAAGGATCATGATATCACCAGAAAGGGCAACATAACTTGACAAGGGGGATGAACATAAGAGGTAAACCAAATGGAGTCCAAGGCGAGCACTTATGGGGTTGAACTAAATACCCCCCCCCCTCCACAAGCTAACTAGGATGCACAATTATTAAAAGTAGAGGAGACCACATGGCCAAGACCAAAGATATGGGTGTTATCAACCATGGAAGGGAATAGACATGAAAAAAAAACCCCCAAATAATAACACAATTTTTTTTTGAAAGCCCCAATCATTAAAATTGAAAAAGAAATAGTAAAAAATGTCATATCTGTTTTATATTTGGTTTTCAATGTGTAGAAGGTTGATTAAATATTTTGTACTTCATATTTTGTTTATAATCATATTTGGCTAAATCTTCTTAAGTACGATAAACATTTTTTTTACCTCTTCATATGAATGATGGTAATTTAGGTTATACACAAAAAAATTCATTAAAAAACCATTGATTCTAACCAACTTTATATGGGTATCAAAAGTTGCACCATTGACCAAATCTATGTTGGTTACCAAGGTGGTTATTTGATTAGCATGATTCTTATTTTTTTGAAAAACTATTAATAATGCCTAACACATTTGGGCTAGTGACTATGCACATTTTGGGCATGTAATGGACATATTAGTAGTGTAATTGTGTTTCATGTAGACTCACTAGTTTAAATGTGTTTGGACTTCACCACACACATCTTAATCATGCAATTGGCCAAATAGGGGACAAACAAATGCAACAATACTTTTGTACTATTTGCATTGAGGAGCCAAGGACCCTTTGCTAATTTAAAATCTTCCTTGAAGGTACTTGGCCATGGGTTCAAAGCATTTAATTCATTCTCCAAGATGGCAAAGTGGGTTCACCAAGTGTATCCCACTTTCTAGACTAGAAAAATGGGTTCAAGTCTTTAAATCATCTCCACTGACGCTTAGTATGTGAACTTGCCAAAATATTTCACACATCCAAGTTTAGTTATTTACTTTTTTGCAACCCCACCCATAAAACTAAAGCAAAGACTACAAAGAGGTGGGAACTATTAATAGCAAAACCATTTGGACCAATCATTATGATTGGCTAATCAAAAATATGAATAGCAGTTAGGTCATAATTATTGCTCTATTTTCTAGCATGTGCACAACTTTGATGTGCATTTTACCACTTTCAGCAAACTAAGTTAATGTGTAGGAAGAAAACTTGAAGCCAAACTGGCATGGTGACTTTTTTTCATCCAATTTTAATGTGCAAGGTTGCAAACTAAACATCAGTGGAATTGCTCTTACTTTCTTTCAAAATGTTTTATGCAAGGTAAGAGAGCCCTTTAGGGGATGCTTTAACATCCACATAATTATTCTTTTTAAAACATTAAAAAATAAGCATTGGAATATGATTACCATTTTTCAAATTTTAAAAATATCTTACTACCTCGGCAACTTTGACACTAATTATATTTACTTTTAAAAATATTATATATAATTTCTTAATTCAAATAATTTATTTTATGAAGGAAATATTTTATTTGTGAAAATGAAATTTTCAAATGAAATAATTATTCGATAGTTGTGTGTGGAAGTTGCCAAAAATACTATAATATGAAATAATGACCTAGAAACTTGAGGTTGATGGGTTAACCATGGTAGGCCTAAATGATTTCTCTTTTACATTTCTTTGGCTTTGAAAAAGAAGAAAAATCTACCAAATTTGTAAAACTATTTTGTGTGTGTGTTTGTGTGTGGTGTCTTGTTTGCTTCTCCAATGCCACTAATACTTTTTTTTTTCTTTGTCATTATCAATTGGTGTGAAAGCATTTGCAATCATTAATTTCGAAAAAGTTGAGATGAAAGAAGCTAACTAACCAAAAGCATCATGGTGAGTTTTACAAACGTTTGAAGAAACAACAATATTTCCACCATAAAGTTAAGTATCATTTGAAACTTTGTTACACATAGTTTTTAAAGTGGATTGGGATCCTTGTGAAAAGGGTAATTAATTCATTATAGCCATTTTTTAGGAAATATTTATGTAACATTACATAAAGAATGAAGCATGTAATATTTTGGTTTCAGAGTGTGTTGGTTATGTTGAACCTGGTAGAGTAAGGATTGTGGCACCTAAGCCTATAACAAAGTTAGGGTTTGGCTTTGGCATAATGCCTAGCTAGGAACCTTTAAGAGGTTTCTTATCTTTTTCCTTTCGTTTTGTTTCATTTAGTCTTGTGTGGTTGGCTTTATAAATTTAGGATTGCTTTATAACAATAAACAACCTTTAGAAAGTGGGGCATATGCTTTTAATAGGCCTCCTTTTTCATAAGCATCAAATGTCCCATGTCCTTTAGTTCATCATGTTTAATCGAACCTCAAAGTTCCCATCACGCACTTGTTTTGTCATGCACCATCAGAAACCTATTTTCCACCCCATCTTCCATGTAAACCACAAATCACCCACTAATTCCCCCTCCCATTCTAATAAACCACAAATCACCTATTAATTTCCATTATCAACCCCCGACCCTACACTTTCCCAAACCCCTTTGACCATGCATAGGTATAACATTTTCCCCCTTCCACCTTATCAACCCCCTATAGTTGCCCATGATCAAACCCCCCAACCTACCCCCATTTTTTCAACATGTTCATAACCTCCATTTAAAGTATCGTGCCCGACCTATGGATGTCAATTTACTTGTTGAAGGTTAATTCATCATTAACATTCATGTCAAGCACCCAATTCCTCTAATTTAAACCCTTGTGACCATCCCAACTCGATACCTTCCCTTGCTCACACTTCACCTACATTAGCCTAGATTTGGGTTTTTTCATTGGATGTTTTTGAGTCCTTTCATTTAGGCTTTTGTTGTCCCCAATTGTTACAACCACATCCCTATTGCTTTATGACATGATGTACAAGTGGCATTTTGTTTCCCACTGGATAAGTTGACACATGACCCCTATGATGTGGTAGCTTGGCATTATTTTGTTACCCCAATGGTGTTTCACTTTGCCCCCTCATGGGTGGGGCAACAAGGCATAGGGAAATTCAGATTTGATTTAAATGTTTTTTAGCATGTGACTAAAAAAACCTACAATCTTAAAGAGTTTTTTTTATGGGCTTAAGCTTTGGTGGCAAATTCAAATTTAATGCCTACTTTTTAACCATGACCAAACCTTTAGGTGGAATTCACCCCATTGTAATGGGGGAAACATTGTATTGATTCTGTTGCACTTTATGCTTTTAATTCCATGATGCTTTTGCAACACATTTCTCCCCACACCAATTTGGAATTACAACAAAGGGTGGTTGTGAAATAATAATTCATAACATTATGTGCACCATGGTTCACCTTGCTTGGGTTGTTCTCTAACTAAACATGGCATACACTTTCAATTCGATGTCAAAAAGGGTCATATTTCAAAAACTTTGTGTAGCGGGTGGAGACATCATACAATCCATCGCCTTAATTCATGCACTCTATGCATTTGAATTTTCTTTGTTTTATAGTCATCATAATCATGAAAACAATGTTATAATCATCTGATCTGCCATGGGAACCCTCCCAAGGTGATCCTTTGAGAAGGGCATTATTCATTTTAACCCATTTTAAAGCTTTATGTTCTATAGTTAGTCGTTTCCTTTCTTATCTATTTCCATCCATTGTAAATGACACTCATATCATAGGTCCCCCTTCAATTATATCATCTGCATATGAACATTTTCAAATTGAACTTTGTGCAATAGGTCTTTTTATCCAACCTAAAAAATGTGTAACATGGTCATCTTCTAGCTTGTTGCCTAAATTTAAGAGCCCATCATAATTTACCACCCCATCAGAAGGGATTAAAGTCTTGGGGTTCCATTAGGCACCTAATCATTCACATCATCTTTCATAAAAAATGCCTTCTTAGAAGATGTTTGTCATGTGAACCTTTTCTTTAGAAGGATAATGTTCAAGTGGCTTTTGAAATTTTAATTCATTGTTTCGTGCAATAGCCATCATATCTTTTATGATGCACACATTTGTCCTCCACCTTCATAAAATCCTTTACTTTTTTTTATTCCTTTTAAAAATGTTTAGGCACTTTTTGTGTCTAGGATCCTTTGATAGCCCAAAAAGAACTTTAACTTGTAACAAGCTTTTCTCCCAATAACTTTCAATGGCATCGAATTCATATCGATAGTCACCATTGCCCCAACAACCTATTTAGGGAGTTATGCCTTTATAGTTTTAGTCATAGCTATTAAGTTTCTGGTCGATCATCATTTTTTTTTTCTTGAAGCCTTAGCACATATTGACAACACACCTTTTCTTTTTAACAACACTTAATAGCGGCATGTGATTTTCTATCGTCCCTATTTCATGCGTGTTCTTTTCAATTTGTACAATTCATCGGACAACAAATGGTTCAATTTCAAAATTCCATTTCGAAACATCCAATGGGATATTTGAAGCCCATCAAGCTAAAATTTTATCATGTTTTGACCTAGGGGTAGCATTTGGTTTATTATTCAACCAATATTTTCAGCTCTTCGATTATTTTTCCCAATTTTTTTCACAACACTATGAACACAATTTAGATTACCCCATTCTTCAATTATAGGTATCCTTTGATGCATGTGCACACATCCCATTGACCTTACTGGTATCTACCTTTTTATGTTACGCTCATGGCAATAAATGCACAAGAACCCATGATGTAATTCATAACATGTTTACTTCCATTGCACGAGATGTTAGTTTTTATGTGGGACAATAAGAACTACATGCACTTCCTTCAACCATGTTCAACTCTTCTTGTCAACAAGTTGACATTGTGTTCACCAAAGATGACATTCACATTCTAGCCAACATTGTCATTACCGACCTAATGTGAACAAATTTATTTCCCTAATTTTGTGTAACCCAAAGATTTGTTATCTCTAATGGATTCAAGTCAAAAAAAAAAAACTATTACGACCAACATCGCATTGATCAATTCTTTTGTTTAGCAATTGAAATATTTGGATATCTACACAAACAAGTTGATGTGTTTTTACACGATTCTGCCAATGTCATTTGGAACTTGAAAAGGCTAAAAAGTTCTCATCTTTTTTTGTCTTGATTAATTTTTTTCATCAAAAGATTTCAATCACATTACAAAAGATGCAAACATCTTCCATCTTAAGTCGGGTGGTGGCCATACGCCTAACTACTTCCCTACTTCCACCCCTTTAAAACACACCCCTCATCACCATGGCCGACCTATTACAGGCAATAGGTTTTTGACTTGACAAAATATGATTGACCTTATAGGTGGTCAATTTTTGTCATGGGAAGATTTTGACAACTTGAACTAACTTGACATCCTATAAATTCTCCCTTTTACTTTTTCTTATTCCTTTGTACATTTCCCAAATCTATGATGTGTTTATTAATAAAGTTTGTAGGGTTTCAACAATAACTGATTAATCAAATGAAGAACCCAAATTGTTCTCAAAACAAGTAACTTCTTGATGAGATTTAAAGATAGATCCAATGGAAGCAATTTCTCGATTTGAATTTGCTCATTTATCTCACTTCACATTCATTGTTTCTCTCCCCCCCCCAAATTTGTGAGGTAGGTGGGTTGGCAATTATCCACCAAAGGGTTTAGCCAAATTTGGCTACACACCATAGAGGAAAGTAGAAAAGCTTAGAATCATGCAATATTTTTGTGACATGCTACAACATAATGTTCAAATATGGCAATTTCAAAAAAAGAAAATCTCATAGCATGGTGACAATACTTGTTGCATTAGCTTTTTTTCTTTTTTTTGGAATAATGTTTTGTAGTTCTCATCAAAATCAGAATGAAAAAATTCCCCAAAAACAGAAACAATGGTCACAATATTATTTATTGACTTTCATTTAATTTGGATAAAATTTCCGCATTAGAACAAACATGAAAATTAGTTTTACTAGTTCTGAGCAGTCATTATAAACAGGAACAAACCCAACATTTGTTAAGGCGGTTCTCAAAAAACCAAAGATCCAGTTCTGGTATCAGGTTATTTGATAGGGTTAAAGAGAACACATGTCAGAACCCTAAACCTTAAATAACCACCAGTTCTTTACTGGTTCTTTCATAAAAACCATCACAGGCTCTTTGAGGTTTTTGATTGAAATAACTACATGGATCAGGGTTCATAGTAAGACCCAGTGGCATTTGCCTTTCTCCATAGAAGATTTGGACCTAATGTGTTCAATACAAACTAAGCAACAAATGGATTAAATAGTTGCCCAAAACACCCAAATCAAAACCTGACAGTGAACTTAGCATAAACCAGATTTAACTTCTGTGTTGAGGATCTTCAGGTTGCCATCTATTGTTGAAATTTGCCAACATTTAGAGAGTTAGTAATCACTGAACTCATGTCCAAAGCAGGTCTCAACCCTTGCTTTGACAATTGAGAAAACAAATTATCAACCTGGCAACAATCAAATGCCATGTTGCAGGCTTTGCCTTGGACAGGAGAAAAGCCTCATCCATCAAACATGTCCTACCTGCTTCATTGGCTACTACACTATGCTCAATTTGCTATAGGAATCACTGGTGAAACTCTGCATGGAAGGCGACTGCACAAAAGTTCAAAGCAAGGGTACCCATAGCTGAGTTTCCCCTGGAAATTGTAAAGGCCATGGAAGTAAGCCCATAGAATAGTAAGCTCATGGTAGGTTCTATGGGCTATGGAAATTGTAAAGGCCATGGAACCTATGGGCTAGTAAGGGATGAGACTCACCATTGTGTCCATTCACACCACCTGAAAGGCTGCCAAGGTGGCCTTGTGAATGAATTGATGAAGACCATATTGAGCCACCACAAGCACGGCTGGGAAGCTGGAACATGTGAATGCAACCACGACACCAAAGGCGCAGTACTCCATGATGGTGGTAAATGGCAGCAGCCATGATAGCAAGAAACAGCAACAATAATAGTAACCCCCAACTGAAAGCTCCACAGAAATCTTTAAGCTTAAAAGCACATTCTGAGGAGAGATCTATTGAATTGGCAGGAGCAGACCAGTTTCCCACAAGACAGCACCAAGTGTCCATGCAAAATCCCCTGATCCAACAGTAATCTGGTCATCCTGAAGATGCAGACCATGCCACAGCAATGATACTACATATGGGGCACGAAAACAATATTGCTCCACACTGAGTTGTCACACAACACTTGCTTGTGCATCCTTCCAATTAAGCCCACAGAATTTATGACCCTTCTCCGGGAGTTTGTCAAGTGTAGAGGATGCTGTAAGTCCAAAAAAATTGTAGAGAACAAAAATTCTGGCTAGCCCATAGAACCTACCATGAGCTGGTGGCTGGTGTTTGCCAAGTGCAGATGGGGCCATCCTGCATGGAGTAGCTTGAGATGTGTTGACAGCACTCTCAGCCAGCAATTGACAAGCCTTCCAATTTGGAGCGCCCTTCAACTCCACTTGTGCACAAGTCCATCCCATGCTTGCAGGGCTTTGACCTCCATATGAGACAGGTGGCAGCATGCAATGAGTAGAGCACACATATGGCTTCCTATAGCCTTTTTACAGACATGGATTGTCCACTTCCACAAGCCCTTTCTTGGACACCACAATTCCATTGGTGGCAGCAACCCTGGGGTGAAGCAGCTGTGCTACAGACTTTTCGAACGCATCATCGAGACCAAAGCCAGCATGTGAATGTGCATATAGATGGTGCTTTGTGGACCTAGCACTGACATTCACACCAAAGTGCTTTGGCACTTCATCCAGTTCAAATGTCACCTGAAAGGATGAGCCTCCTAGATCCAGGGTACTGAAGTTTGACAGCTTGGGCACATGTCCTAACTTGCCAAAATTGTAGTTCAAAGATATCCAGCCGTAGTACACTTCCTCAACCCCACTGATTACCTTCACCTGTCTGCGATTGCACTTGAAGGAAGACTTCTCCAGTTCAGACCATGCATCGTCAAGAATCCACTCACTATCCTCAGGTGGCAACCTCCTAAGTCCTGCAGTGGCCAGAAGGAAGAGTTGTGTGGTGGCATGAGCATATGGAGGAATCTGTTTCTCTGCACATTTCAGCAGGGGAACCAGGGCATTTGTGAGTGCAGTCCCATTGTGCAGCATTTCGTCAAGGCCAGGCTCTGTTTCCACCTGATTATAAGCATGCTGTTGTCCCTTGACTATGTACCAGGATGCCCAATTAGTATGACTGTAAGTTGGCCTCACCATGACAGGAAGAGGATCCCTGTGTGAGAGAGCCCAAGCATATACATCTACACAAGTACCAGTGCTTCCACAATCAATTATAACTGCAAATTGCAGTGCCTCCTTCTGCCAACACATCCTGCCTAAAAGGAAACCTAAAAAAAGCAGCAATGCTGCTATTGCAAGGAACCCAAAAGCTCTTCCCCATTTGGACCACCAGTGTTGCCAGGATGAATAGTAGTTTCCAGGCAACAAGCTGCTTCCCCCATGCCAGTCCTGGTTATACCGAGTCCTCTTGGAATAGGAGGATCCTCTCTGATCAGCTGCAAGGGGGGTAGATTCGGTGGAATTAAAACTGCTTTTGCTCCATTGGTAGGTTCTCCAAGAAGGTTAACCTTCCAGTATGAAGCAAACATAGGAACAGAGGCTGACATATGGAGTCTAGTATCCTGTCCATATTGCTCAGGTGTTGCCAGCTGTGAGGCTGAAGCTAGGGACAAAATAGAGGATGGCAGTGGAGACTGTGAGGAGGCAGAAGCAATGTTGACCCCTCTTATGCCCATAGTAATTTCAGCAAACAGAGGTGACTCTTTCACATGGCAGTTGACCCAATAGCAGCTCAAGCCCATCATCTGTTTGAGCCTACCCTATTGAAAACCCTAAACCCTCCTCCAGTGCCTGCTGCACTCCTGGCTCACATGATGTTGACATACTTGCTGGCCCTTCAACTAGATCAAGTTTTACTGAATCTATGGACAGTGCAGCATCTAGAGATTGTTTGTCCTGTTCAGTTGCCAATGCAGAAGATTACCTACATGGCCCATCAAAAGACCTTCCTGCTGAGAATGCAGAAGACCTGTAATGATCAAGTATGTGGACAAGCACCTTATCTACCGACTCCAAATACATTTTGGAAAGACTTCTCTGCTTCATTTGACACACAAAGACCTTGTTCCAGACAGTGGAACACGACAAAATATAACTGGTCTCCAAACAATCGATCTCATCACCCCTCTTTTGCACCATCCTCTGAAAATCCTTTGAGACCATCCTACAAAACACATCTCTGCGTATGCATAATGCACTTGTTGTAGATATGCCTGTCGAGAAACGATTCCATTGTGGACATTAGCTAAGGATTTGTGCGGATACTTGGTTCAAGGAATTACTGGGAATGACTAGATTCCTGTGAAGTGTCATCCATGGGCAAATTCACTGCAGATGCAGTGCTCGGTTTGTCATTAAGAAGAATTGACCTTATGTCTTCCAGCAGCAAGGCACTGCAGCAACATCCAGAAGTCTTCATTAGAATTGGGAACAATCATCATACCCACAGGATCTGCTTGAAATAGGTACTTTACTTGTGTGCAACTGTCTCTTGTTACTCAAAATTGATACCACATGGCACCCAATTATCAAGTTATTTTCTGTGCAAGAAAAGACATGAGAAAAATAACAAAGTAAACTTAAGGGTTTTACAAAGCCATTACCACACCTTTGAAATGCACTATCAAGATGAGCGTCCAGAGCTACAATTACTGATGGCATTTGCTCCAGAAGCTGAGAATCAACATCTCCACATGAGCCCATTATCTTTCAAGGTGTCGCCTTCAAGAATCCAAATTGTGAACCAAGAAAAAAATTGCAAAAATTGCTGCTAGGGTTTTTATCTTGTTTCTTTTTTTTTTTTCAAAAGCCAAAAAAGCGCCCTAAACTGAAATGAACTTGCTGCTGGTAGCTGCCAATTGCAGCAGAACCAGTTAGGTAGTTACCTGTCCTGTGGTCTTGATATTAGGTATCTTGGCAGCCAGATCCTTGGAAAGTTTTGCCACAATCTGCAATCCTCCACAGAATCACACAGTGCTGGTGGACATTCCTTAGTCTCTCAAAAAATCTCAATTCCAACACAATCACCCTCTGCACAAGCTAGGTCAAAATGTGCATCATGCATGCATGCATTCCAAAATAAGATCAATCTTTCCCCATTTTCCAAAAGCCCAGGCATAATACCCATTGTCTATTCCAACACACCCAAAAAGAGGAAAAAAGAAGAAGACCAATAAAAGAGAAATCTAAACCCTAATACAAATCCCTCCAGTTTTTCTTCAGAGATTGATTCAACATTGAAACCCCCCTTCCCTCTCCCCCCCCTTTGAAGAAAAACCTCCAAAGAGAAACTCCGCCAGCAATTGGCACCCCAAAAAAATTCTTCTTAAAAAAGAAAGGCCACGCTTTTTACCTCCTCAGAGTGCGAGGACTTGCGAAGGTGTTGGAGGAGATTAGCAGACTGGACGATGCAGTGCGATGATTTGTCAGCGACAAGTGACTTGAGCGCCGTGCTACCTTTAGTCTCTTGCACTCCTCCTCCTCCTCCTCCTCCTCCTCCTCCCACCATCCCCTCCCACAGCATGGATGGATCGTCACATTTGTGGGAAGAAAGTTATGAAATTGCCAAGATTTCTGGAGGATTTGAACAGATTTCTAACTTTCTTCTTTTGAAATTGTCATATGTAGCTTCTACTGGTTAGCCAACATGTAATAAGATTTCCTCACCCCCTATCTCCTCTGCCTTCGCCCCCTATCCCCTCTTTCAATGGTATCCGCAAAGTAAGGAAATTTTATTGGCCCTGCCTTACAAGGCAGGGATATTGTGTTGAGAATCATTATAGAGTATAGTAGCTTCAAGGGGTTTTGCCCCTTATCAACTAGGTGAGATGATTCATCCTAATTTGGTTGCAAAAAGATTCACATTCATCTTTAGACATTTTGTTTTCTCTGCCACCTCTTCCAATGTGCACCCATCCCAACTAACTTTGTCACCAATCCATAACCACAAAACTAAATATGAAAATACTTTCTTAAAAAATGGTTGTGGCACCCATCATACACAAAAATTCATATAATTCTTTCAAAATGTGACAATGTGATTGAAAACATTCAAATACACATGTCATGATGAGTCTTTTTTTTTTTTTTGGTTTGAAAATTTGTACAAATGTGAAAAGTAAGTATGAAAAGAAAATATTTGATCACTTTTTTTTTGGAAAAAAAAGTCATTAGATTTACAAAAAATTAAAAATCATGTGGTGACATTTTTTTTTATTGGTTTTGATTCGGTAACAAACTTTTAATTGTTTAAATAGGTTCCTAGAACATGTCATCATTTAATATGAGATCTCTTTTGGGTTCCTCATAATTAATGTGATGTTAAAAAATGAAAAAAAATGATGAATTATTATTTTTACAACAACATGATGTACATTAAAATAGATTTATTTTTTATTTTTCCCCTAGCTATGATCAATATATCATAAATATCAATTGTTAATATTAAATTTATGGCAGGGCCATTGTGTATAACACACCTTGTTAAATTTGGATATAAAACGCTGAAACTCAACATTTAATGCACAAGGTTCGAGAATTTTAAATATTAAATCTATAGGTGTGTTTGTCTATCCGGGCAGTTTCCGAGCACTGCACGGGCCAGCATGGACCTTTGTTTTTTTTTTTTGATGGGTTTTGTTTTCTGTGTCAGTTAAATTGCCCGGACCTTTGTTTTTATTTTATTTTATTTTAAATTTATTTTATGGGTTTTGTTTCTGTGTCAGTTAAACTGCTCGAACGTTTGTTTGTTTTTTGTTTTGTTTTGTTTTTTGATGGGTTTTGTTTTCAGTGTCAGTTAAACTGCCCAGACTTTTTTTTTTTTTTTTGTTTGGGTTTTTTTTTCA
>Ga0116231_10010307_pt1 | contig 15132 bp, 8 predicted proteins | sample S1TSphgellanicum_2_FD_89695 | JGI IMG/M metagenome (GOLD analysis project Ga0116231, IMG submission 89695) | Host-associated microbial communities from peat moss isolated from Minnesota, USA - S1T2_Fd - Sphagnum magellanicum MG | ecosystem: Host-associated > Plants > Peat moss > Unclassified...
ATTTCTTTCCTTTTTGCCCTTCTTGTCTTTCTAGATCTATATTATTGGGAACAAGTTTTATCAGGTCCAAAAAACCACTAGTATTATATACAGAGGCCAAAAACGTTTGAAGTTCATACCATGACTAAGAAAACGACCCATTGAAAATAATTTCAATGTTGCTTTCTCTAAAGAATTCAATTCATGTGTTCTATCATTTTCTCATTGTTTCCAAGATCCATGCTATAATTCACAATGTTACATCTAGATCCAATCCTAGAAAGAAAAGGCTTCTTGGTTTGAACTAGAAAAGATGTAAATCTAACTACAAATCCTTGAGTGTTGTTGTGTTGGATGACTTTACAACGTTCACTATGATGATCTAGTAGGTGGTCTTTGGTGTTCATTATCCTTGTATGTAATCAACTATGTAAGCTTGTGCACCTCTACAATTAGTGAATTTTTTTGCAACAAAGATTATCAAACTTTGTCTGCTAATTCATGAATGATGATGGGGCTTGTGGAAGCATGTTGTTGCAACATTTTGATGGAGATGAGAGTTTCCATTTCCTCATCATCAACTCTAAACCTATCAGTAACCATGAACATTTTAGTCCTTTCAATGGTTTTCATAACCCCATGATCATCTATTGAAACTAGCTCTTGACCTTCCTCTTTTAATTGGCACACTCTTGGCAAACTAAGGTGGTCATTTGCACTAACTTTTGTTTGAGTTAGCAATTGAGCTCGAGTGGCTTGCAAGCACCAATCTGTTCGAAAGAGCATGCACAACATCAACACCGCACATGTGTATTGTGCAGCCATTAACCCAAACCATAGACCCACAAAGCCAACGTCGAAAAAGAAGCCGAGAATTGTAGCTACAGGCATTCCCACAAAGTAAAATGAACCCAAATTAATGTTGGCCCCAATGGTGGGTCGTGCGCTTCCACGTAACACACCACAACCTGTTGTTTGTGGACAATTTCCGAGCTCACACAAGCCAACGATCGGCATGGCTATGGCTATAAGGGACAAGATATTGTTGTTGTTGGTGAATATTTGACCCCATTTATGGCGCATTGTGGTGGTAAAAGTTGTTGCCATAATTGCCACCACACCCGCACACCCTAGGGCCACAAGCATTGCCGTACGAGCTTTGGCTGGTCGATTGGCACCTAGTTCATTGCTCACACGTGTTGACACCGCCAAGCTAAGTGCAGATGGGAAAATGTACACTAATGATGTGGTTTGGATCAAGATGCCCATGCTTGCAACTGTAGCTTCAGCATTGATTAACAAACCTGAAAGGATGATCATGAACTCATACCACCACCATTCTAAGCACACTGACACACAACTAGGGATGGCCAAGTTCAACAATGGTCTCCACTCCTTTAAACATTGCATTGACCAACCCGTCCATGATTTCTTGTACCTACCCGACCACCATAGGTACACAAGGAGAAAACCCACAAGGTTGAAGTCTGTCCATGAAGCCGCCAATGCCACCCCTCGTAAACCCATTTTGAGTGCACTTACTAACAAGAAGTTGATGGTGACATGAAAGATGAGAGCAAGAGCCGCACACCATGTCAATGGGATGATTATGTTCTGGGTTCGAAGATAAATCCGTAGTGGATTGAGCACAACTTGTGCAAGTAGATCAGGGATGGAGAAAAGAATGTATGTGTGAGCCATGTTAGTTATCCTTTCATCTTGGCCACACCATAGAAGGATTCGCTTCATGTTGAGCCAAAGAAAGGCAATGGGCACACAGGCACACAATAAGACCATTACCATTCGTTGCAATGCAAGCCCCATAAGGTGCCATCTCTTGGCTCCATATGCTTGGCCACAAATGGGTTCCATACCCATTGCCAACCCAGCAAGAACAGAATATCCTGTGATGTTTGCAAAGCCAATGGAAAGAGATCCACTTGCTAGCTCTAGCTCACCTAGATGGCCAAGAAATAACATGGATATCATGGCTCGAGCATATAACAACAACCCCATGATAATCATTGGTCCTCCTATCTTGCTCATTTGCTTTAGCTCTTCCAAAACCTACATTTGGAATCAAATTGTTTCACAAGAAGTTAGTAATTTGCAATATAAAACATTGAAATTTCAATTCACATTGTGTATTTGATATTCGATTACTAGACTCATAACAAGCATTGCATTGACCTTTTCGAGTTTTATACCATGAATCATGGAGGAATTGTTTTTCAAAACTAAGCTGAAATTATGTAACAACCACCCAAAGATTGGGATTGTGTTATAGATTAATGTCTAAAAGATGTGATTTCACCATCTTTTATTCGTTTATTGCAATAAAGATGAAATCCAAATATGGAAGTGAACAAAATTTTCATTATGAAGATTGCACAACTATTAGCAATGGGTGTATGTTAAAAAGGTGCAAGTTCAAAAAAACAATTATGTTCACTTGAGAAAAAAGGTTTTGGGTAGATGTTTTTGCACTAGTGGCTTTAGAAGAGTTTACAAGGAACTAAAACTTGTAGCATGTGGACAAGGCTAGAGGGGTATGTAGATGCAAACCTCAGAAGAAGAAGGCCAACGATGAAGTTCAAGTTCATCACTTGCTTCTTTGGAATCCTCGAACTCTAAAGGTAGAGTCACAAACTCTGGGGCATGGGAAGAAGGAGATTGTACTGACACAAGAATAGGGAGCACAAATGAGCTAGTTTGTGTTGTTGAAATTGCATTATTGGATTTGTCATGACTCGCTGGCTCCTTGCATTCACTGCACGTGTGCTGACACATGGTTGGAGTTGAACTTGTTGGTGAACCAACACCAACAATAGCAAAATTTGACTTGAATTTCGACCTTAGCAATTGAAATTGATATCAATGCCTTGGTAAAACAAGGCCTTGAATTTCAACGCAACATCTTCCATCGTTGTAAACCACCCTCCTTTCATTTTGCCCAACCTTGAGAGATATTGCATTATTGGATGATGATAACCTGCTAGCCCACAAAACAAAGAAGCCATTGATGCTTGATCAATCAACAAGACAATAGCACTAGTGCCCTTTAGAAGTAGTTGATGACCACAAAATGTATACACTAAACAAACGAAGCAAGAAAAAGAAAATCAATTACAACATCTGGTAGCCCATGTGCAATTTGTGATGTAGACCAAATGGGGTGCATCGTAAAAGTAGCAACAACAATAGCATAGACATGCAAAGTGATTTAAAAAAATTTACATGGGCTTTTCTATTGCAATGTGCTCTATTTCTCTTTTTTTTTGACATTTAAAAAAATTTACATGTAATTGTATGTTCTTAGCTTGGACTTTTCTATTGTTACACCCTCTTTTTTTTTACTTGGGACTTTTATGTGTCACCACTGTGCATTTATCTCCCTCTCTTAGTATTTATGAACAAAAAAGTTAGGGAGCTAGGAATGGGAGGAAGGCAAAAATCCTTCCATGAACCAGCACCTACTATGGTAGCATGGTAAAAATCCTAAATTTATTTTGTTAGCTCCTAGGGTGTGAGGAGGCTTGCAGGTGACATTGTTAAGTTACAAACATTATGGTGTCAACTCAAAGTGCATATGTATTTCAGTTCTAGACAACAAGAGAATTACTTTTTAAACTTAGAGCACTATGGTGTCAGGTGGAAGTGAGTTAACGTGATAACAAACTGAAACAAACTTGAATGCTGAAAAACTTATAAACAACAAACAGTACAGGGCCTCCAGAGAAAGGTCTAGCCATGACTTTTTAAATTTCTAAATCTCCAAATTCACCAGGTTTCTATTAACCCCTCAACGTCAGACAGGGCCCATATGGGCTGCTTTTTAGTGTAAATTGGCACTGTCCTGATGTGTAGGGGTTAAGGAGCTCATCATTTGAAGGCATCATTGCATCAAACTCCATATGAGTGTGCACAACATGAATATGCGCAGAAAGGGAGGATATATTACCAATGCACCTTGAACCAGCTCATACACCTGCATGCATCACACATTCACATTAGGACTCTTGGGCATGTATGGTCAAGATACCTCTAAGTATGGACTGAAAGGTTCACCCATCCAGCCATGGAACTACCAATTTTAGCACAGTGATATTAAGAAGGTACAGTTGAGGAAACCAACACCCAACAAATTTCCAGTGAATCCCCTGACAACAACCAATAGTTTCAGGAAGAAACTAGGCTGTACACATTGGTCAGGCTTAATTCATGGATATGAAACTATTTTGTATGTATCTGGTGCGGGAGGCAAAACTTTATTTGGGTTTGTGGAATTTGCCACAGCTAATTAGAAACTGTGCCCCTCTGTAGTTGGACACTTATGACCCTCAAAGTGGCAATGAGTGAGGACATGACTAGAATAACCAATCAGCCACCACAACACCTAATATCTCAATTACCAGTTTGAAAAATACTGAATCCCAGACAATGATGTTCACTCAACAATCTACTGACTTTCCAACTATTCTAAATTTCAAAAGCTAGATAAAGCTAGGTTTTCCTTGCATAGACTGGTACTGCCACCATTTCTGATCTGCAAACCATTGCCCTGTGACCTGTACATATTTTGGTCCCGACTGAATATGTACAGGTGAATGGGGTATTGCCCTGTGACTGAAGTGCTGAAAAAGAGCTCACCCTTCTGGGATGAACACCTAGAAAATTGGGTTGTTACTGTCTGCAGGCAGTCCTGAAAATATTAGGATGTTGGGTTTAATTTTCTTTGGTGATCTCCACTGGATTGAGTCTTCCAATCAGACAACCTGCATTGTTATACACCTAACACACATATTGACTTCGAGCGTTACCATACATCCTGGGCCAAAATTCAGACTGAAACCCTCAATTTGTCGGGTAACCTCTTTGCATTGCAATATTATTCACTTGGAAATTATGGTTTCCTCCAACTAGTGTAGCTCTTTTTTAGTCGAATTCGGAAAGCATTCACAACTTCAGAGCAGGAAAATGACAACAATCTTTTCTACCTACCTCAAGAGAAAAGCGTTGTGCACAGAACTTGAAGACGAGCCTAGCGAACTGGGGAGTTGGAAAGTTATAACTGGTGCATTTGGAATCTGTCGAGTTGCCAGCATGCGCTACAGCCGAAACTTGCCTCTACATTGCTGTTTTCACCGTGCCGGTCATCTTCGCCACAAGCAAGTATTCCTAGTCAATGGAGGTTTTCGGAACACACGTACTAAAAAATTGACTACGATACGAGCAAAGACAGAACGCCAATTTCAGGAACTATAAAGTCCTCTAAAAGAACCTGGCCATTTTACTGCCAAAGGAGAAAAGAAACCACGGGGAAAAAGTTGTGTATAGAACAAATCCTAATGAACCAGATGGAAGAGCAATCAAATACCGATTTCGCGGTGCGTAGGAGAAAGGAGAAGGAAAAGAGCGAATCGAGAGAGGAGAAGAGTGAGCGGTCTCCAAAGGCAAAATGTTGGACTTACTGCGATGAAGGAAGAGCATCCAAATTGATCAGAAAACCACGAGAAGGAAACACGCATCTACATCTTTCCAAACTACATACATAACAGAACAGCGAGACACTCACCTCCAGATAGAATAAAGAGCTTAAAAAACAAAGCTCACTGTATAATAATGATATCAAACGGCTGAGGAGAGATTGACAACACTAACAGAAGAAGCATTGAGGAGCAAAAAATAACGCTTTCATCTCCACAGAAAAGAGAAGAGAAGAAGACAGAGAGAGCTTCAAAACAGAACCGGAAGCAAGAAGAAGAACGAAATAAGACCAGAAATAGTGCAAAAAGCAGAGTGAGGAAAAGAGAGCAGATCCATATCTGGTGCGAATGATGTTAGTTTCTTTCGGTGAGAAACAAGAGACTACTAGAGAGAAAAGAGCGGTGGTTGAGAGAAAGCGAGAGCAAGGAAACGAAGGAGTGGCAACTGGAGAAATGAGGAGAAACATTGGCATCCTACCTCGTGTGGAGAAAGGTAAGAAGTCTTGTAAGCAGCAGCAGCGGCAGAGAAAGTTAAGAAGAAGAAGAGAGAGGGCAGGGCGCAAGGGATGAGAGAGAGTAAGAAGCAGGAGATTGAGGTCTCAAGATCTCGTTTAATATCTCAAATACGCATGGAGCTATTGAGATCCCCAAGATGTCGTTTAAGATCTCAAATGCACAAGGAGCGACGTGGACGCACCAGAGGCCAGTATTTCTTTGTAGGACCCGCCCTGCCGAGCCCCCCATAAAGCCTCCTCCTCCTCCTCAAACAACCAGCAGATGTTCTCATGGTAAATTTGTTTTGGGGGGAAAAAAACACCCTTTGAGGTGCGGATCTCTAAATAAATAAATAAATAAATAAACCTACTTTGAACCGTTGGTTCTTTGAAAATTTGTCAAAAACAAAGAACACGAGATAGTTATTATTTATTTTTTTTTTAATTGGAAAAATCCAGAACAAATGGGACAGATTTTGAAATTTTTCTCAACACCTGGAACCATGGTAAAAACCCCAATTCTTTTTGGATTCTAAAAATTATGTACAAAGGCCCCGGTTTCTGACTCCAAATTTAACATATTCTGGGTGTTAAAGTATAGGCCTCACTCAAGAAGGTGAAGGTAACCCACCCCTGGTTGTAGGTGCTGGTTTACTCTGGCCTTAAGGCAAGGTAACCTTGGTAGAGGAAGGAAGGAAGGAGAGCCCAGGGGAGGGAAGGGGGGCGCGGGGGGGGGCTGGGTTTGGTCATTTATGCGTTTCTTCTTTTGCACATGGTGTGCATGCAGGTTACTTGCCTCACACTTCAGTCATGAGTGATGAGGAGGTCTTTGTTTTTTGGACAATTATTAGTGTGTTGTGTGTGAGGTTCGCAAAATTTCCAAAATCTTACTCTCTTTACTCTTTCTTTCTTCCCGTCCAACAAGTGTCCTAGGGAGGGTGGTGAGGGGTTGGTGTGGGGGTGGGGGGGGGGATCTGGGAATGGACTACCTACCTCTTTACAACCATAGGCATTGCCTACCTATTGACACTAATTATATTATTTTTTGAGAAATGTTGAAATTTTCAAAAAATATTTCTTCCAAATCAAAAAATATTGTGAAGGATAATAATGAATATTAGGAATATTTCGTTTGTTGAACTGAATTTTGCAAAATTAATTAATTATTCGATGGACATGTGTTGAAATGGCCAAGGTACTACAATATGTGTTTAGGTTTTACCTTGTCCCTTGTTGGAGTTTGCACAGCTTGTGGGCATTTCAATGGCAACTTGATCATGCACATCATTTGGGAAAATCGGATTTGTAACTTAAGAGGTCCAAATTTGGATTTAATCAACTCAAATGTGTAGTCACATTTGAGTTTATTGTGTTTGCATCACTAATTTTTTTGGGTGAAGTTTTTTTTGTCAAAATCACGAAAAAAAGAAAAAGAGTTAAGTGTATTTTGGAGTTTCTAATTGCCAAACTATGAAAAAGAATTTTAACAATTGTCATACTTTATATAAAGTTTCAATAGCTAGCCAATGATACAGAAGGATGGTTAGAACATTTTTATTTTCATATTTGTTTGTAACCAAATTTAATGAAATCATCTTGTAGATGGTTGCCACTTTGGTTACGTCACAAAATTGAGGGACAAAATTGAGGGGGGAGAGAGGGAGGGAACGATACCTAGTTTGAAATGGACCTTGTTAATTCTACATTGAACATGCACAAATGCACAAAGTCCATTTTGGAAGTGATAGCGTGCAAATTGGATGTCCACAAACGTTGGGAAAGTCAAAAGTAGAGGTCATAACATGCATTTTTTGCACATGTTGTCAAGTCCAACAAACCAATTTGCACTTAAAAAATTTCTCTATTTGGATTTTTTTGGTAACCTTTGTCAACCTCATCACTTTAAGGTTGTGTTACCCAAATGAAAGATTAAGGTGGTTATTCTTTCAAGCATGAGGGGAGCCTTCTCATGTTATGCTAAATGTGAGGTGTCAACAAGAACATGTAAAAAGCATGAAAAGGTTCCTTCATCCAACTATTAAATTTTTTACATGTCTTCTCTCACACCTCATACAAGAAAATCAATTGATCATAGGTAGACTAACCATAATCCGAGTTGCACACTTGTTCCTTCCCATCCCTACTAATATTGTCCTTCATTTGATAGGCTTCATGGTGCTTTTAGGCACCAAGGCTGACAATTCAATAAAGCTCTCATGATTTCTTGCAATATCGGATGACCTTACATTAGCCTTTAATCTAATAAGCATGTGCCTTCCTTTGCAAGTTGGGATTCAATGCACATATTAGAATTATCCTAAAGTCATCTTGTTTTTCAACTAATCTTAGCCTTCTCATGTTGAGTTTTGAGTTGTTTTTAAAGTCATTCATATAAAGGACCAACTTTCAAAACTCAACACAAGAACATGCCAACCCTCTAATTTCAAGAACATAGACAAACACAACCTTTCTCTTGCAACACAAAAACCAAAAGAAAAGAAGAATTACAAATACACATTTTTACTTCTTGAAAAATTGTGCATATCCCTAATCTAATTTGAGATCTATTGCAAGTTTTCAAATTTTCTTTAGGAATGCTACAAAACCCTAAAATTCAACAAAAGAAAATACAATTAAAGACATGTCAAAGCCAAATAGAAAGAAACCTCCCATTCCTACCAAGGTTTTTTCAAGTTGGGATACAAGTTGTGAGAAGTTAAAAAGACGAAGCATTGCAAACAAACACAAAGAAATCTAAGGCTTATTTACCCTACACCTAGCAAATTTTTTTTAAAAAATCAAATCTCTTTTGGAACATTATTGTTTTTTCCTTTTCAATGACATCATTTTCTTGATCGCCCTTGCCCATTACATTGACAACACAACTTACTTCGTGAAAATCAAAGAAATGAAATGTATGATGCTAGAAGAAAAAAATGGAAATATAACACGCGAAAACTAAAAGACCAAACCAAAAACATTCAACACATGCTCAAACTTAAATAACCATTAGTTTCAACGGGTTTTCAAATTTGAGACCCCTATTATTTTCTTTCACTCATCATGTGTATCACCATTCATATTATGCTTCAACCAAATGTGGGACAAGAATCCTCTAACTTGCCTACTTTATGGATGATTTTATTAGCTCTAAAATTATTAGAATTATTCAAATAACAAGGTACTATCAAAGAAAGTATGATTAAATTTATCATGCATTTGTAATTTCATGATACAAAATATATTATGGACTTATGCATGCATTGTTTGATAATTAAAACAAGCATATTATTACAACACCCCAATCCCTAATCCTCTGCCCCTTAGATGACTCACCGTTATTAGGTTTGTCAAATGGTACGTGGATTAAAAAAACCCTACAAATTCTTGGTTTTGTAATAGAATAAAAAATTAAGACATGTTTTAAAACTCTTACAAAGAAAGAGAGCACAAGAGTTTTAGGGTGGGACTAGGATGAATGCTTCAAATTGAGCACATGGACATGTCAAATTGCACAAAATCAAGAAATAAGGTAGTTACCCTAATTTTTCAAAATGGTGTACAAACAAATTAAGAGTACAAAAGCTACAACTTATGTTGGTAACATTGAGGGATGATGCTTTCTTGACCTCTTCCTATGTTATCCAATGGAACTTTTTAAAAGATCATCAATCTTTTGGAAAGTTATGCTAACTAAACCTTTTATAAATTTATATTAAACTACTTTTAAAAACTTGCATTGACCTTGTCTTTTAAAAGCTATTGTCAACGATGTTTTCTAAATTTTTTTGTGGACCATGACTTCTAAAAACTTTTGCTAAGTATTTTCTAAAAATAAATTTCATCATCTAAAAACATTTATCAATTATTTTCTTTAAAAGTTATTCTATAAACTTTTACTAGTTTCATATATATATATATATATAATTCTAAACTTATTCTTCATAGGTATTTTTGAAATTTTCTAAAAACTTGGAAGCATATTTTTCATGGATTTTTTGAAGATTTCCTTTATAATTTGTTGTCCATAATAATTTATATGCTACATTTGAAGTAAGCATGAAATGATTAAGTATGTCCCTAAAATAAATGTGGATTAATCCTATTCTATTTTATTCATAATTCATGGATGAAGTTCATCATGGACATTGATTATTCATGATAATCATACATTCAAATAACTTCATCATTCACCATCCAATATCTTTATCCATTATGATGAATTTCACATCATTGTCAATCTTTCATCCATAATGTTTATAATAATCAAATCACACACACACACATCACCCATGTTGGATTCATCCATCACTATTTTTTACTCATATAATGGATATTAAGAATTTTTTTAAGGTCATTAAATATTGGCCTTTTCACCCCAAAAAATGAAACTCTCATAAACCTTCCATCCCATAGCTACAAATACATGTTGTACATTCCATTATTCAAAACTAACTTATCTCAAAAATGAAACCTAACCTTAGTATTTATTACTTTATCATGGTGTGAAAAACTTCAACATTTGTTCTTACAATCTAGGTTTTATCATACATTATAAGAAATTCTTATATTGATGGTTAATTTTTAGTTGCAAATGTCACATGCAACTATTACAATGTCTAATTGCCTTGGACAAGTTGCATAAAAATCATAATTACAAAAGACATTATGTGGTACCCAATCGAAATGATAGTCACATCGAAGTACAATTAATACCAATTTTTCATCCAACTAACATTCAACCTATGTGGCATGCTCATTTGTGATTGGGTTTACGATTTTAAAATGTAGTTGCATGAGATGTTTCATAATTAGCTACAATGTATCCATGTGTGGTAATAATCCATTCAACAATCTTAGGCTAAATTAAAGTAAGCAACTTAACATAGGTTAAGTAGGTAGTTAGGTAGGTAGGTTTAGGATAAGTAAGTGTAGGTTATAGGCTTAGGATAAAAAATCTTGTAGGTTATAAGCTTCAGTAATAGGTAGGATTATAATTTTTTTGGTTCATGGTCATGAGCTTTTTTTATGGGCTCATCCCAAATGGCACATTCATTTTGGATGTTTATAATGCATACCATGAATAATCATTTCTTTCATCTAACTATATACTTTACAAAATTTAACTTTCAAACAAAGAATATGAAATAAATTATAATGAAAGGAAAACATTACAACACTATGTAACACTATCACATCCTTTATTTCATGCACAAAAACATTATCACATATTCACATGATAATATAATTACTACTTAGCCTACCTACTTACTACCTACTACTAGCTGACCTAATTAATTAATCAATAAAAAATATTATCGCAATATATCAACACAATAAAATACCTACTACTTAACCCACCTACATATTATTTACTACCTACTATCTACTAACCATTACCTAGCCTACATAATTAATTAATTAATTTTTAACCCTGTGTTGTTGTTGATTATTCGAAGTTATTCCACCTTAAGTTATTTTAAATTATTCCACCCTAGGTTATTTTCAATTATTTTAAGTTATTCCACCTTAGATTATTTTCAACTATTTTAAGTTATTCCACCCTAAGTTTTGATTTCCATTTTTTTTAATGAGATTTCTAAAATATTAATACAATTTGCACATGAGCAAAAAAACCTCGTTTTTCATTGTCTTAAATAACTAAAATTTTAACTACAAGATTGATATGACCATGGATTCTATGAACCTTAAACTAATTATGTCGCTTGTTTGGCAAAAATTTTGAGCAATCAACAAGGTGATCCATTTAATTTCATTGTTTATTATGCATAATTAGATCCTACTAATAATATTTTCCACCATTAGGTTGCAATTATTCCTATGATTAGAATTCCATAATTTTTCTAAACCACCAATACCACCCACCCTATTTTACCTTTTGATATTTAAGCATTTAGATACTATTGTTGTGGTGATCACGAGAAAAATGTTTGTTTCTCATAAAGTTTGGTAAATAATTGGTCATCAAAAGTTTTCCATAAATAATAAAAACATAAATCAACACCAACATTAGCAAGGACTAAAGATGCACTCTAGCATGTTCTAAGAGGTTCCATATCTTGCAACATTCTATTTCGAAGGTATTTGTTATTTATGTTCTTTTTTCCAAGGATCTTCATGGATGCCATTCTTGGGACATGTCACACAAACCCATGTTTTAAACTCCTTACAACAACTTCTCCTTGTTATAATGTGTTTGTTACCTTGAATACGGTGCTATTAATCATTAGTATCATTGGCTTGTCATTTTTTGTGTGTTCCCTTGAATATAATGCTAGTAAACAACAACACATTGTCCTTTTTATCTTGTTTCATTGTTGTTGTGATCTTTTTTGTTTTGAATGAAATTCAATTATTGTTTCACATCAATATTTTGAGAACAAAAAATATCTTTTGCATTCTTGACCATGACTCTTTCATGTATTGCCCGCATGGATTATTAAATGAATTGTCCAATGTTTTTTTAATATTTCTTTCACTTATTTTCCAAGATCAATTATGTTAAAGGTTGTGTTGTGTAAAATGGTAACATTCCATGCCAAGGGAAATGTTGAGTTCATTATCCTTACAAATGAATTTGGAATTTCACAAATGATCAAAAAATGCTTATGTGCAATGTTTGGTTTGCAACCTAACACTGTTCACATTTCAAAAGATGATGCGTATGATGACAACAATAATGTTACTAGATCTATATACCAAGTTCCAATGAATGTTAGTCAAGGATTGGAATGGATTTTCAATGGTAGAATGTTCAAGGTTGTTGGGGAAAAATAGCTGAAAAGCTCTTAAGATATTATTGTGACCCTAGGCATTACTGCATTTATTGCCTATGATGTTGCCCATATTGTGGAGGTGAAGCAAGAATTAATTATTAACGTAAAGGATCATCAAACTACATTCATAGATTTGTGTGACTCTTTTAATGAGGATGGAATGTTACAAAACTTTGTGCACCCCTCAACATTTGCCCATTTGAATTGTTCCATTTATGTTGGATTGATGATTTTCTTGAATCCATTTATGTTAGATTGACGATTTTTTTGAATTCATTATACATCATGCTTCTTTGCACACATCTTTTGTGCTTAGTGTAATAAATTGTTTAAAAGCAATGTTGCAAGCCTTAAATGCCACCTTAGAATTGATAGGATTAAATTACATGACACATTGCACATTGAAAATGTTCGTAACATTCCAACCACATTCAATGGTGATGTCTTCTTTGAAATTTTGCCAATTGATAATCCAAATGGCCATTCTAATAAAATGCAATTAGGAATGGATAGAAAGTACGACAACCATTCTTAATGCAAGGTCAAAATGACAAACATCAAGAACGATTTCAACCTAACATTCTATAGAACAAGGTGTTTGGGTCTTCTAGAATGTCGAAACAAATTTTGCAATTACTTTATTATGAATGGAAGCCCCAATGAAATTATTTAGATTGGCAACATTGTTCAAGGTTTGACCAAAGATCATTTTGATCTTGGTCCACCTTATAGAAAAATTTGCAATGTTGTGTCATTTTGTGTTAACACATGTGTAGTTCATTTGTATTATGTTGTGCATAAACAAGAAAATTTTACTCAAGAAACAATTCACCTAGGTACACATGAACATTTGGTAATGGAAGGCATGTGTAAAAAAGTCATCAAACAAACCAAATCTTTGGTTCATGAAGAGGTGTCTTACACCTTGTTAGCTACCCCATTGGTATTTGTGTTTGTTGCAAATGAATTTTTTTTTCCTGACACTTGTTCAATGAGGATGGTGAAAGGCCTTGGAACCTCTAAAAGGAAACAAATTATGCCAAGTGATGGACAAATTCACAACTCTCTATTCTCCCAATGTCAAAAATTTGTTGCATCTTTTAAGCATCATTTATGTAACAAAGGATACATCTTTAGCACTTTGGCTCTCAAGGCCAATAGTGGTTATGATTACATTCAAGATAATTGTTTTATAGAACAATAGTTGGGAGAAAAAAATTTCCTATTCAAGATGTCTATGGATGGAGGTGGTAGTAGATGTGACTTAATGAAACAAATGTAACCTGGTAATGACCTCCAAATAACTTGAATCATGTTTGATCATGTGAAACATGTCTAGGACTAGACAACCCTTGCCTACCATGTATACATGATCCAGTTTATTGTAAAGTTATGACAATTACCATTTGTGACATGTAATTTCAAAACATAGATGTTCAATGTGTCTTGTGGCAAAGTTGAACAAGGTGATGTTGAAAAAAGGTGTTCCTAATCTAAACTTCAAGGGTTTCATGGTTGATATTCCTCAAGCCAATTGGAACACAATGTGAATCATGTATGGTAGTGGGGATCCAAGTGAATTCATAATCAATAAGGTTGTAAACGTGTTACTTCCATTGGACTCAATCTATGGATATACACACAAAATAATAAATCAAACCAAAGATGTTTGAACAACATAAGACCTTATACTATGAATACAAGAATGCCATTTTGTTGGAAAAAACAAATGTTCACTATGTAGGTATTTGTTGCTAGTGGTATTCCTCAAGGGGTAGGATGTAGCTAAGCTTCAAGAGTTGGAGAATTGGCTCAATTTTTAGCATTTTCATGTTAGATAATGAGAGGCGTTATGATACATTTAACATTCCCATTTGTCTCTCGCATTTTCCATCCCATCTTGTTTGGATGGCATGTTTATAGTATGTTAAAACTCATTTGAAAATGACATCAAATAGACATATTTTATGTTTTGTAATATTCACTTCAGAAAAGCTTGCATGGACATGCCTAATTGCAACCTTTCACAAACAATGCATAACATATGCCTTCAATGATCAAGGAAAAGGGGAGTTTGATTATACATTATAACTTGTAATGATTATGTTCAAGTTTTCAAACAAACAACATTGTATTACCATTTTTAAAAGGGTGGTCCATTAGATCAAGTGTCGCAACCCCACTTTGGCCAAGTGTGGGGGGTTGAAGCCCAACACTTGGAAAAGTTGGAGGTTGGGAGTCTTCCGGGACTCTCGAATGTTCAGAGCTCGATAGCAAGGGGCAAAACACCTCGCATTGGGGTGTTCTTGGTGTCATTGAAAAGGTCTTGAAACGTAGATATCGAAAATGCCCTCGCATTGGCAATTCGGACATCTG
>Ga0116231_10010308_pt1 | contig 15132 bp, 10 predicted proteins | sample S1TSphgellanicum_2_FD_89695 | JGI IMG/M metagenome (GOLD analysis project Ga0116231, IMG submission 89695) | Host-associated microbial communities from peat moss isolated from Minnesota, USA - S1T2_Fd - Sphagnum magellanicum MG | ecosystem: Host-associated > Plants > Peat moss > Unclassified...
CCAACACATACCTTGGAGTTATTTGTGGGGTATTGGCAACTCTTGGACATTGCATGGCCCCAACAAATCCCTATAAAAGATGTTGACAACCCCAAAACTTCACAAGACACAACAAAAGTTAAAATAAAAGTCATGTTGAAAATATTACCTCCCTCATTTTTTATGTATGTTATAACACAAACCTTAAGCCCATGTTTTGCAAGCAAATCATTCACTTGCAAAACCAAGGCATTTCCAAATGTATATACAACCTCAAAAAAATCCAATAGCTACATGACAAGGTTCCCACTTGGCATCCAAGAAATGAACAACAACCACAAAAATATCCACACCCCTTCGAAAAATCCAAAGATCAAAACTTCTTTTGCAAGTACATGAATCAAGGGTCGAAAATACAAACTACTTCCTAGTCTTTTCTACCATCCTAGGAAAAATATCATCTTTCAATTGTTGTTTCGATGGAAAATTAAAGCAAGGATTGAACCTCAAAATTAATCTCTAAAAAATGGTGATTCCACAAATGATAATGACTCAAGCTCTTTAGCAATCAACAACAATAGATCATCTTTAAATTTCTTTTGGTGAAGATTATTTTTGTCGTAAGGAACATAATTACCAAAGAAGACAAAAATAGTTAATGTGGCGGGGCCAAACCTTTTATTGTGACTCACCTTTTTATTTCAAGCCCATCCTTTTTTGGCTCATTCCACTCACTCCAAAGTTTCTTATGATTCTTCTCCAAGTGTTTTTGAAAATGCAAAAATCTCATTTGCAATGAAATTTTTTTTTGCATGAAAATTTTATTTTTTCTTAAAATAATGATGTTCATCTTAAATGATAAATAAATATTTAGGAATGCATTATGTTATGATAATGTTAATTATTATGATCCTTTTTAAGTTATAAAATGTTCCCCCATTAAAGATGTAGTTGAATAAAATATTTTTAAATCATTCTAGAAAGATGAAGTCAAATCTATAAATTAATGAAAAACAATAAACTATTGTTAAACAAGGTGTTTTAAATAGCTTTTATTAAACTATTGATGTCTACAAACATACAGGCAAAAACATGAATTAATTGTGTATTCATGGTTTATATAACTTGTCTTAAAATAAACCATATGTGATTTAAAAAAGAATTCAAAATGAGTGAAATTTTATGTGTTATTATTTTTTATACTATATGTACTTCCAATTTTGACACAAATGTGTATTTTGTACCATGGAAACACCAATTAGCTTGACATTTGTATAATATGTTGCATAACTTAATGTCAAACCACAATCTTAATATAATAAATGCCATAATAAACACAATATATTTTGCCTAGTGATAAACCAAACCATAAAATTAATCTCACAGATGTGTCATAACCATGATTTATTGATGTAGGAATAGGTATTATTGTTTGCACCCATAACAATAAATTGGCATGTACACTATAGTCCATATGAAATAATACATCAATAAAGTAATATGAAATGTATTGTGGACAAGTAAATACCTAAGTGTATGTGCCTATTAAGAGGGTCAATATGTATAATGAAATGATTTTTCTTTATCGGCCTATGTGGTGACATTTAATTAGACTTTCATTTCACACTCTCAAAGTTTTCATGTTTATGAGTGGGGATGAGGGAATAATGAACATTGTATGTTGGTGTTGTAAATATTGATAGAGCTTTAAAATAGCATATGTGGGTTGAAATGTTCTTTCTATACATGTGCTTAGGATACAATGTTCTCCTCAAGGGCCATGAAAAGGAAATTATGGTTTTTAATTGGCCTAGGTGATAACCTGTGTTGGGTGGTTCTTAGAAAAAAGGACACTTTTTGATTACCATACCAATGTACCCATCAATTCTCAAAATTTTCAAATAACCAGTTTTGGTATATAATTGTGATATAACCTTAACCCTTGTTGTCAACAATTCTAATAACTGAGTTGGAAAGTTGAAAAGCTTTAGGTAATGAATGTCATGAACATCTCATGTGTATGGTTACTTTTTAAAGAACTTAAAAAGAACACATGTTCCCATTTTTTTAAATGACAAGTTCATTCACAACTCACACAACTTTGCATTTGGTTAATGTTTGACCTATAGATTTTGGATTTAGGGATGATATTTCCTCATGTTTGGTGGGGGTTGATGATAATAAATTCCACAAGTGTAAAGTCTTGGTTTTCTTTTAGAAGTGTAGTTGTAAATGGTGGCTTAAATGGAGGACATTTGAGCATAGTGAGGAGGGAAGACACTAAACATGTGTAATGAGTTCAATGCCGCACCAACTGGCTCAATGTTCCCAAAGAACAAGGTCACCAACAAGACAAGTTGTATTTTTTAAAAATGTACACTGAAGTATTGATGTACCCCAATTTATGATAGCATGATTCTATTACCTACATGGCCTCTTGTTACTAGGGTTTAGGGTATTGCATATGGTAGAAAGTTGCATGTTTTTAACAAAAAATTTCCCTTTTACCTAAGGTTCTATATATATATCACCATTTAATGCTAAATCCCTTTTGAAATGCTCACAAATTGGCACAACATTGGAAAATTTTAAAATAAATTCATAACTATTAATGTGGAAACGAAAAAAAAGGGTTTAAAACCAAGGTGGACAAAATCCCATTGGACTTGGCTTTTAGAAATTTGACTGGAATAGAGTTCCAAATTTTAGCCATTTCTTGACTATTTAGTTGGGTAAAACTTCCTCAATTACATACCTACCAAAAGTGTATATGGTGGTAGGTATCCAAACTTGACCTGACCCAACAAAGTTTTAGTTTTTGGTATTCCTCAATCTAGCCTAGAAGGAAAATTTTGGGTGATGATATATATATATATATATCCCTTTGGTAAATAATCTGGAATATGTTTTAAATGTGATTTAAAGGGTATAGATATTAAACCTACATTCACACAACACTAGATCACACTCTTTTAATACACTTGAAATGGGGTGCCTTTTCACCAAGGGCATGTGATGTGCTTCTTGAAGGAAATATCTTTGGAAGGAAGGTTTGAAAGGAAAGATTGAGGATTCGAACTTGATGGAGAGCATTTTGATCATTTTACCAAGCTATCAACTTCCCCTTAAGTTTTACCATTAGTCAAGATTTTATAAATCAATTATGAAATCAATTATTCTAGTGTTTATCTTAATAGAAAATGACTATAACCCTAAGGCCAAGGAAATAAGCTCTAGATTAATCAAAGAATATATATTGTGTCAATTCCAAGATTCTATAACTAAGTTGTAGTGTTACTTAAGTGTTTAAGGAGGATACATGTAATTCATTTAGCTTCACTTTGAAAGTTGTGTTGTTAAAAATGATCGTCACATATTTAGTAAACGTTTAAACAGTTTTTTTACGTTTAAACGTAATTTTTTCCATTTAGTATGAGTTAGGAAGGTCTACACCTTCAAATAGGACCCCCAAAGGCACTTTCCTGCCACGCAAGCTAGTGAGCTTGGCGGGGGTGGGCTCTTGTGGCCAGTTTGGCACGTTTCCCGTCGGCCATGGCGGACATACTTGTCCTTCCTCAACGACCTCAAGCCCTTCATCATCATTCGCGTCCGTTTCACCCATGCCCAGCCCCAGGATGCTGCTCCACTCGAACAGGACATGGTCGATCAGCTCTTCCATAAGTTCTTCTTCCTTTTCCTCCTCACCGTCCTGCTCTTGATCATCCTCCTTTTGCTCAACGCACTCCTCTTCCATCTGCACATCCACCGCATTCTCCTGGTCACTGTCATCAACAACACCCACAATCTTGCGTTCCTTGGCCTCGATGATGCGTCCAGGCATACTTGCGCTCACTTCTTGACTCTGCAGCTCGATCGCATTCTTTTTGCAGACGGCTTAGCAGACGATGCTCAATTTCTTGACCTTGTCAGGCTTGAGGCGATTGTGCCTTGCGGTGTGAATCTGTGTTAATTCGAAGAATAAGTGCTCATAGGTTGCCGTATTGGTGACGATGGACAGAATGACCAGAGCCAGGCGAGCCAAGCGCGAGCCCTTGAATGCGAACTTGACGAAGTCCCACAAACAAAGGGGACCTGCCAACTCCTCCAAATCCGTAACACCATAGGCCAGTGAGCCCATCTCCCACCATTGCAACACCTCGTCGTGGAGCTGGCCGATGTCCTCGTAGATGAAACGTGTGTAATAAAAGATCGCAAACTTGCACAACTGACCAAGCGAGGTCAGGGGTGTTTCATCGGCAATCTTTTTGAACGTTGAGCAATGTCATGGGTGCAGGAAGAATGCCAAAATGAACAGAGGTTGTTCATAATCATGTTAGTGATTCTCAATACACGGCACAAGCAAAGCGTTTTTTAGATGATTGTAGAAGGCCAAAAAGATGGCGCCATAGTTCATCACAACGTTTGCCATGGTGTTCTGATCACGCTATAGACGGAAAGACGTTACCGTCAACGGCTTGATCAGGGCCTCGGTGTCCTCGCACTTTTTCCAGAACGTGTCGCTACCAAGTGCATACAAATCATCAGGGAAGTCAGCGTGTGAGCTCCAGCGCAAGATGAACATCTTGCAGGCTAATCTCACCCGCAACAACGATGCTAGCATCCCTTGAACTGAGTTCCATCACGTGTCGGCCATTTGGACAAGAGCCAAAGTGTACCCGTACGTTGCCTTCATGACGTCGCACAAACAATGCAACCACTTCGCAATCGACTTGTTCAATGTCGAGACAATGGCGTGCGCCTAAAAGACCGTAATTTGCCAGCTGGTGGCGATGACGTCCTTGACCACAACAGATTGATTTGGTGCGCATAGCAGAACAGGAATACGATCTTGGGCCAGCGCAATGCCAAGATGTGTCAAGCTCGGGCACAATTGTCGGTGTTGTCAGTGACGACGGCGCCAACATCCCAACCTTGGGTGATCATCGATAGTAGGATGCTTTCAAGATGCTCGGCAATGGCCAGGCCGTCATGTCGACTTCCACAAGTGAATGTGCTAAACGTGACGCAGAGGCCCGCCAATGACAGAATGACACCGAGAATGTGCGTTTTTGCGATATTTTCCCAAGTGTCGAACAGGAAGTTGATGCGCTTTCCCGAACCAGGTGGTGTCGCCGCCTTCAACGCTGCATGATCACCTGAGTCCACCTAGTCTGCGTACTTGTTCAAGATTGGGCCTCCCAGAAGTTAGCGGGTAGGTAACGCTTTTGCGGCTTTCGCATTGCAAAACTTGATGAGGCGCCGAAAGCTCTGCCAACTGACAAACGATTCAGGAAAGTTGGCTTCGGCTTGGAATTCCAGCAAGAGGCTATGAAATTCAACCTTCTTCATTCATAATAGGAGCTGGACAATACTTGAGGATTGGTTGTTGGCGTGCTCGCTTGGAGCTGTTGTGGTTGGTTGATGTCCGGGACGAAATCAGCGGCCCAACCCCAGGATGTTGAGCTTGAGAGGTGCTGGGCTTCGGATCAGACATGTGCATGTTTTGCATTTCATAAAACTTACACTGACGCAGGCGTGACTCCATGGCGTTCTTTTCCCTTTGCACATCAATGGCCTCACGAGCACCAGGAACACCCTTTTTGAACGCGTCAATGCAATGGACGCAGCGAACGAAACGTTGCGTCTTGTTAGCCATGTGATCAATTTGGATAAAGTGTTAACGCGTATCACAAGGTTTGCGCCTGGTTCCATGTTTGCCGGTGTTTGCACTCATCAACAAACGACACAAACGAGCAACGCATCGTTTGGCGCAACGAACCGTAGTGCTGAGTGCAACTGGCATTGCAGCATGGCACTCCACCGTCTTTTTATATGCACGACGATGTTTGGGGCGACGCCGACGAACCGCACTTCGCAGTGCAACTGGCACTACAGCAGGGCACTGCACTGTTTTTTTATATGGGCGTTTTTTTGGTACCAAAGGAGAACATTTAAACACCATTTAAACGACAAAAAAACGTTTTTTCATTTAAACGTTTAAATGGTACCTAACATCACTGTAAAAAGGGACCTTTTAAAACGACTTTTGTGATCATTCTAACTAAGTTATAATCATTTTTAAAAAATAATGGTCATTTTTTTCATGTTATCATATTTATCTTAATGCAAAATGATAGGTTCATTCAATGATATTCAAATTGGAAAAGTTCTGAAAGTTGGATGATGGATGAGGTGAAATTAGTTAAGAAAGATGAAATTTAGGGAGGAAAAGTTTGGTCACATGTTCACATACATGGGACCAAAATTTTGGTTGCATGTACCCATGAATTTTTTTAAATGAACATGCATGTAACCGCATGTGATTCAAATTTTCATCCCATGTTCCTATGAAATTGCAATCCCGTGAAAAATGAAAATACATGCAATTGAATTTTTTGTTGCATGCATGTTCATTTTACATTTGACAAAATATTCATCACATGTGAATCGAAATTTCAGTTGCATGTTATAAAAATACATGACCAATAAATGAATGATTACAAAGTCAATTTAAATCCCAAAGAAGGAAAATTATATAATGTGAAAACACAATAATATATTAATACAAGCTTTGAAAAATGAGAAGGGAAGCACAATAATTTAGATTGTCAATTTTTATGTAAAATAAGCTTCATTACTTGCAAAGTTTGAATGCTCAAAAATTGATACAAATTCATGATGTTTTAAAGTCAATAATTTTAAAAAAAAACCAAAATAATTTGACTATCGACATCCCTTGCCTAGTTATCAATAATTTATTATATCAATCAATAAAATATTATTTTTAAAAAAATTAGAATATTAATTAGTCATTAATAGATTTATTTCTCAAATACATACCCAATATATTTAATAAACAATATGCATGAACATAGTTAAGAAGATCAATATACGAGCATGTACATAGACATTGAATGGAAAACCTTCAGTGCAATGTCCCTAAAAATGATGTGCAAGGACTAAGGTACTCATATAAGTTGTTTCTCCTTGTTGACTTAAGGATACCCAAATAGCATGGCCAAAATTCATGTATCTAATGACCCATAAAAGTGTGCTTGGTAAATTGGGGAATAACAATTCCTTTGGTTAATATGGCCTTTGTAACATATCATTCCATGGTACATGGAATGGTCAAGTGATTAAGGCTAATGAAATCTTGGATTACTAAGGAAAACAATCCCTAGTAGAAAAACCCCCCTTTTGTAACTATGTTTTCAACTACATTTTGATTATAAAACATAATTGAAAGTGACAAAATAGTTGCAATGTATTTTTTGCAATTGAAAAATATTTTTCTCAATTACAAACCAAAAAAAATTAACAAGTACAAATCGACAATGACATTCCAGTTGAAAATGTTTACCACGTGTCAAAACAACATCAATAGCCATGATTATCTATTCTAGTTGCAAATTATTTTACCAATTTAGTCATGAAATGTTGTCAACTTCCTCCAACTAATGGATGAAATTCATCCATTGATTGCATATGATGTCAACAAAATAATCAATTTCAATTTCAACTACATTTCAATTATGTCAATTTAACCAATGATGTGATGACACATGGCACACCCAAAGCATTCCACTAGTGATTGGCCATAATAAAGATTAAATCGAGAGGTCAACTATGTTGTAACTACAATGGTCAATGCATTTGGCCAATGGTGGGATGACATGTATTGTAATTTAATAGGGTTTGGGGTGGACCAATAGTTTAATGCCACTTGGCATAACTTAAGCCTATAGATGTATGTGGTGCCTAATCATAGGCAACAACCTAATTACCGAGGGATGGGTTAGGTCTAAACCTAAGCCCCCTTGTCTAGGCTTATGTTAAAGCTAGACCTAGGTGCCTAAGCTAAAGCTAAACATAGGTATTAGGTTAAGCCTATACTTAATATACAAATAAAGTCCTATTTCATTTAACTTAGCATTTAAAGTTGGGCATTTTTTATTTATTCATCCCAAATGGCTATTACATTTTCATGTTTACTTTGGTTCTCCATCATCCTAGTGCATTTGCTTATATAGTTCTAATTATTGAAATGAAAGCTTAACAATATGGGACAAATATTTTAGTTTCCACCATGGGAAGACAAGCCTAACAACACACATAAGCTTACAACTAAAAACTTATAGATCTTTCTCATTTCTTTTAGGATTGGAATGATGCAAAAAGCTATGGGAATGTTAAGATAAGCTCTACATTACCTCTTGAAGCTCCAAAAGCAAAGTAGCAACACAAAAGAAACGTAAAACATGTCAAAATCAAATAATGTGTTTCTTCCATAAATGACCCTTCATTTTAGAATGTCATATCTTATTCAATTTGAATGATCTAAAAAGCTATGGGTGCAACAAGTTAAGCTTTACATTAGTTCTTTAAGCTTCAAATGCAAAGAACCAATGGAAAAAAACCACAAAGAGCATGAATGTACTAAATTGGAATGTGTGAATTAGGCCTATGACTAAACACTTACCTCACCTACTTTCAATTCCCATATCTTCTTCAATTTTTATCTATTTTGAAGGTGATAACATGTTAAATGTACTTGATAGTCTACTTGTCAAAGTAACAAAAGGTACAACCAAAACCCATCACAAAATTATTATGCTTGTAATATTTTAGTTGAATGATTACTAACAAGATATTTTTTCATTATTATGCATTAAATTTAAATTTTCACATTGTAAAAGTAAGTTTTAAGTTTTTTTTTTAAAATGTAAATAACTTCGAAAGCCTATTTTTTGTAGTGTAATATTTGATTCAAGCATGTATATTCTATCAAAAAGAAAGTAGATGGGTTTTTTGGTGATGCCTTTTAATACACAATGATCTTTACATTATAACTTCATACATGTCTATTTCATTTAATATTTTAATGAAAAAATACGTCTGAACATCATATTGACGAGTCAATTTCAAACATACTTGTTACCTACTTTTATTATTTAAAAATATTCAAATTTTGTATCATATTTATAATAAACTCAATTAAAAGCACAATGGTTTCAAAATCAAATTTAAGTAAATCTTAATATACTTTTTGGTATTTTGATCAAAAATTGTCTCAATTTCAACTTGAATTTTATTCATTGAAGTTTTTTACATTGTTTACCATGCTTACACCCTTGAATGATTTAAGTGGCCATGGCTACTCCAAGTTGAACTCTAAAACATCATTTTGAAATTTAAAAGAAAAGGAAGGATGCATTAAGATTTAAAGTTCTTTAATAACTTGAATGTATGGTGGTCAATTATTTTACCTTAATTGCATATTGTAATAACATAATTATAACTCAATTAGTTGCAATTAAATTATAACCTTATTTTTAACTTAATTAAACCTAGACCTTAATTAATAATTTACTTAACCTTATTTTAATTAATTATGTTAATTACTTGTAGTAAATATTCAACAACAATTTTTAATTCCATAATTGCATAATTGATTAAAAATATTCTAATAAAATTATTATCGATTTTTTGAATTTTAAAATTCTATTATAAATGTTTCATTAGATATAATAAAGTTATTTATTAACTAAAAATATTTTTAATAAAAATTATAAAAATAACAACAATAATACTATTTAATTAATGTACGCTAGGTTATTATTTAACTATTATTATTTGAATTATTATCTAACTTGTTGTAACTATTACAAAATAATATAATACATATTGAATAAAAAATAATATGATAAAAATATTGAAGTAAATATAATATTGTTAAAGAAATATATATATTGAAATATAATCGTGTATTAGATGTCCATACTAACTATGCCTATTATTATTATTATTTAATTATTGTAATATATTGTAATATACAGACAAGGGACATAAACAAACTACCCCACAAATTTTGTTGAAGAATAACATCAAAATCTATTTAGTTTTCTAATGCTCTTAAATCAATTTCAAAATCAAAGTAATAGAAAACCCCGTTAACAAATAAAGTAGTGTAACTAATATTTCAATACACAATATTTTTAACTTATACTTTTATTATTATTATTATTATTATTAGTATTAGTATTAGTATTATTATTATTGTAAATTTAATTTGTTATTTAAATTTAAAAATTGCATCCTATAAAAAATTCATTTTTACAAGTAAATTTTACATGTAATTTCAATTTAATGAATTTTGACAAAAATTTTGAACAAATATAATGTTATCATATGTATAAAAATGGGTAAGCATTAGAGCTCCACAAAAATATTAATTATCTATCATCACTTGTATATTGAAAACTAAATTTGATTTACACAAAAATAAAAATTACATACATTGAACATATGCATTATTATCAACTTATATTTCAAAATTGAATACAATTGATTGGATGCATAAAAAAATAAAATTACATCATACATAACCATTCACTTTAACAAATAAAAATTACATGTAATTTAATCTCAATGAATTTTGATCATAAATTTTAATAGATATTAAGCTATCACATGAAAAAAAATGAATGAACATTAGAATTTCACACTTTAATTATCATGAATTATATATCATAAATTAAAATTTGTCTACATAAAAATCAAATATTACATGTATGAATATATACAAGATTAAATAACTATTTTATATTCAAGAGAATTTATCCAAAATTTATATGCATTACAAAAATCATGTCACACATAACTATTTATTTATACAAATAAATTTTCATGTGATTTAATGTTATCAAAATTAAACATTAATATTAACATATGTGATATGGATAAAAGCAAAGTCACTTATTAGTTGTTTAATTGGGTTAAAAGATAGTTACAACAAAGTAGCAAATGAAATTAAATTTCATCCATTTTTTAATACATTTTATCATTCATGCATGTGTTGATGGTGTCACCAAAATTGTTGAACATTGATTAATGTCTTGACTATGTCAACTAAAGAACTTTAAATGTTAAAAATATTCCAAGAATGACCTTTTATTCAAGACATGTTTTTCACTATTTACCAATGTAGTGGCATTTCAACTAATAAACATTGTTGATGCCAAGAATATTCTATGGAATATTTGGCAAAATGCCACCTAATTGAAAACTACTTTCAACAGTATACCAATTTAGTTGATGACTCGATTTCATTGGTAATTACCATTATTCAATTTCAAAATTTTAAAAATCTAGTTACAACATAGTTGTAAATCACATTTAATTGAAAACATTTTGGTTAAAAAAGAAGGGTTTTCTACTAGTGAATTGCAATATGAGAAAGTGAATCTTAATGCAACACAACTCCCAAATGCCTACAATCCACATGGTGATCACATGGATGATTTCACATTCATTGTTTGCCATTCATGGAAAATTAAAATTGCCTTTGAAAATGACAAGTCAACATGATGACAAATCATTAAAACAATTAGGATATAATATTCCAACCAAATACATTTTATGTATGTTGATTTCCATGACTTTTTAATCTATTGCAAAAAAGGAATGAAAGTTTTAAACAAAATTTAACTTTCCAATTTAACTAGAGTAATCAAGCCCATAACCGAACATAAGCCAATTATTGATCAAAGCAAAAAGATTAGGGTAAGACTTGTTAATAATCATTTAAAGAAGGATCAATGTTTGATATGCACCTTATGACTAAATGCTTGGTGACCAAAAAATATGTTTTAGATTTTTTAACGAGTTACCTAAATAGTGCATTTTTATTTTGGTAATAGGGTAATGGTCACCCATTTGGACAAAAATTGTGCCTCTTATTGGAATAACAAAATATTTGCACATGGGGAGAATATTGTGTTCACTTGTGTACCCATTGGGCCCCACTTAAAACACCAAAGTGTTTGTTTTACAATGTAAATTAACACAAAGGGAATAAATTTGCACCCCACTACCATAAGGGATTATTTGGTAATGGGAGTTGTTTAATGCAATTATAAGTAATTTAAGGTACATGGACACAAACAATTTTGTGTGCACAAAATTGCCCTAAAATGTAATGTGTATAGTAGCAACTTTTGGAGCCAAAGCCAAAGCAAATTTATGATTATCTTGAAGTTAATTTCATAATACTAAGCCCTTTACATTTCCTCCCAAAAACATGGCTCTCACTCACAAGTTACATAACATATCACAACATTAAAAAATGTTCAAATTACCCTAGAGTATGGAATATGAATTGTTAGATATCCAAGAGTTTTTATTTCCAGCTTTAAAATCCTTGAGATCTAGAATCAAAATCATGCACTTCTGACATTTCCATATTTAACCAACTTTTTAGACTCTTGGGATGTGTATAGTAGATAAAATGAAAATGGCAAAACTTATTCATACAAGACCAATACTCTTTTGGTGGTATTGGTTAAACATCAACATTTAGAACTAAGTATTTGACGTTGAAGGATTTCAATTCTATTGGGCACAAGGTTTGACATGCACAAGGTCTACCAAAACTTGCAAGCACTATACATTCAACACAAATATAGTGAAAATCATATATGGAATTCAAATGAGACAAGAATTCATACAAGGCACCAATCAAAGGCTAGAGTTTTGGCAAAAAAAGGTTCATATCAAGGTTATAACACAATTCCCAAATCCAAGGAATGGATAATTATAAATTATGCTTTAAATGTGACAAAAGGTTCCTTGTTAAGGTTTTACATATTCAAGGGTGAGAGGATTAAAGACATCTACATCAAACATTGTAAAATAGGAACATGCAAGATGATGTAAAGGAAAGCATGAATGACTTCTTTTTTTTTCAAAAAATTAGATGTGAATTGTTTCAAACCTTTCCAAAATAAGAGGGACAATGCAATGATTAGAAACACAGCAAACTAGACAAATTCCCTCTTGCAACTTGGTTAGACAAGGCCTTGGAGGAAAGCATGGATGACTTCTTTTTTATTCAAAAAATTGGATGTGAATTGTTTCAAACCTTTCCAAAAAAAGAGGGACAATGTAATGATTAGAAACACAACAAACTAGACAAATTCCCTTTTGCAACTTGGTTAGACAAGGCCTTGGATCAATCTTTGTCCAAGAAAAACATCAAGACTGAGTTGAAAAGTATAAGGATTTGACCACTCAATGCAAAGGCAATGGATGATAAAATCAAACCAAGTGACATGTATGCACCATCAATTATAAACATTTCAAATGAAAACAATGAAAGTTTTGATGGAGAAGCTAATGATATTCAATGGGATGAAAATGGAGCTACCACAAAATTGTTGAACATAATAGTCACAACTAAAGACGTTGGATTGAAGATGAGGTCAATGTCCAAAAGCAAGAAAACTTAAAATATTATGTGGAAATGCCCAACAATCCCACTCCTACACAAGAAATAAGTCCACTAGAAGTAATCTATGATCTAGGAGCTACTCGAGATGGACCTATAAGTGAAATGTAATGTTACCAAAATCCCACAATGCAATTCAAAAAACTTTTGTAAATCTATTGTCATTACTTCATTTACTTACAAGAAAAACAAAAGACAAATAACCATTAGTAGATTATAGCAAATCATTTGTAACAACTTCAAATGAGTATCCAAATATCTTATTCCAAAAGGTTATGAACAAAAAAAACAATTGAAAATTTTTAAAAACAGAAAGGAAGGAGAGGAGGGTAAGAGGGCTAAGTGCATGCTGCAGATTTCTTTACTCCAAGTAAGAAGGCAACTCAACAAGTAACCAAAAAAAAACACACACACACAACAACAACGTGCAAAAGCAAATTTCAATGCAGCTTGCACAACATAGCTTGGCACCCTGTTGAGGGGATCCCATGTTGGGTTTGAGAGGTTGATGCCTTCACGAGGACAAAAATAGATGGTCAAATTGGGCGAAATTCAAACTACGAAAGTATAAAATCTTAAGTATCCTTTCATATTGTAGGCAATTTGTGGCGAATGTTTATGGCAAAAATCAAATTTTAATTGAAGATTTTTATTTTTTTAAAGGGAATTTGGAACAGAAAATTAATTTTTTGAAAATATTTTTCCCTTAAATGGCAAAAGAAAATTCGCTACAAACAGATCACTGGATCCAGCTAGCAATCAACCATGTGTAAAAACTTATTGTGGTCAACATTAGCAAGATTCAACTTCTTTTGATAGCCAATGTCCAGATTAAAATTTTTATGACTGACAATTGGTGGGTTGCCCACTATTCTATTGAGTGGGGGAGCTATCCACCAAAATACTATAGCCAAAAATAGTGTTATTTATTATTTATTTATTTTTAATAGTGGGTTGGTGGACTCATTATTTGCATGAGAACCCCCACTATTTGCATAGCCACTAGTGAAATAGTGGGTGGGTGGAGCATTGTGCCAATGCACCACCATATGGCTCAAAGATTGTCCATCCCTTTAGGATGACCACAACACAAGGGCTAACAATGGCACCTTTGAGCCACCAACAAACTCTATCACAAAATTATACCTATCAGAGTTGCAAAGCAACGTTCAAACCAGTGTTGGCTGGCTACCTGAGTTTTCACCCAGTTGTCAATCCGGTTATTAAATGATGTACCAACCAGTTGTTGGTTCTTTTATAACTGGTTAAATTGATAACCACCTCTGGTATTGAATTTTTGAAAATCTAATAACGTACTTGGATGACCAGGTTATCAATCTTTAAACACTAATCTAAAAAATTAAAAAACAGAAAAAAATATTAATTTTTATTTCTTAAAAAAACTTATAATTGACTAATAATTGACAAGATAACAGGTAGTTATCAACTGATTATTTGATAAGCTACCTTTCTGAATAATTGAGAGTTATTACTCAAGTTTTTTATAACCTACCTGACAACCAAATGTTTATGATATTGATAACCTGTGATCCCAAAAAGAAATTTAAAAAGAAAGACCTACCCAGTGAATTTTTTTAATTAAAAAAAAAAACTGGCCAACACTGGTTCAAACTTCAAAGGGAGTCTGATGGATCATGGGACTTCCAACCAGTTATTTTTCTTTTCGAAAATATGCACCAAAGTCACCATGTTTTGACGAAAAAAAGTCTGAAGCCATCATATTTAGACAGTACATTCACAAAAACAAAGCAGAATTCTAAAAACTTTTCTACTTTCCTGTCTGGCTCATTCCTCTTGATGGATGATCACCAGTCCACCTACCTCAAAAACTTGACCCAAAAAAA